>Ga0307475_10000470_pt1 | contig 24042 bp, 23 predicted proteins | sample atmos_gasesECM1C_FD_203317 | JGI IMG/M metagenome (GOLD analysis project Ga0307475, IMG submission 203317) | Hardwood forest soil microbial communities from Morgan-Monroe State Forest, Indiana, United States - atmos_gasesECM1C_515 | ecosystem: Environmental > Terrestrial > Soil > Temperate... | reverse complement strand
GGCTTGCGGATCCATTCGCATGTCGAGCGGTCCTTCCGCCTGAAAACTAAAGCCTCGCGCCGCGTTATCGAGCTGCAAGCTGCTTAAGCCAAGGTCGGCCAAAATACCGTCAGCTGATTTCACCTCGGATCGCTCAGCAAGTTCCGCAAACGAACCATGAATCAGCGTGATCTTCGGCCAGTCCCTTTGGACCGCTTTGTGATCCCGAGCCACGTCTTCCGATTCGCTTTTTGAATCGGAAGGCGAAGTCGAGGGGCCTTGTGTTGCCAGCCTTTTCCGCGCGATAGCGAGCGCCGCAGGATCTTTATCGAGCCCAATCAAATGTCCCGGTGCGCCGAGGCGTTTTGCGATTTCGAAACTGTGCCCGCCCAGGCCGACCGTGGCGTCGATATAAGTCCCACCACGCTTGATGGCTAAAAAGTCGATCGCTTCTTTTAAAAGAACCGGAACATGGCCACTGCCATGCCCACCCCACTCGGGGGTGTCTGTTAAACCCTCGCCCACTAGATGCCCAGCTCGTCGAGCGTGTTCTCATCCTCAGGCGTGAACGGCTGCTCTTCAATCTCCTTGCGGTACGCCTCCAGGTTCCGAACGATCAAATGCGTCAGATTGCCCGTGACCGCGACTTCACCTTTGATCTGGGCCGCTTCCCGCAGTAACTGCGGCATCAGCAGCCGCCCCTGGCCATCCATTTCCACTACTTGCCCGTAGTAGTTCACCCGGTCCAAGAATTTCTTCTTCGTGGGATTGAACGTCGAAAGCGCGGCCAGCTTCTGCTCGATCCGCTCCCATTCCTCGAAGGGATATACTTGGGCAACCTTGCCATCCAAGCTGGTGATGTAAAATTGCGCGCCGTACTTCTCGTCGATCACGCGCTTGAATTCCGCGGGGACCTTGAGCCGTCCTTTTTCGTCCACGCGGGTTGGGTGATTGCCGCGAAACATTTGTTCTGCCCTTTACCGGGGCGGAAAATCTCTTGGCAGTTACCGCTGCTACAAAAACGAGGGAGGTAAAAGCAGCCAAAATGCGGGTCGGATTCGGTTCGATGGGGCTGTTTTTGGGGGTGTCAGCTTCAAAATCCACTGGCGCCTCTCATGGTTGCGCTTCTGCCCACGACCTCTATCGCAAGAACCACTTTAGACCACTTTTGTCCACATCCTACGCCTAAACCATTTGTTGTCAATAGGAAAGTTATAGGTCGATGGGAGGCTACAGGGCTTAGCTGACAAAATACCAGAAGTTGTGGCTAACTCATTAGATGACCACAACGCATTGCGTTTACTGAATGTATTCAGCCGTGAAAAATCCGCATCTCAACCGCTGAACGCCTTGTGGAAAAAATTCCGAACTGTCCAGGCCTATGAACAGGGCATGCTGGAGAACCTATTCACCTCGACACCAGCCAGGTAGAGCGACCTTACTTTGTGGGCTCGACGACAACTGCGGTCCCATACGCGAGCACCTCGGTGACACCCTGCATGACTTCAGTGGCATCGTAGCGGGCACCGACAACAGCATTTCCACCTAGTTCGGCGGCATGTCGTAGCATCAAGTCAAAGGCCTCGGCGCGCGTTTTCTCGCATAGGTTCGTAAGCAGAGTAATATTGCCGCCGAGTATCGTCTGCAGGCCGGCTCCGATGGTGCCAAAAATGGAGCGTGAGCGGACCACTATGCCGCGCACGACTCCTAAAGTCCGGACCACGCGAAACCCGTCGAGCTCGAACTGGGTAGTCACCATGTTATGGGCGACCATTCGGATCGGTGCACTGTAGCTTGTGCCCATCGAGCTTATCCTTCCTCTTCAGTCATCCAATATAACGCCCCTAATTCTCTTGTACTACTCCAACTCCGCCGTAATAACGGCCTCTTGCATGTTCAGGTCCCATGATACGTGGAGCACATTCGGTTTGCAGCAGACTTGACAGTCGTCGACGTAGGTTTGGTCGCGACCAGCCGATTTATCCACGGTGGTCTCATTCCACTCACCGCACCCGGCGCATTGAAACCCGGCACCCATCTGACACGAACTCTTTCTCGAACGTTGTCACAACATAGATTTTAAACCGGCACCCTGAGAGTGCTGAACCGCACGACAGACACGCAGGAAACCCACGGTCAGCGTAAGCGCAAGCCCTTTTCACAGATTATTCATATCCCATTAACCTGCCTGTCATAAGCCGACGACTACAGTGGAATCCTTCGCTTTAGGTAACTCTCCCAGGAGGACACAAATGACAATTGCAGGCAGGCTGAAGGCTTCAGCCTTCATTGGTCTCTTTTTGCTCGCCACGGTCTCGGCACCATCACTCTATGCCCAATCAGGTCGGATGAAACATGTTCTTCTGATCAGCGTGGACGGCTTACACGCTCTCGACGTGGCCAACTATGTCGCCAACAACCCCAAGTCCGCTCTAGCCGAGCTGTCGCGGAGTGGCATTACCTACACCAACGCACGCACGCCGGCGAACTCGGATTCTTTCCCTGGCCTTTTGGCCCTGGTGACTGGCGGCTCACCAATTAGCCACGGATTGTTCTATGACGTCAGCTACGATCGCACCCTGTTCGATCCCACAAATACGACGTGCTCCGGTTCTCCCGGGAATCTCATGGTGTTTGACGAGAGCATCGACCGGTACAACTCGAACAATGTATCGCTAAACGTGATCGATCCCACGAAGCTACCCAATCGTCTTGTGAATGGCAATTGTGTGCGAGTATTTCCCCACAACGCGATAAGAACCAACACCATCTTCGAGGTGGTCAAGACCGCGGGCGGACACACGGCCTGGGCAGACAAGCACCCGGCTTACGATCTGGTCAACGGTCCTTCCGGCAGGGGCGTTGATGACCTCTATACCCCGGAGGTCACCAATGTCGGCGGGCTCGATAACACCCATAGCGTGGTTTGCACGGTGGAGAACGACCAGAAGAAGGTCCAGGCCATCATCAACGAGATCAACGGGCTGACTCACGACGGGTCATCCGCGCCCGGCATTCCGGAAGTCTTTGGCATGAACTTCCAGGCAGTCAGCGTGGGACAAAAGCTTGTGAAAGACAACTACGACAGCAGCTGCATTGATGATACGGACCCGAAGCTGAACCAGCAGCGTGGCGGTTACATGGACGGGTCCGGAACTCCGAGCGCCGTTCTCGCTTATGGATTGCAGAAAACCGACGAGGCCCTCGCCAGCATGATCCTTGCGCTTAAGAACCAAGGTATCTATGACTCCACTTTGTTCATCGTCACCGCTAAGCATGGCCAGTCGCCCATCAACCCGGCGAAGGTGCGCAAGCCCGGCCACTTCGCGGATCTGGTTGCGAGCCTGCCGGATGGGAAAACGAACCCGGCCGCGATTGCCATCACCAGCGCCGCCAACTGCCCCACTGGCCCTTGCGGCTTCGTCCAGGATGACGACATCGCGCTGATCTGGCTGCAGGGCCAGAACATCGCTACCCAGCGGGTTGCTGACTATCTGAACATCCATGCTCGGGCGCTGTTCATCGATGAGGTGATGGGAGGGAATGAACTCCTGCTCAAGTTCAACGACCCGGCGAAAGACAGCCGCACACCGGACATCATCGTGCAACCGGTGTACGGCACCACTTATACCGCCTCAACGGCGAAGAACGCGGAGCATGGCGGTTTCAGCTTCGGCGACACCAACGTTGGCCTGATTGTGTCGAACCCGGGATTCAAACCCAGCGTAGTGAAGACTCCAGTGGCTACTTCGCAGGTCGCGCCGAGTCTTCTGCATGCGCTAGGCATAGATCCCCAGAGCCTACGGTCAGTGAAGGTCGAGGGAACGGAAGTGTTACCGGCCCTGCCCTTTTAGACAAAAAATAAGTGGGCGGCGGTTGCGCTCCATAAGACATGAAGTCCACTTAACGCGGGGAGCGAAAGCTCTCCGCGTTTTCATTTAGGCCGAGCGGAAAACTGGCAAGCACTATAATGCCCTGCTTTCACAAATTTCTCCTGAGGTCGACTGTGCCGATACCGTTTTGTGCAGTGGTGTGCGGTGGTTCGCTGGTCCCGACCAATGGGTAAGTGAGGAACTTAGAATTTTGATCAGATCCGCAGCAGTTCTCGTTCTGCTGAGCGCTGTGACTCTATCTACCTTCGCGGTCGAGCCTCCTTCACCGGCCGCCTATGGCGTGCGCATGGAGAGCACATGGATTCCCATGAAAGATGGGATTCGCCTTGCTGCGACTCTCTACATGCCCGATGGTGCGAAGCTAAGCGAGAGATTCCCTGCCCTGCTCGAATATCATCCCTATCGCAAAGACGACGCCACGGCGTCTCGCGACTACGGACTGTATGCCTACTTCGCCCGCCGCGGGTATGTTTGCGCCCGCGTCGACATTCGCGGCTTCGGCTCCAGCGAAGGCGTCCCGCCCGACCGCGAATACTCGGAGCAGGAACAGTTCGACGGCTTGCAAATACTTACCTGGCTCGCCCATCAGTCCTGGTCGAACGGCAATGTGGGGATGATGGGCATCTCGTGGAGCGGATTCAATTCTCTGCAGCTGGCCATGCGTAACCCGCCAGAGTTGAAGGCAGTTCTCGCCGTAGATGCCACGGCGGAGCTGTTTCATGACGATGTCCACTACATCGACGGCACGGCCCACACCGACGAGTTCGAGCTGAACATGGACCTGGCTCCGGGCATGACCGGCGCTCCCGATTACACGCTCGACGAGAGAGTTCTGGGTCCGCGCTTCGATGCCCCACCTTGGTCGCTGCTCTATTTGAAGCATCAGCGCGATGGACCGTTCTGGCGGAGCCCGGTTCGCCCGCTCAGTGAAATCAAAGTGCCTTGCTTTCTGATTGGCGGCTTGCTCGATGGCTATCGCGACAGCATCCCAGCAATGCTCGAGCAGACGAAGGCTCCAATAAAAGCCATCATCGGACCGTGGAACCATACGTTTCCCCATGACGCAGTGCCGGGCCCCCAGATCGAGTGGCGCGATCAAGCGATCCGCTGGTGGGATTACTGGTTGAAAGGCCGAGACACCGGAGTTCTGCAGGATCCCCGGCTGATTATTTATATGCAACACTGGCATCCGCCCGACCCCAATCTGGAGAACGTGCCCGGAGAATGGCGGCAAGAGAACGGTTGGCCGCCGAGGAACATGCAGGATACAACTTTGTTTCTGCAACACAATCACACGCTTGCGGACTCGCCTGCAGAGTCGGGCTTTCATCAATTAAAGTACATTCCTTCGGTTGGAGTTGAGTCCGGATTCTGGTGGGGCGAACTTCTCAGCGATCCGCGTCCGGTGGATGCTTTCAGTCTGGTCTACGATTCGGCGCCGCTAAAAGAAGAGGTTGCGATCCTTGGGGATCCGACGGCTCTGCTGCAAGCGTCCGCCACTGCGCCCTTGGCAGACTGGTTCGCGCGCCTCTCCGATGTATCGCCTGACGGAACGGTTACTCAGATCACAGGTGCCGGACTGAACGGTGCACAACGAGAATCCATGAGCGAGCCACGAGATCTCCAGCCTGGCAAAACTTATGCGCTCGAAATCACAATGCACTTGACGTCATGGGTTTTCCCGAAAGGCCATCGTATTCGCCTAGCCATTTCGAATGCATTGTGGCCGATGATGTTGCCGACGCCCTACTCAATGACATCCTCACTGGAACTCGGTGGAGCGAAGAGCTCACGGCTGGTTCTACCGGTCGTTCCGGTACAAGGTGCCTCAGTTCCTACGTTTGCGCGGCCAGAACCTTCCGAAGAGCGCAAGGACATCAAAAGCATTGGCTACCCTTGGCCCGGTGAATGGACCGTCGAACGTGATGAGTCCCATCAGAAGGCCACAGTCCGCTGGAAGGGAAAAGCCGAAACTGACTATCCCTGGGGGAAAGAGATCGACTACGAGAACCTGACTTATGATGCCGACGATTCTCACCCTGACCTGTGCTCAGTCCGCGGTGAAGCGGAGAGCATCTTCGCGCTAAAAGGACGCGAACTCACATGGCGAGGGCATCTGTCGGTGACCACCGACCAGAAGAATTTCTACTACAAGTACACTCGAGAATTGCTGAAAGACGGTCAAATGGTGAAGCAGAAAACCTGGCAGGAAACAATTCCCAGAGACCACCAATAGATTTGTTGTTCTATTATCCGCACGATTTTGTCATCCCGAGCGGAGTCGAGGTACCTGCTTTTTGGGATCGCCAACAACAAGTTTCGTTTGGACAAATTCGCTATTGCTTGTACACCTTCCCATCCTTCATCACGAACTGCACATGCTCAAGCACGCTGATGTCTTGCAGAGGATCCCCAGAAACGGCGATCACATCAGCGTACCTGCCCGGCTTGATCGATCCCATCACATCCGAACGGCCCAGCAGGTCCACGGCTGAAGTAGTCGCTGCCTGAATCGCCTGCATGGGAGTCATCCCATATTTCACCATCAACGCGAACTGCCTGACGCTGCGATCGTACGGACAAACTCCAGCATCCGTCCCAAATGACATCTTTACTCCCGCCTTGACAGCTTTTCGGAAATTGTCTCGTTGGATTTGCCCCAACTCAGCATCGTGCAGCAAGAAATCCTTTGGAATATTCCCTTTCCTTCCCGCCTCCTGAATGCATTCTTCGTCGTAGATGTCCATGTCCAAGTAAGTGCCCTTCGCCTTCGCCAGGGCGATGCCTTCGTCGTCAATCATGGTCGCGTGCTCAACCGACGCCACTCCCGCCCGGATCGCATTCTTGATGCCTTCGGCCGAGTGCGCGTGCGACTCCACGCGTAAGCCGAAGTGGCTGGCCTCGTCTACCGCCGCCTGTAATTCCTCCGGTGTGAACTCTTGCGACTTCGGATTACTGCCATGGGTGAGGACGGCTCCACTCGAGAGAACCTTGATGTGATCCACGCCGTCGTGCGCCAACTTACGGATCACCTGCCGCACTTCCCAGGGACTGTTCGCCTCACCGTAATGAAAGTCCCAGGGAAGTTGAATGTCTGGGGCGAAGCCCGTCATCGCACCTGCGCCACCCGTGATCGTAACGTAGGCACCCGCTACAAACATTCGCGGTCCTTCGACATATCCCTTCGCAATTGCATCTCGAAGCGCAATATCATTCAGTGCTCGATAAACGCCAACATCACGTACTGTCGTGAATCCGGATTCGAGCATGGTGCGGGCGTTGGGGATGGACTCCAGCACGACCTGCGATGCCGTTTTCTTGAGTTGAGAGAGCGGCTCGCCGTTGTCCGACGCCCCGTCCGCCACATGAGTATGGCAGTCGATGAGCCCCGGCAGCACGGTCATCCGCGAAAGATCAATGACCTTCGCCCCAGTTGGAATCGCTAACCCCTTGCCCACGGCCTCAACCTTATTGTCGCGGATAAGAATGACCTGATCGTTCAGTACCGTACCGGCATCGGGGTCGATCAGCTTCCCAGCTTTGACCACAGTGACTTGGGCGGTGGACGCGACACACGAAAACCACAACCCCAGCACGAATGCGAGAGTTCTTTTCAACGCCTCACCTCGTTCGTAATGTAGAAACGGAGGACAGACTATTTTCCAGTGCTATCGGTAGCTTAATCGGCGGCTACTGCGCTACGACCCACTCCCGCCTTCAAGTCTGCTGTCAGCAAACGATGGAACAAGTGCTCGCCCGCCTCGCGTCGGACCGAAAGTCTTCCTGCCCCGTAGGCACGTGACTTCAGACCGCGTTGTACTGCCTCACAGATGCCCAGGTCTTCGTCCTGCACTCGGGCGCCTACTGCCACGCTCTGCTGGTTATATTCCCGACGGGCGTCACTCACATCCCCAAAATAAAAATCGAAGATCACGCGACAGTGGTCGACGTCTACGGGCAACACGAGATTGGTATCCATATAGCCTTGGTAGCAGTTAATCATCAAATTGGGATATTGCCAGAAATACCAGGCACGGTCGCCCTTTCGGGTGGCGCCAGTCGCGGCGTCCTCTTCTGACGACACCATGGGGCTCGATTGCAGGCAATAGCGGTCTTCGTTCTCGATGGTGTACTGCTTATAGTCCAGCACCGAACTCAAACCCTTATGCAAATGGGGAACGTGATATCCACCATCGAGGTAGTTATCGACGAAGACTTTCCAGTTGCAGTGAATGTCGTAGCTGCGACTGTCGAAGTAACGCAATTTGCTCACCCCAAGCGGTGCAACTCGCTTGACCAGGCCACCAAGAAAATCATTGAGCGGCCCGACTTGGGGATCTAGATTCACGAAGACGAACTTCTCCCACGTATCCGCTCTCACGGGCACCAATCCATTTTTCTGGCGCTCAAAATTCTTAACGCCCTCGAACTCGGGCATCCCCTTCAACGATCCGTCCAATCCGTAGTTCCAGCCGTGATAAGGGCAATGCAACAGCGATGCTTGTCCGCAAGCTTCGGTAACAACGGCCGCCGCGTGGTGACGGCACACATTGTAGAAGCCGCGCAGCATACCGTCATTGCCGCGGACCACCACGATCGGCTCCGCGGCAACGGTAGCCGTCACGAACTGGCCAGGCTTTTCGACCTGATCGGCGCGCCCCACCAGTTGCCAGGTCTGGCTGAAGACAGTTCTGGCCTCGATTTCGGCAATTCGGGCGTCGACGTAAAATGCCGCCGGAATGGTCGAGGCTTCCGACAGCGACGCCCTATCATCGTAACTCGCCAGGATCTCCTGCAGGGACATTGGCATAATCGTGACTCTCGGTTTTTCCCTTTCGAGATATGGAAGACGGACCTTCTAAGCTCAACCGCGTGACGCCTCAACCACGCTGTTCCGTTCCAATTGCCCGTCTCAGTACGTCGAGAAATTGCGTAATACGAGCTTCTTTTTTCTCCATCACATTGCCTTGACGACGGAAGAGTCCGGGATCCAGTTCTTCTGTGAGAAGTGCATCCTGGAAGCGCTCCATCGTCCAGTCCAAGATGGAAACAATCATCTCCTGGTCAAGATCACGGCGCAGTTCTGCACGCTCCAGGCCGAAGCGAACAAACGGGACCGTGCCGTACGGGTCCTCCGCCAAAAGAAAGCGATTGATTTCGCGCTTCAAGCTGAGATCGGTACCATAATTTCCTAACAGCGATACGCGGTACGGAATCCAGTCTTCGTGCAGTAGGTGTTCTGTCCGGGCCAGCCAATAACGCAACACTTCGAAGAACCCGCCCTCGCGCACTTCCGCCGGGGCATCTAGGTATCGCGGGAACGAGCGCACAGCTTTCTTATAGACCTCGAAGAACAGCCCGTCTTTACTGCCGAAGTGTTGGAAAATCGATCCTTTGGCAATGCCCAGAGCTGACGCGATGTCGCCCATGCGCGCCGCCTGGTAACCCTGTTCGGCAAAATGGCGCATTGCGGCATCAACAATTTTCGCCCGCTTACCTTCGGAGCGAGGCCGTTGCGGCATGCGACGATAACGTGGCGGCGAGACAATACTACTAATTCCCCCCATAAACTGACCTCAAGTCATAAAACTGTATCGGAAGATTGATCGAATTTCAATTCTATTTTAAGGGCTCATGCGGTAATGTATCTTGCCCGTATCGATATAGATTGACCATTGGTCACTCCCAAAAAACCATGGCTGGAGATTCAAAAAAAATCTATGACGCGATTGTAATCGGCGGTGGCCACAACGGTCTAACCGCGGCCGCTTACCTGGCGCGTGCCGGCCTCTCCACGCTCGTACTCGAACGCCGAGAAATCGTCGGCGGCTGCTGCGTCACTGAGGAGATCGTTCCAGGTTGCCGCGTCTCCACGACATCCTATATCGCCAGCATGTTGCGGCCCGAGGTAGTTCGAGATCTGCGTCTCGCCGAACACGGGCTCCGCATGATTCCGTGCGATCCTGCCATCCAGGTCCCATTTCCGGATGGCCATGTGGTCTCGTGGTGGGTCGACCGAGAACGAGCCAAGGAGGAATTCGCCAAGATTTCCGCGAAAGACGCCGAGACTTTCGTTCGCGTCGATGATCAACTTAAAAAACTGGTGCGCTACTTGCGGCCGTTCTTCATGGAGCCACCGCCCGATCTCGACACCAGCAGCATGAATGGCTGGGCTGAGCTATTTCGCGTAGGTAAGCGGTTTCGCGGCATCTCCAGTAGTGAAATTTCACAACTAGTTTCATTCCTAACCGGAAGTTTGGGTGAATTTCTTGATCACAATTACGAATCCGACAAGATAAAAACCATGTTTCTTGCCAACAATGTATATGGCAAGCACGGCGGCCCCTATCAGTCTGGCACAGCGATCGGCCTGTTGTTCCACCTGCTGGGCGGCGGCGAACAGCAGTTGCAAAGTTTCTCCGGACACGTCATCGGCGGCATGGGAGCGATCACGCAAGCATTAGCTGCCGCGGGACGAAAGTTGGGGGTAGAGGTCCGCACTTCGTCTCCAGTCGCTCAAATTGACATTCGTCACGGCCGCGCGCGATGCATCGTGCTGGAAGATGGCACCGAGATCCGCTCACGCATGGTGCTGTCCAACGCCGATCCCAAGCGCACCTTCCTGGGATTGGTCCCTACCAGAGAATTGCCTGGCGATTTTCTGCAGGCGATTCGAGGCATCAAGATGAACGGGCCCTGCGCCAAGGTAAATATGGTGCTGGCAGAAGAACCATGCTTCAAAGGGACGAGGTCAGACGCCACTCCCCTCGAGCGGACCTTTTACACACTGATACCGTCCCTTGAGTTTGCTGAGCGTTGCTACGACATCGCCAAGTTCGGCGAGATCCCGGAAGAGCTATGGGTGGACTGCGTCGTCTCGTCGAATGCCGACGATTCCTTGGCGCCGAAAGGCAAGCACATCCTCACCTGCTTTGTGCAATATGTCCCGTATCATTTGCAACAGGGCTCCTGGGACGAAAAACGTGAGCTGCTCGGCGACCGCGTCGTCAAGAAAATTGCCGAATATGCGCCGAACGTCCCCGGTGCAATCGTCGCTAGACAAGTGTTGACTCCGCTCGATTTGGAGCGCACCTACGGACTGACCGAAGGCAACATTTTTCACGGCGACCTTCGTCTCGAACAACTCTTCTTCATGCGACCCGTTCCGGGTTGGTCGCAATACCGCACGCCCATCGATGGTCTCTATCTCTGCGGAGCCGGAACCCATCCGGGCGGTGGGGTCACTGGCGCGCCCGGCCACAACGCGGCGCAACAGGTTTTGCGTGACTGGAAAAAGGGACAATTCAAGGAGGCCGTCGCATGAACAGCGGCAACTCCACTCCTAGATCCGCCGCCATCGTGGCTGTCAGCGGTGGTGTAATGGGTGCTTCGATTGCATTTCACCTTGCGTGGCGTAAGCCTGGAAACATCGCCGTCATTGACAAAGATCGTGCGGGCCGGGTGGCTAGGCGGAGTAGGAATACAGAGACTACTGCGACTAAGGAGCAGGTATGAAGAAAAAAGGGATCCTCGAACGGCTTAAAGAGGGACCGGTCCTCGGCGACGGTGGTTATTTGCTGGAACTGGAGAAGCGGGGCTGGGTGCGCGCGGGTCCGTTTACTCCAGAGGTCGCGTTGCTGTATCCGGATGCCCTCCGCGAATTGCACGTGGAATTCCGCGAGGCTGGCGCCGATGTCCTGCAAGCGCTCACCTTCTACGCCAGTCGGGACAAACTGGCCACGGTCGGGCTCGAAAACCGGCTCGAAGAACTTAATCGAGCCGCGGTAAGAATCGCGCGTGAGGTTGCCGGCGAGAAATGTCTAGTGGCCGGCAACTTGAGCTTGACCTGGATGTACGAACCTAACAACACGACAGCCGAGGACCGTGTTCGGAAGACCTTTGATGAGCAGCTCGCGATCCAAATCGACGAAGGTGTGGACTTCATCATTGGCGAAACCTTTTCATGGCTGGGAGAAGCGCTGATCGCTGTCGAGCGCGCTAGGCAGACTGGCTTACCGGTCATGGTGACCGTCTGCTTCGAAAATAACGATGAGACTGCGGAGGGAAAGGCCGCTGGCGAAGCTGCCAAAGCCCTGCTGGACGCGGGCGCTGACATCGTTGGCATGAATTGCCTGCGTCCGCCAGAGCACATGCTCAGACCAATGGAAGAGATGAGGAAGGCCGTTTCCGGTTATCTCGCCTGCCAGCCCGTCGCCTATCGTACTCCTAAGGAGACGCCCGATTTCACCAGCCTTCCCGAATTTCCGCTGGCACTCGATCCGTTGCAGCTTACCCGCAAAGAAATGGCCGACTACGCTCGCAATGCTGTCGAAATCGGCATCAATTACATTGGCTCTTGTTGCGGCTCGGTAGCAATCCATGTTCGCGAGATGGCTCGCGCGCTCGGAAAACTTTCGGAGGACAATCGCACCTGGAAGAAGGGTGGAGAAAAACCGATGTCCGCCTATGAGTACTACGGCCATGATCAGGTGGCAGGCAAAAAACACTGAACCATGATTCCTTCGTCAGCTTGTGCCATGACCAACTCAGTGAGATCGATGGCCTGGCAGAAACCCTCATTCGCTTCTGCAGAAAAAAAGGCCAGCGCAGTTTTGCTGGCCCAACATGGAGAGAGAGGAGTTTTTTTAGGAATTGCCACCGCATCAAACAACTTCAACAACAGCTGGAAAACTAAGGTCCCGGGACCTAATTGTTTTGAACGGGCCAGCAGCGGCCACCCGTTCATATTGTTCTAAGATTAAGGCAAGACCTGGGTCCAATTGTCAGGGTGATATCACGCATTTGTCATTTCTTTGTTAATTACCTGAACTTTCGTGCGTTCAATGCCGTTCGTAGGCTGGGCTGTCCGGCATGGGCGGATCGTAATCCCGGCCGTAGAGGTTTTTATGTGGCTGAGGCATGGCAACTTCCGTGAGTCGGAGTAAGCCTAAAGTTGAACTCGCTTCTGAAACCGTGATGTCCCGAGTCAGGCTCTTCAGCGTTTCTGGCATCGCCGACTCATACCAGATTCGAAGCGTGTAGCGGCCTGGCGGCACGTTCGGAATCACCACCTCCCCGCGCTGGTCTGAGATCCCATAATAAGGAGTCTCCACGGCAATCACCACCGCGCTCATCTCGGCATGAATGTTACAGAAGATGTAGGAGACGCCTGGTTTGTCGAATAGCACATCCCGTGTGCTGCCCGCTTCATATAGACCTAAGTCGAAACGTTTGCCCTCAAACAAAGAAAACACATTATGAAAAAACGGGTCCCGATTGGGAAACGCGACTACCGAACCCACAGGAACGACGAGTACGTGAGGCTCGAAACTCTTGTTGCGCTGGACCAAACGCGCACGCGACGATTCTGCGATGACAGGCAAACTAATTGATTCCCCTCCGGTCAGCGGCGTGAGCCAGAGGACAACGTCACCGGCCTCATGGGGCCGACTCCCTCGATCCCCATTCACCAGCGTCACACGCGCCGTCAGGGTAACCTGCTGCGCGCACGCAAAACAGCTGCAGAGTAGCAGCACATATGAGCAGTGGCGACGGGTCGCGAACGGTAGCATCTTCAAAACAGAATCCCCATTATCATGTTTACCTGCTCGGCGTTATTGCTGTTGCTATCAATCAAAAACGTCCTCAGGTACCGATACTCCCCCGAAAACACCAAGTTTGAGCGGGGCCGGTAAATGAAGTTCGCCAGGGCGCTTCGATTCTGTGCCAGCGAGGGGAAAAAATAACTCTGTGGCGCGGAGAAAGCCCGGAGGTCTTGCGCGTAGGGATTGTCCAGCCCAAATGCCCCATTAAATTCGAGTCTGGAAGAAGCTTTGAATTTCAACTGCGACCATCCCCCGATGGAGTTGAGAGCCCGCACCCCGGTATTGGGGCCGATCATAGCATCGCTGAAAAGTACGCTCCGTCCGAAGCCCGCGCCTAGTCCGCCTAGCGCCCGGCCCCGATAAAACTCTCCCGAGAGACTGATCCGTGAAGAGACTGGAATGTCCCAGTCCGCCATTCCGCCCCAGCCGTCGACGTGATGATTGAAGCTCCAGTCCTGGCGGCTATAGTAGCCAGCGGTCCCTAAGGTCATCGGCCGGCCGAAGATGTTGGTTGTCCAAGCGGCTCGAGCCCCGTAGGACGGCTGGCTGGATCTCTCGCCTGCGGATGGAATGCGCAAGAACGAGTCGTAGGGTAGTTCGCCAGTCAGATTATCGAAAATGCCACCCTGCAAGGTTATGCTCTGTCCATCCGAAAGATCATATCGGTGCTCCACTCGAACCTGCGGAATCCAGCCCCAGAGATTCCCGGCGTAACCCAGAGCGGGCACCGCGAGCGAAGCGAACGAGGTTGGTGAAAGTGGAGAGACGAACGCATTGTCCTGGCCCGCGACAATCGAGGTATGCTGCCAATCCATCCGCAGGCTCGCGATCCGCAGCCGTACCAGGCCATAGTTCACCCCATTTAGCGTATTGGGAAATCCCCCGGAAAAGTCCAGCTGCAAATTACCGGTGGTCTTCGCACCGGCCAGGCGCGGCCCAAACACCTCCAAACCAAGTTCGGACTGCCGCAGGCTCACCCCGAAATCTCCTTTTGGGTCAGCCGGACCTTGGGTGGTCGCCCAAGTGGGAAAATCCTGGTTGTCTGTCGTCCCGCGTGTATTAAAGAGGTTCAGCAACACGATGCCCGAGAGTCGGACCCGATACTTCGAAGCGCTCTCGATCTTGATTTGGTTCTGGTCGTCTACTTTTCCATTTAACAGCTGTGACGATTCTTCTAAAGCAGCAACGCGGTCCTCCAGGGCACCAGCTTGGGCCGGATGGAGGCTCGAATTAGTGTTGGCGGAGTTGGCCGTGGCGGCAGGCACGGCAGAATGCGCACTGGTCTGTCCCCCAACCGACGCCGTCAGTTCACCTCTGGTCGCCTGTAGCTCGCGTCGCAGTTCCGCCGTCTCGGCGCGGTACTGGGCAGCTTCAGAGCGCACTTCTATCACGGCCGCTCGCAATTCCCGCACCTGCTCCTGCAGTTCGTGCACCGCAGCCGTCAGTGAGTCAGCCGGCGGCGTGGCCGGTGTGCTCAGCTCTTGTCCCCAACCCGAAGCACTTTCGAGCAGCAGCAGTAATGCCAGGACGCTGGATTCGCGAAACAAATGACGCAAGCCAATCCCGTGCTTCACAATACGCCTCCCCCAAAAGACTCTTGGAAGTTTCCTAAACGATGCAGTTTCGATCCTGTCAGAGAACGCGGCATGCCGCGCCGCCGCAATTTTGAAATCCTACTCCGATTGAGCCCGCTTCGTGCGGGCCAGTGGCGGGGCTCCGGGTCTCCCGTCCGCGCGGCTTTCCGGCACACTCTCAGGCGAGGAGGCGAGGGGCAGCAGCAGACGGAATGTCGTTCCTTCCTCCGAGGTTTTCTCCACGGTCACGTCGCCTCCATGGTCCTGGATGATCTTTTGCACGACCGTTAACCCTAAGCCGGTGCCGTTCTCCTTGCCATAGCTGACAAAAGGCTCGAAAAGCCTGCCTCTGACGGATTCCGGAATTCCCCGGCCATTGTCGCAAACGCGAATTTCGACTCCACCGGAAATCTCGCGCAGCGCCACGTCGATACTGCCGCCATTGGCTACCACCGCTTCACAGGCATTCAACAGCAGGTTATAGAGTGCGCGCTCCAGCTTTCGGGGGTCGAACCAGCCGGTGCTGTTCCCGTGCTGGCTTACAGAAATCGGGATTCGATGAAATTCTGGATGAGATCGAATAGCTTGCACTTCCCGATCCACTGAATCTTTGACGTTGCCATAAGTCGGGTGTAACGATTCCCGAGTGCGCGAGAATTCCAGAAGCGAGTCAATGAGGTCGGTCATCTGATTCACCGCCACACGAACTTCCTGATAGAGTTCTTCCCTCTGATCGGTGGACAACCGGCTTTCGCATAGGAACTCGGCATTGGCCACGATGGCCGCCAACGAGTGCCGTAAATCATGAGAGATGGAACTTGCCATGCGTCCGATCGTGGCCAACCGTTCCGCTTCAAGCAGTTCCTGCTGAGTTTTCAGCAGGCTGTCACGCATCCGGTTAAAGGCTCCGGTCACCTCAGCGACTTCATCACCGCCGTGAGCATCGAGCGCATAGGTAAAGTCGCCCTTCTCCAGCGCCCGTACTCCAGAGACAAGATTTCCCAAGGGTCTGGTGAAAGTGTGCGATATAAGGAACACCAGAGCGCTGCCTCCCACCACGGCCACCACGCCGAGTGCCAGGAGGAGGCGGTTCAAGCTGTCGAGAAATGCCGTCGCTTGATCGTAAGACTTGAGAACGTTTAAGCGAACCGAAGGCGTCCCCCTGCCAGCCAATTCCACGGACGTCCCGAGAAAGCGCTCATCGCCCAGTTGCAAAGCCTCGGGCCCGGACACCGCTGGAGCCGACGGGACCGCCCGCTGTCGCGCCAATTCAGCTTCTTGTGCCGGCGTAAGCGTGCTCCTTACTATCGCGTCACCGTAATAAAAAACCACCTGGCTGGCCGCAATGCGGCTCACTTGCGACGCCACCCGATCGTCGATTTCATAACCGATGACCAGGAATCCCAGCAGACGGTTTTCCGCCGCCGGACCAAAGTAAATTGGTTTAAGAAAGACTTCGTAGAGGTGTCGGCCTCCAAACCACCAGTGTTCTGGGCCTTGTTGATTCAATGCGCTGCCGAGCGACTGCTGGGCCATTTCGCGGGTCAGACCAGGAGAAACGGTATGGAGCGCGACTACCCTGCCCGACCGATCCGCTAGCACGAACAGATCGCTGCCCGCCAGCCGCCAAAGACTATTGGAGGCGTCCTGAATGGTAGCCGCATGCTGGGTAGTCATGAGAGCGCGCAAGTTTGGAAGATCCGCAAGCAGCTCCGCGGAATGCGTCAAGGTCAGTTCGCGTTCTCGCTGGAAGTTCTGGAAAGTGCTGACGGAGTTACGCAAGTCCGAGAAGATTTCTTTCGTTACTTGCGTTTGCACGCTACGGCGCACCAGCAGAAGACTGGTTGAAGTGAGACCCGCGGAAATCAGCAGCATGGAGAGCAGAAACTTGGTCCGCATCCGAAGTTTCACCATGCTCTAGCTCCTCAGCGCAAACCTTGGCCGCAGCGTCAGCTCGCACGCGGCCAAGATCACGGTACAAACTTATAACCCATACCATGAGCCGTCCTGAAGTGCACGGGATTCGCCGGATCTTTCTCCAGCTTCTGCCGCAGTTTCAGGATGTGATTGTCCACGGTCCGGGTGGAGGGATAGTTCTGATAGCCCCACACCTCGTTCAGCAACTCGTCGCGGGAAATGACCCGTTCGGCGTTCTGCACAAAGAACTTCAAGGTCTTGAACTCCTGAGCGGTGAGTCCGACCGGCTGGCCTTCGCGGACCACTTCCATCTTGGTAAAATCTACTGAAATTCCACCGAAAGTGAACAGTTCGCCGGTCCCCGTCCGAACGGTGCGACGCAAGGCTGCTCGCACACGGGCTAGCAATTCCCGGGGGCTGAAAGGCTTAGTCACATAGTCATCGGCACCAAGTTCAAGTAGCAGCACTTTGTCAGAAACGTCACTGGCGGCGCTCAAGACAATAATAGGAAGAGACGGGACCTGCTGCTTGATTTCCCGGCAGACGTCCCGGCCTGACATAGCCGGCAAACGCAAGTCGAGTACGATGGCCGCAGGAGGCGCCGCGCGAAAAGCCTCCAAGGCTGACTTCCCGTCACCGCTGATTTCGACGGCGAAACCCTCGGCTTCAAAGAGGCGCCGCAGCGCCTTCTGCACCGCACGATCATCTTCCACCACCAAGATTCGTTCCATCGGGATGGCCCCCGCGATACTGTAGGGAAAATCTGCGCGCGGAATCATTTGGGCGCGCTGCGAGGTTGGACCTCTGCCTGCTTCCACTCTGATCATTTGCGCTCCGTATATTGTTACGCCATTCGGCGAGATTCAAGCTTACTACCGCCGTTCAACTCCTCGTGACCTGCGGGTAATTGTTGACAATCTTTTTACAACCCCGCCCAGGGGCTCTAAAGGTCTCCCCAACAACAGCTGATAGAGGCGGAAGCTGGATCAAGAGATGCACAAACCCAATCAGCCGATCCGAATTTTGACAGGCACGTCGGGACGATCGTGTACAGTCAACGAACTCGCCTTTGGCGTTCGCGCCGTTGTTCATTTGACGTTGCACGCCACAGTTGACGCCAGCGGCTGGGTTCGCCGCATGGAATTCACACTCCTTTAATTAACCAGCAATAATCCTGCAACATGTCAACCTCAGAATGGAAGAGTAGCTGTATGTCCCTTTTTTATGTTTCCGGTCGCCCAGATGGGATTGAGCTCTTATCAGATTTCCGGAGAGCAGTGGACGGAAAAACCTCTTATCTTCGTGGTTGAAGACGATGCGGATATCGCGCGTCTAGTCTGTCATCACCTAAACGCGTCTGGCTATGCGACTCGCAGGTTTGCCTCCTCTGCGTCGGTGCTCGAAGAGGCCAAAAAGGCTTCCCCTTCGCTGTTCTTGCTGGACATCATGATTCCGGGAAGCGATGGCTTTGAACTCTGCCGTCATATCCGCCAGACCAAATCACTGGCTGGAGCTTATATCATTTTCCTGACCGCGAAAACCAGCGAAATGGACCGGGTCAAGGGATTGGAATATGGCGGAGACGACTACATCACCAAACCGTTCAGCCCCCGGGAACTGCTGGCTCGAATTCGCGCCGTCCTCCGAAGCTCACAGGAAATTGGAGCAGAAGCGGGAAGTACGAAGTTTGGCCATATTGAAATTGACGCACCATCTATGACCGTGAGAGTGGGCGGTAAACTCGTGCCAACGACCATGCGCGAATTTTGCCTGCTCGACTATCTGGCGCGTCATGCCTCTCGAGTGTTCACACGCGACCAACTTCTGGACGCAGTCTGGACCGCGGGCTCTTTCGTAACCCAGCGTTCCGTGGACGTGTACGTGCGCCGCCTCCGGGAGAAGATCGAGCCCGACCCGGACAATCCCTCCTACCTCAAAACGGTGCGGGGAATCGGCTACCGGTTTGACATTCCGCGGTAAGGTACTTCACTCGCCGGGCAGCCGACGCTTGATCTCATGCCGGACGCTGCGGCCTTCCACCAAGTGAAACACCTCTTCCGCCAGATTCTTGGCGTGATCACCGGCTCGTTCAAAAGCCTGCGCGATAAACAAAAGGTTGGTGTTGTACTCACGGCGCCGCCGATCCGTGCTCTCCAGGTGACGGTGGAATACAGCTCGGCAAGTCTGGTCGATGCGTGAATCAGTCTGCAATACCCAGTTTGCCGCCTCGATGTCACGATCGACAAACGCCTGATGAATTCGTTCCATCATCTGCTCCACGATTTCGGCCATTTCTCGCATATCCCGGCTGTCTTCGCGCGACAGGTGTGTCGTGATGCCTTGTAATCGCTTTGCGATCGACCAGAGCAGATCTCCAATGCGTTCCAGATCAATGATGAACTTCAAGCAGGCCAGCAATTCTCGTGCTTCAGCCTCTGTCACTTCTGTGATGGCCCGAGTAATTTTCTCGTCGATCTTGCGTTCAATCCGATCCAGTTCCTTCTCGCAGTCCTTGACCGCAAGGAAAGCCATTTTCGACGACTCACCGACAAACTCCCGGACATTGAAGGCAGAGTCTTTAGCCACCAGGCAAGCCTGCCGGATCAGGTCGGTTAGCTCTCTTGTGGACTCCAACTCTTTCGTGGCTGCGCGTTTCACATCAGTCCTCGTCCAGACAAAGAAGTGGCCAGCTGCTAGGGTTATGTTCGATTCTACTTGAAGGTGGGTCGAGGAAACCTCGCAACCTGGTACGGTTTCCCATCAGCCTCTTGCGTCTAATCGGATATCGGCCAGCAGGAACCAAGCTGTGATCTAGCCAGAACTGCACGTCATCGTGCACTCTGGCGGCTATGAGTGTTGGGGTCAGGCGTACTGGAGACTTGCATTCGACCCCCAGCTGGACAGGGGCCCGGACCAATCAGCAATCTGCGAAGTTTTTTCGGCTGGCGCACCTTCGCAGATTGCGGGGGTGCGAACAGGTCGCCGCAGTTTGCTACCGGATACGCGGCGGTGGCATTCAATTCCTACTGGTCCAAACTGGTGGCGGACGCTGGACTTTTCCCAAGGGTAGCGCCGAACCGGGACTCACGCACGCCCAAGCCGCCGCTCTCGAAGCGTTCGAGGAAGCCGGAGTTCACGGACGCATGGAAGAGGCTTCGTTCACTCGTTACTTTCTTCGTAAAGCTGGCGAGCTACGAAATTCAGCACCAAGATCAGGCGAAAAACAGCTCGCCGTGAGCGCGCATCTTTGTGAGGTTTCTCGGCTTGACCCTCCACCAGAGGCCAACCGAAATCCTACGTGGTTTTCCGCTGAGAAGGCGAAGCGGCGTCTAAGGGAAGACCGCACTTCGGCCTATGGTATCGCGCTCGCTCGCGTGGTCGACCGTGCCGTAACTCGCATCCTGCGATTACGCAGCGGAAGTGGCGTCGCGGCTGATTTGGCAGACCAAGAAAAACTACGAAAAGACGCATTGCAAAAAGTGCAGTTCATCGACAGCGCCCGGCGACCAACTCGCAGAGTCCCACCCTCGGAAGCGGCAGGATAGCTGATCAACAGTTTACGAATTCTCGTCAGCTCATCATTCGGAATACCGCAGTCTCACTCATCCACGCTAGCTGGACTTGCGGGACTTCACTTCAATCCTGTCTGACGTGGCTGGCTCTCGGGTTGTGCTGCCGGATGAATGCCCTTCACGTCTTCCACGTATGCCCGCAAAATTTCTGCCACGCTCCATGCCTGCGCGATACAGCCACGGGGACGATGCGGCGGGTCACCGTCAAAGATCTCGGAAATGTGCCCAAGTCCTGCGTCGGTGAGGTGAGACTGTGAAGCCGACAACCAACCTTCAGCTTTCGCCCGGGAGACCTCGCTCCCTCCGTTAACCTTTATATATGCGGTGATGAACGGCCCAAGCAGCCACGGCCAGACTGTACCTTCATGATAAGCGCCATCGCGCTCGGCAGACCCTCCGGTGTAGTGTCCTCGATACTGCGGATCAGTCGATGCCAAACTACGTAGTCCGTATGGGGTTAGTAGCTGTTCTTGAACGGTCTCGACTACCCGCTTAGCCCGTTCTATCGACAACATGCTGTGAGGCAGGCTGACAGCAAAAACCTGGTTGGGGCGAATTGAGTCAACTGGTAATCCTCCGTTCACGACATCGTATAAACATCCGGCATTCTCATTCCAAAACAAGCGATTGAAACTCACGCTCGCAACCGCCGCCATGTTGTGATACCGTTTTTCGCCGGCTTCGTCTCCAACCATGCCAGCCGGTCTTCCATGATACGAAGCGCGTTGTACCACAGGGCCTGAATCTCACCGGTTTGCCGCGACGCGGTGTAACCACCCAGTTACCCGCCTTCGCATCCATCCAGGTGAGCTGGACGCCAGGTTCGCCTGAGGTAAGCAAGCCACTGGGCTCTACCTTGATTCCGTAACGTGTGCCGCGAACGTGCCAGGCGATGATGTCCGCAAACACCGGGTAGAGTTCCTTGCTGACAAAGTCCAGATTATGCGTGTAGGAAAGGAAGGCGCGGGCTGCTTCGAAAAACCACAGAGTGGCGTCAACAGTGTTGTATTCGGCTGGTTCACCAGAGTCTGGAAACCGGTTCGGCAGCATCCCCTGATCCACGTGCTTTGCAAAAGTCCGCAAGATGCTACGTGCCAAGTCATGCTTGCCGGTCGGCAGGGTGAGTCCGGGCAGAGCGATCATCGTGTCACGACCCCAGTCGCCGAACCAGTGATAGCCTGCAATAACTGTCTTCTGGTCCCCACGGGAGACGATGTAGTCTTCGGAAGCCGCGGCAAGACTCTCGCCAAACCAGTCTCTGACTGGGGCTGACAGCACTGCTCTCCGATGACGCGTGATCCTAGCCCGGCGATAGTCGGCCGCTTGGGTCACATCGCGCTGTTCCGTAGATGCAATAATTGTGGCTGGACGGCCGACGCGGAGGTCGAAGCGAAGGGCAAAAGGGGTTAAACAGGTCCTCGGAGAAATCCAGTCCGCGTGCGCGCTCCGCGTCGTACTCAAAGTTACGGTACCACTCTCCTGTTCTCAGCAGCTCGACGGCATTATGAGCTGTGTGCAGCGAGGGCAATCCCTGGTATGGAACGATAGTCGCCAACCCGGGGCGCTCTTCGACTGTGGCGTTGATTGCCGAATTCTCGTGCGTGATGCTGTGGTAGTCGCGAAATGCGATCAACGGCCGGATGTCAAGCCGGAGATCCTTGAATGATTCCGAATGGTTGCTACTGCGTAATTCGTAGTGAACGACGGTGCTGTTCTCTTCGTGGATCATAAAAACACTTTTCTCAATGTCGATGCCTTCGACGTCATAGGTGAACACCGGAAATGGGTCGAGGGAAAACTGCTTGAGATAGCGAAAGCCCTGTGGGGTGAACGACACCCGGGCAGCGATTGGCGGAGAGTCCGAATGACTGACCATGCATAAACAGGGTTTCTTCCAACTTGGAAAGCAGTACTACCCGGCCTAAGGGTGGTTTTGTGGCGGCCACTAGCAAGCCGTGATAACGCCGGGTGTTTAGACCGATGATGGTCGACGAACCAAAGCCACCAAGCCCATTCGTTTCCAGCCACTCGCGACGAAGGGCAGCGCCAAGGTTTCCGCATGTGTCCCGTTCGAACTGAATCAAGTCTGCTCCTTTAGAGCGGGGCTCATCTGCAGCGAGCGCGCTGGATAGAAAGATGCCGGAGGGAATGAGCACGCCCCGCTTTTGCAAGTACCTCTGCAACGATTGCATTTTGATCTTCGGGCCCCAGATGAATGCCTGGATGCCTGCACCGAAGGGATCGCCACTCCATCCAACGGGGCACACCCGCGTGCCCTTGCTCAATTTCTTGTTGCCGAACGGTCCTGATGTTTGTTGCTGGGAAGACTAAGAAGCCTTGAAGCGGTGCCGGTTTATGCCCAGCTTCCTTATTTTGGATTCGAGTGTCTGTCGGGGAATGCCCAGCTTAACGGCAGCGCCGGTTGGACCCCCAACCACGCCTTCGGATTCCCGGAGAGCGGCTTCGAGGATCTCTCTTTCGTGCTCGACGAGGTTAGCAACCAGAGGAATGCGCGGCGCGGCGGACTTGGGAGTCAGACGAGTAAGCCACGCTTCATCAACATGGAAAGTCTCTCCTTCAGACAAGATCACCGCCCGTTCAACTACATTTTGCAATTCGCGGATGTTGCCCGGCCAATCATAGGCGTGGAAGAGTTCCATCGTCTTCTTGTCTATGTTTCGAATCCTCTTGCCCGCTTTGTGGGCGTAGCGGTCGATTAGGTATCCGACCAACAACGAAATATCGCTAATGCGCTCCCGCAATGCTGGTAATCGAATCGGAACAACGTTGAGGCGGTAAAACAAGTCCTGACGGAACTTGCCGTCAGCCACCGCTGTAGTCAGGTCTCGATTCGTAGCGGCTATCACCCGTACGTCAACGGAAACCGTTTGACTGCCGCCCACTCGTTCGAATTCCCGTTCCTGAAGAACTCGCAGCAATGCGACCTGCGTCTCTGGCGGGAGGTCGCTTACTTCATCGAGAAATATCGTTCCACCGTCGGCCGATTCGAAACGCCCCAGCCGGCGCTGAGTGGCTCCTGTAAAGGAACCTTTTTCGTGACCGAACAGTTCGGAAGCAATGAGCGACTGGGGAATCGCCGCGCAATTCACTCGAATGAAAGCACGGTTTGAACGCTTGGACCGGTTATGAATTGCGCGAGCAATCAGTTCCTTTCCTGTTCCGGTCTCACCTAAGACCAAGACTGTGGAATCCGTCGGAGCTACCTTGGAAACTTGAACCAGCACACGACGTAATGACTCGGAGGAACCGACGATTTCTTCGAACATGGATGAGTGAACGATGTCTTCGCGCAACGCAACGTTTTCGTTTCGTGTCCTGTCTTCGGCACGCTTGCGATCGTCTATGTCGGTTCCGGTCGCATACCAGCGCACCAGGCGTCCCTGTTCGTCGCGGAACGGGTTGAGACGAATAAGGAACCAGCGATACTGGCCGTCCTTCCGACGCGTTCGTTGTTCGATTTCAAACGGCAGGCCGCGGGCAT
>Ga0307475_10000466_pt1 | contig 24111 bp, 18 predicted proteins | sample atmos_gasesECM1C_FD_203317 | JGI IMG/M metagenome (GOLD analysis project Ga0307475, IMG submission 203317) | Hardwood forest soil microbial communities from Morgan-Monroe State Forest, Indiana, United States - atmos_gasesECM1C_515 | ecosystem: Environmental > Terrestrial > Soil > Temperate... | reverse complement strand
CATCCACTGGCTGACGCCGTTTCTCGTCTCCGCTGAGACTAGCGCGAGCATCCGCCCGTCCCCAGACCACGAGACGTTGGGCATGCCTGGATTGAAACCTTTTCGTTGCGCCAGGACTCGTTCGCCGGTGCCGTCGGCGTTGGCCAGCACAACGTTATTCCCAAGAGGGTCCAGAATGCCGCGCACGTAAGCGATCCGTTGGGCATCCGGCGAAAAAGCCGGAGCCGAATCGATGTCGCGGACCAACTGCTTCGGCGTGCCTCCCAAGACGGGCATTTGGTAAAGATAATGGAAGTGCCGCGTGGACTTGTCGGACCGGACAAACATCAGGTAGTTTCCGTCCGGCGTGAACGTGACGGCAACGAAGTGCACTTGGTCGGGGGCGAGCACCTGCACATTGCTGCCGGTCGCCATCTGCTCGACCCAAAGGCTTTCCTCTGCGCCGTCGCTTAAGACATAGACGATGTACCGCCCATCGGGTGACAAGGCGGCAGCTCCCGCGTTGCCGGTCGAGGTGATCTGGGAGATTTTCATATTCTGCAAATTGAAGCCGTGAGGCCGCTCGAGGACCCAGACCGCAAAAGCCGCTGCAACAGCGATCGCCGCGAGCGCAACACCGATCGCCATCACCGCTCGCTTTGACCCCTGGGCCTTTCGCACGCTGACTGCCGAGACGCTGCCGCTTACTTGCGCCACTTTTCCGGAACTTGTGTCGCGCTTTAGCCGCTTCAGTTCCGTGCGCAGTTCCGCGGCGCTCTGGTAGCGCAGATCCCTGTCCTTCTCGAGCGCCGTGCGGATGACTTCATCAAGTTTGGACGGTAGAAAGGGATTCAGCTCCACCGGAGATGCCGGCATGCGATTCAGAATGCCGTCGAAAATTGTGGCCGCGGTTTCGCCTTCAAACGGCAGCTTGCCCGTGGCCATCTGATAAAGCACGGCCCCAAAAGAAAACAGGTCGCTGCGCGCGTCCAGCTCCCGGCCGCGCGCCTGCTCGGGCGACATGAAGGCGATCGTGCCCACCGCCATCCCCGGCGAGGTCAGGTGCTCCGAAGCGGAGGCCAGGGTCGCGCCAGCGTAGGTGGGCTGTTCCACGGTGCGGCGATCCGCCATCAGTTTGGCCAGTCCGAAATCCAAAATCTTCGCCTGACCTCGTGGGTTGATCAGGATGTTGGCCGGCTTGATGTCGCGGTGAATCACGCCTTTCGAGTGCGCGGCATCGAGCGCGTCCGAAATTTGAATGCCGATATCCAGCAGCTCCTGCAAGTCTGGACGATGCCGCGAAAGGTAGCGGTCGAGCGGCTCGCCTTCAATCAGCTCCATGGCGATGAAATATTCGCCATCGGCTTCGCCGATTTCATAGATGGTGCAAATGTTGGGATGATTCAGCGAAGAAGCGGTGCGCGCTTCGAACTTGAACCGCTCGAGCGCCTGCTGGTGCTTGGCCAGATCCTGAGCCAGGAATTTCAAGGCCACGCGGCGGCCGAGATGGAGGTCTTCGGCGATCCAAACGGTGCCCATGCCGCCGGAGCCAAGGCGCTCCATCACCTGATAGTGGGAGATTCGACGTATGAGAGGTTACCTCGCTGCCGTAGGGACTATAGCGGCGGGTAAACGGAATCGCAACCGAGGGCAGAATCAATCGCAATCGGAAGGGTCCGCCGCAGAGAAATCTGTAAATGGCAGCGGAGGCCTCAAAATGTCTTTTCTCGGCGGGAACACCGGACGCCCTGGCAGCGTATTATGGGAAGGGAGGGCTTGGCCATGTTTTGCGATCGCTGCGGGACTTCGCTTGCCTCTCGGACGCAATTCTGTACCTCTTGCGGAAAAGCCATGGCTCCGGGTGGCGCCCCCTCGGCAGTTCCTGCCGCGACATCCCTTGCACCAGGCAGGGTCCGGAAGCATATCCACTTGCTCGCCACCTTGTGGCTGGTCAACGGCGTTCTCCGGTTGATTGGCGTCGCCTGGTTGATGCTCTTTGGCAGCACGTTTTTCCCCTGGCTTCGCGGGCGGATCGGCCCGGATGCCTGGCCGCTCGGGCCTGGCTGGGGCCTCGATTCGTTCCTGTCGGGTGGCTTTTTCTCGCTGGGTATTCTCCTGGGCTTCTTTGGCTTGCTGCATCTGGCCCTGGCATGGGGACTTTTCGAGCGGCAATCCTGGGCTCGGATTCTCGGCCTCGTGCTGGGAATCTTAGCCCTGCTGCGGTTCCCGCTGGGTACTGCCCTGGGGATCTACACGCTTTGGGTGCTGGCTCCGGAACCGTCCGCGCGTGAATACGACCAACTCTCGCATTCTCACGGGCAAATCCATAGCGCGAGATTCTCGGCAACCCCGCGCTGAACCGAAACAGCGCGCAAGCGGAATCGCACTTCTTCGATGCGGCCTACCCACGCGACAGAACGTGCTGTGGCGGCGTATGGGCCAGCGCGCGCAGAGATTCCGTGTACGGCGCACGGGCCACACCGCGTTCGCAGAAGATGGCCGCAATGTACCGCGCCGGCGTCACGTCAAAAGCCGGATTCGCAGCCGGCACATCCGGCGCGATGCGCACCCCCTGTAGATGCGTCACTTCCGCAGCCGGGCGCTCCTCGATAGGAATGTGTTCGCCATCCGGAATCGCAAGATCGAAAGTCGAAACAGGCGCGGCAATATAAAACGGCACGTTGTTTTCTTTGGCCAGCACGGCAATCTGATACGTGCCGATTTTGTTCGCGGTATCACCATTGGCCGCAATGCGATCCGCGCCGGTCACGATGGCACCCACCTTGCCGGACTTCAAAAAGTGGCCCACCATGTTGTCCGTAATGAGCGTCAGCGGAATGCCGCCCTTGTGCAGTTCCCAAGCCGTGAGCCGTGCGCCCTGAAGATACGGGCGCGTTTCCGGTACAAGAACGTGCAGCTTGCGGCCCTGCTCAACGGCTACGCGGATCACGCCGAGCGCCGTGCCAATCCCGCCCGTAGCCAGCGCGCCCGCGTTGCATTGTGTCATCACCTCCCCTTCGCGCGGCATGAATTCCGCGCCAAACTTTCCAATCGCCTCGTCCGTCAAGCGTTTTTCCTGGTGAACCTGCTTTGCCTCTTCGACCATGCCCTGCTTGATTTTCCTAAGGTCCGATGTTTCTGCCGTAAGTCGGGCGAAGCGCCGCTTCATCCGCTCAATCGCCCAAAACAGGTCAACCGCGGTCGGCCGAGTTTTAGCGAGCGCATCGCAAACTTCGGTGAACTCCTTCCGGAGGGCGTCCGTAGATTTCGCCGGAGAATGCAAAACGCCGAGCGCGACACCCATGGCCGCCGCCACTCCGATTGCCGGCGCCCCGCGAATCACCATTTCGCGAATCGCTTTCGCCACCTCGTGGTAGTCCGTATAGGTGTAAGAAATCTCTTCGGAGGGAAGCCGCCGCTGGTCGAGCATAACCACGCCGCAATCGGTCCACGCAATGGGTTGCGCTACATCCATGGTTTAGTCTGCCCTCGCTGGCAAGATCCGTTCTCCGTCCTTCCGGGCACAGGGAATCCCCTCATGGCATGGAGCACCGGGAGGATAGCTTGATTGTAGCGAAGTAACGGCGCCCAAGACGAATCGCTCACGGATGCGGCGGGATGTAGGTAAAGCCCTTCGTTCCAAGGATCGTGAGGAACGCCAGCATCGAGTTATAGCCCAGGTGCAGAAGAAAACTGGCAAAAACCGTTCCCGTCCAGGCGCGCGCGAACGTAAAAATGATGCCGACGAGAATCAGAAGGCTGACCAAACCCCAGGTCCAGCCAAGCTGCGGCGCATGCATAAGCCCAAACAGCGCCCCGGTCGTGAGGATGCTGGTTACCACGCCGGCGCGGATGGCGCTTGGCGAATCCATCCCAAACGACTGAGCCAGACCCGACACCATGCGCGCAAATACGGGATAGAGGTAGCCGCGAAAGACGGTCTCTTCCACCAGGGGCGCGACAAGCACGGCCATGCTCATCAGCAGCATCACTCCGCTGCGGCTCTTGAACATCTCCTGAATAGGAACGTGCTCCGCGTTCTTCACCCGGGAACTGGCGACGATGACAAACAGGGACAGCCCCGACCCCGACAGGAAATACATCCACGGTCTGCCTTTCCCGGCGAGCGGGTTTGCATCGAGCCTCTTCCACCCGAGGGACCGCCAAAACGGCAAACGGGGAAGCGCGGAAAGCGTCACATAGAGAAACAGAATAATCAGCGCGAACCACAGGACGTTCGTGCCCACGATCACCCTGGGGTCCGACTCAAAAAGCCTGCGGATCTGTCTTTGCGAGAGATGGCCATTGCTCGTGTAATACGCCAAGACGGCGATGCCGATCGCGAATTGACTAACGAGGGCATACACGACAAAGACCAGGAGATGCGGCCAGGACCAGGTGATGCGCAGGTCTTCAGGCAAATTGGAAGCGGGAGGGTGGGCCGCCTCGGGATGAATCGCCACGTACGAGATGGGGTCGCCTGCGAGCGGGGAAAAGGCTTCCGCGGACCTCGATTCCGAAACCTCCGCGCGGCGGTCTTCGGACTCGCCCGGCTCTCCCCGCGGACCCGGCGGATTATCGTCAAAAAGGCTCATGGATCTCTTGTCAGTGTCTCTTCGGCCATCCTGCTGCCAATGCCCCGGCCACGAGCGGCAGCAGCAGCTCGTGGTGGCCGGTGATGGCAAAGCCGCGCGACTCAGGTCCTTTGTGGCCCCGGCTGGAAGCGGTGGGACGCTTCACTACATTCTGCAACGGGCGGTAGTGCTGAATAAAGTCGAAGTTCGCGGTGGTGATGGGACAGAGCGGTACGCCCAGGTTGCGCACCACAGAAACAGCCTTCAGAAAAACTTCCGGCAGCAGCACCGCGGAACCCCAGTTGAGATAAACGCCGCCGGGATGCATCTGCTCGGTCAGCGCGCAGAAGAGACGAAAATCGCGATGGGTCGCATAGCCAAGCGCCGCGCCTTCTGCCGCCGGATGCATGTGCGGAATGTCCGTGCCGATGGCCAGATGCACCGTCACCGGGATGCGCCGCTTGTGTGCCGCGGCCAGAACGCTCGATCCGGCTTGTTTGGCGGCAATAACGCCGCTCGTCAGGAATTGCCCCGCCGCTTCGCCATACCCGATGCGAATCCGTTGCGCCAGCTTGGCGATTTCGTTTAGGTACCTTCCGGTTTCCTCGGCCATGCCGAATTTGCCCTGGCCAAGCGCGGCCTCGACGTCTTCGGAAGTGTTCCCCGCAAGCGCTATCTCGAAGTCGTGAACGAGCGCCGCCCCATTCATCGCGATTCCCGAGATAAAGCCGCGATCCATCAGGTCGATCAACACCGGCCCAAGTCCCACCTTGATGACGTGGCCGCCCATGCCCCAAAGAATCGCTTTGCGCTTTTGCCGCGCTTCCATAATGGCGCGGAGAAGCTCGCGAAGATCGCGCGCCGCAAGAATGTCAGGGAGCGAGTCCAGAAATTTGCTGAGCGATATATTTCCGTTGCTGGCCTTCGCAAACTCTCGCATGCTGACTTTGCTTTTTCGCGACGCCAGCGGATACGTGCGCACTTCGCCAAGAACCAAGGGCTCGATCGAATAAATGCTCATGTCCGAACGCCTACTGTAGGGGGAAAAACGGCAAGGCGCAAGCCAACGAGGTCGATCGGGTCGATCGACAGCGCGAAAGCTCACGCTCGCAAGATGAGGCAGGCATTTTCAAGACGCCCGACACCGCGTCTTTCTTCCCGCATGGCTCGCAGGGTGCGGAAGACAGGGCCCCGCTTTCGAGTCCAGCAGATGAATCCCGGTCGCGGCGGAGCCGACCGCAGCCGGCGCTTCATTTGCGGTCGGGGAGGCCCTGCCCGTTGCCCCGGCCGTTCGGACTGAGGACACGAGCAAGGACCTGGCCGGTATAGGACTTTTTCGTGCGGGCCACTTGCTCCGGCGGGCCTTCAGCCACAATGCGCCCGCCGCCTTCCCCGCCTTCCGGCCCTAAATCGATAATCCAGTCTGCCTGTTTGATGACGTCGAGATGGTGCTCGATGATCAGCACGGTGTTGCCGAGGTCTACCAGTCGGTGCAACACGTCCAGCAACTTCCGCACATCGTCGAAATGCAACCCCGTGGTTGGCTCATCGAGGATGTAAAGAGTGCGGCCGGTTTGGCGCTTGGAAAGCTCCCGCGCCAGCTTGATGCGCTGCGCCTCGCCGCCCGAAAGCGTCGTGGCCGACTGGCCTAGCGTGACATAACCGAGGCCGACATCCACGAGCGTGGAAAGCTTCTGCTGAATCTGGGGAATGTTTTCAAGGAGTGTCAACGCCTCGGCGCAAGGCAAGTTCAATATGTCGCTGATCGAGTGTCCCTTGTAGCGCACGGCAAGCGTCTCGGAATTGTAGCGCCGACCGCGGCATACTTCGCACATCACATAAACATCGGGAAGAAAATTCATTTCGATCCGCCGCAAGCCGTCGCCCTGGCAAGCTTCGCAGCGCCCGCCTTTCACATTGAAGCTGAAGCGTCCCGGACGGTAGCCGCGTTCGCGCGATTCCGGGAGCATGGCAAAAAGGTCGCGAATGGGTGCAAACACTCCGGTGTAGGTCGCCGGATTCGAACGCGGTGTGCGGCCAATCGGCGCCTGATCGATCTCAATCACTTTGTCGATGTGTTCGGTGCCGAGGATTTGCCGATGCGCGGCGGGCGCTTCCGAGGAACGATAAAGCTTTTGCGCCAGGGCGCGATACAAAATGTCGTTCACCAGCGTGGATTTGCCCGAGCCCGAAACCCCGGTAACCACCGTGAGCAGGCCAAGCGGGAAGGTGACGTCTATCTCCTTGAGATTGTTCGCGGTAGCTCCCAGGACCTCGATGGCTTTGCCGTTCTGGCTGCGACGCTTTTCCGGCACGGGAATCCTCGCCGCGCCGCTCAGGTATTGCCCCGTCAGCGATTCCGCCGTGGCTTCGATCTGTTCCGGCTTGCCTTGGGCAACCAGATAGCCGCCCGCGTTTCCCGCGCCGGGGCCAAGATCCACCACAAAATCCGCCCGTCGAATGGTATCTTCGTCGTGCTCGACCACCAGCACGGTGTTGCCGAGATTCCGCAGGTGTTCGAGCGAGCCGAGCAGCCGGGCGTTGTCGCGCGCGTGCAGCCCGATGCTCGGCTCATCCAGCACGTAAAGCACGCCGCGCAATCGCGAGCCAATTTGCGTCGCCAGGCGAATCCGCTGCGCCTCTCCGCCGGAGAGCGTAGCCGCGGAGCGCTCCAGGCTGAGGTAGCCCAGGCCCACCGCCAGAAGAAAGTTGATGCGCTCGGCGATTTCTTCGAGCGGCCGCGCGGCAATTTCTTTTTGACGCTCGCTGAGCTCCGCCAAAATCTTGTCCACCGCCGGGTGCGCGGAACCCAGTGCCAGCGCCGTGAAATCCGCAATGGACCATCCTGCCAGCTTGACCGCGAGCGACTCGGGACGCAGCCGCTTGCCGTGGCAAACACTGCAAACCGTCGCGGACATATACTGGGTCATCCATTCTCGGTAAGCATCCGAGCCGGACTCTTCGAAATTTCTTTCCAGAAACTTCAAGATACCCGGAAAACGGAAGCCTTTTTCGGCTTTCGATTTCTTGCCGGCTCTGCCCTTCTCGGCGCCCTCTTTGCCGTTCGAAGGCGGGTATCCATACAAAAGCAGGTTCTGGATGCGCGCAGGAAATTTTTCGAACGGCGTATCGAGATCGAACCCGTGCGCGTAAGCAGCGAGTTCGAGCGTCCGCTTCAAAATCGACGAGCCCGAACCCGGCCCGAGGCCGCCATCGAACAGCGGGCGCGACCAATCATTGATGATCTTCGAGGGATCAAAATCGTATTTTGAGCCGAGCCCATTGCACGCCGGGCACGCGCCGTAGGGCGAATTGAAGCTGAAGGAGCGCGGCTCGAGCACCGGAACGGAAATCCCGCAGTCCGGGCAAGCCAGCTTTTCCGAAAAGGTGTGCTCCTTTCCGCCCACGATCGCCACGGTCACCAGGCCGCTGGCGAGTTTCAGCGCGGTCGAAATGGATTGCTCCAGCCGCGCCGCAATGCCCTGCTTGACGAGCAGGCGGTCCACAACGATTTCGATGGTGTGGTTCTTGCGCTTGTCGAGGGCGGGAAAATCGTCGAGCGGATACAGCTCACCGTTGATGCGCACGCGCACGTACCCATCTTGCGCGAATTTCTCCAGCTCCTTGCGGTAGGCGCCTTTTCGTCCGCGCACAATCGGCGCCAGGATCATGATGCGGTCGTCCGGCTTCGAGATCTCTCCGCCGAGAATCGCCTGCACCATCTGCTCGCTGGACTGCCGCGTGATGGGCTTGCCGCAATTCGGGCAGTGCGGCACGCCCACCGACGCGTACACCACGCGCAGGTAGTCGTAGATCTCGGTGATTGTGCCCACGGTCGAGCGTGGCGACCGCGTCGTGGTTTTCTGCTCGATGGCGATCGAAGGCGAAAGCCCTTCAATCACGTCCACTTCGGGCCGTTCCATCTGGTCGAGAAACTGCCGCGCGTAAGCCGACAGCGATTCGACATAGCGCCGCTGTCCTTCGGCATAGATGGTGTCAAACGCAAGTGAAGATTTGCCCGACCCGGACAGCCCGGTGATGACCGTCAGGGTGTTCCGGGGGATTTCGACGCTGATGTTTTTCAGGTTGTGCTGCCGCGCGCCCCGGATTACCAGTTTGGTCAGGCCCATATGAGTTCGTTGTTCGCCGCGACGGAAGGCAACCGCCTTCGATCTCGACGAAAGCGCCCCCTCCCTGAGGAGCTTCCCTGCCGCAGGCGCCGCCTGCCTGCGTACGCAGACGCTCGAGCTAGAGTAGCTACACTGAGCCCAGAATAACCCTTCACGATAACAGCAGGGAAAGAAAGCGGTCAAGAATTCGCCTGCTTTGGAATTTGCCTGCTTCGCTTCGAAACAGCAGTTTAGACTGAGCGGCAAGTTCGGTTGGGCGGTTACCATCACAACAATTCTGCGGGTGGGTCAGGTTCGGCCGGGCGTTTCCTCGATAAACTTAGAAATAAAAAGCTGCTGGGGTAACGCCCTCACTCGAATGCTCCATTGCGGAAGCAGGAAGTGCGTTTCGACCGCTCTCCGGGGAGTCGGATAGAACCGAATGAGAAGACTGACGCGATGGGAAGTAGGCACCGTTGCTGCTTTCCTGCTGGTGTACACGGTCATTTCTCTGTTCGCCAAGCCGGGAGCGGCCCTTACGGCGTTCTCCGATATGAGCGGAGCCGGCTTGTGGCTCATCGCCGTTGTCATGTTGTTGTGGGCAGGATTCCGCAACGCGGGCCGCACGCGCTGGTTCTGGTTCCTGATGGCCTTTGGCGCGGCGCTGGTAGCGACGAACTTCGCCGCCTGGCTGTACATCGAGGTGATCACGGGCCGCGAGCCGCCAAATCCGTTCTGGGCGGATATTCCGCTGTTCCTTCAGCCCGTGCCGATGATGGCCGCGGCGGCCATGCGGCCGGGATCGCGGCAGCGCGAGCAGAAATTCCTTCTCAGCACGCTGAATTTCCTGATTCTCCTTCTGTGGTGGGTCTACCTTTACATGTTTTTGGTCTACCCCAACGAATACGTCGTGATGGATCTGTCGGTGTACAACACCTACTATTTTTCGCTCTTTGTCGTGGAGTTCGCGGTGCTGATGTCCGTGCTCGGGGGGATGGCGCTGGTGACCGAAGGCGCCTGGCGCAAGATCTATTGGCACTTGTTTGGCGCGAGCGCGCTGTACCTGCTGTCGTATCAGTGGTTGAATGCGGCGCTGAACCGCAATGAGTATTACAGCGGAAGCATCTACGATGTGCCGGATTATGCGGCGATCTGCTGGCTCATCCTGATTGCGGTGCGCGCGCGCCACGTGCCCTCGGAAAAGCTGGCGGGAACCGAGAAGGAGCGCGAAGCGGATGTGTCCGGTTTCCTGGCGGTGCTGGCGGTGCTGTCGCTGCCGGTCACCGGGCTTTGGGTACTGCTTCTACTGCCGGAGGCAAGCGAGCTGCGGCCTTTTCGCGTTACGGTAACGCTGATTGGAATCATGCTGGTGGCAGTGTGCGTGTTCCTGCGGCAAATGCTGCTGGCGCAGGAAATGACCAGGCTGCTGCGCCAATCCAAAGAGAATCTGGAGCGGCTCCAACTTGCGCAGAGCAAGTTGGTGCAGCAGGAACGCTTGGCGGGAATCGGCCTACTCGTGTCCGGAGTGGCGCACGAACTGAACAATCCTCTGACCGCGGTCATGGGCTACTCCGACCTGCTGAAGGAACAAGCCAAGGAAGGCGAGGCGCGCCAAAAACTCGAGCGGCTGGGAACCGAGGCGCGCCGGATGAAGAGAATTATCGACAACCTGATCAGCTTTGCGCGACCGCTGCAAAACGGGCGAAAGCCGCTGGACATCGCCGCCGTCGTGCGCGATTCGCTGATGCTCTGCGAGTACCAATGGAAAAGCGCAGGGATCCATTTCGAATTGAACTTTGCCTCGAACTTGCCGCGGATTCCCATCAACGAAGGGCAGTTCAAGATGGTTTTCGTGAATCTCTTCACCAACGCGGCGCAAGCGGTGGAGCAGGCGCCGGAAAAGAAGGTCGTAGTCGAAGGGAGCCTGGAGGCCGAGAAAATTGTGCTGCGCTTCCGCGACACTGGGCCGGGCTTTAGCGACCTCGACCGCGTGTTCGATCCTTTCTATACCACCAAGCCCACTGGCCAAGGCACGGGACTGGGCTTGAGCATGTGCTACGGCACCGTCAGAGAGCATAACGGCAACATCTACGCGCAGAACCTCGATCCCCACGGCGCCGCCGTGACCATCGAACTCCCGGCGGCGTAGAGAAACGTCATCGCGCGCCGGAACCGGTGAAGTTCGAACCGTCCGAGAATCCCGCTCCGGATTTTCGCTCTCCGCCGCGAACTCCTCGAGCCGCAGCAAGAGGACAACGCCGTGGTCACGGCTATTCCCTCGGCTGTCGGTCCGAGAGCCCAACCGGCCCCACGGGCCCTTCAGGAAAACCTCTCCGCCGGCTAAGCGCTCCTCGGCCATTCCCGCTCGGCTCAAGGCTCTTCTTGGGCTCTCGAGAAAGAACTAAGCACCAGCCCCACCGCGGCCGTAAGACAACCCGGCCGAAGCCAATCACTTTCGCAATGGGAAAGGGCGCTCGTGGTTGCTGAGCCCCCAAGGCCTTCCGGTCACGCGCCGCGTCGAGTGCCGAGGATAGAACTACGAGACATTTCTGGTAGAGTGAGGGCTCCTTCGAGATGGATTCCTGGTGCGCCATGGCCCAGCTGATCTCGCTCCCTTCCAAAGGACGAATGAGGAGCAAAGGTCAGGGGCGCGAAATGAGGGAAGAGCCTCGGCTCGCCCCAGCAATATTGCTGGGGAGGGCTAAGGCGGCCGAGAATGTAGCCATAAGTGGCTCGAAATGAATGGGTTAGAATGCGAGGGGAGAATCGCTGGGCTTCGCAAGATGTAATATTTGCAGGCTTTTGTGCGTACTAGGCTATGGAAACGCAGAGACCAGGCCGGATGAGCGTGCCGGGAATAACCGAGCCGACCGAGGCGATTGCCCGTGCCAGGGCGGGTGACGCGGAGGCTTGGGGCGAGCTTTACCACGAGTATGCTCCGGCGATCTTCCGTTTCTGTAGGCGTGCCATGCCGACCCGCGAAGACGCGGAAGACGCCACCATGGAAATCTTCATGAAATTGAAAGGCAAGCTCGGCCAGTACGACACGACGCGGTCGTTCTCCGCCTGGCTCTACAAAGTGGCCGCGAATCACTGCTGGGACATACTTCGCCGCCGGAGAATTCGCCAGGACAAAGAGACCGAAGACGTGGAGAGCGTGCCGCTCGAGCATCCCGAACCAAGCCAACTCGAAAAACTGATCGAGCAGCGCTCGAGCGAAGAAGTGCGGAAGGCGCTCGAAAAGATGGGCGCGCGGGCGCGCTTGGCGCTGGTGATGCGCTATTACTCCGACATGAGCTACGACGAAATTGCCGACGCCCTCGGAGTGCGCCGCGCCTTTGTGGGCGTGGTGTTGCTGCGCGCGCGGCATGAACTGCGGCAAGCGCTGGAAGGCAATGCAGCGGTGGCGGCAGGAGGGGCCTCATGAGCGAACCCGGGGAACAAAACTTGAAGCATCTGGACGAGATGACCTGCCTGCTGTACCTCGAGCGGCAGTTGGACCGCGCGCGGGGGCTGGAAGTTTCCGCGCACACGCAGGTGTGCGATAGCTGCCGCACGTTGTTGCGCGCGCTCGAGCGCGAATCGCGGCTGTTGACGCGGGCGATGCTCGAAGACAACGAGCCGCTGCCGTCGCGGCTGAGGCAATTCCAGCAGGCAGCTCGGCGCTCCATGCAGTGGATTTGGGGACTGGCATTCGGATTGGCGGCAACCGGTGTGTACGCGCTGTATACGCAATACATCGAACCCTGGCAGCAGCAATTGCAGCAAGCCGGCTTCAGCGGAACGAATCTGCTGGGCCTGCTGATTTTCCAGAGCCCCTTCTGGAAAGGATGGCAATCCATGATCACACTTCTGGAGATCCTGGCGCTCGCGACACTGGGCGGGCTGGGCGTGATGTTCCTGAGACGGCGCATCCGCCGCGGGTCGGCGCTGGCCCTGGTATTTGCGGGATTGTGCGTTGCGATGGCCATGCCACGACCGGCCTCCGCCACGGAATTCCGTAAAGCCGACCGCGTCACGATTGGGAAGGACGAAGTCATTCACACCGACCTGTACGTTGCCGGCGGGCAAATCCGCATCGGCGGCACCATCGAAGGCGATTTGGTGGTTGCGGGCGGAGACGTGGAAGTATCGGGCCATGTTGAAGGGGACCTGCTTTCGGCGTCGGGGCAAGTCCGGATGACCGGCCAGGTGGATGGAAGCATCCGCGGGTATGCGGGCAACATTACCATCAAAGGCAAAGTGGGACGCAACGTGATGACCTTCGGGGGTGACGTGAACATCGATCACGACGCCGTCATCGCCGGGAGCGTCACCACGGGTTCGGGGCGGTTGTCCCTCGATGGGCACGTCGGGCGCGACCTTTTGGCTTTTGCCGGTCAGTCGAACCTCTCGGGGGATATTGGCGGCTCGGTGAAGATCCGCGGCGGCGAGCTGAACATTGATTCGTCGGCGGACCTCAAGGGGCCCGTGGAGTTCGAGGGAGATAAGGAGCCGCAAGTCTCGGGCCAGGCCAAACTCGCCTCGCCCGTCCAATTCGTGAAACATACGCGCGGCCCGAATTATTCAAACCCGCACTACTACGTCTGGCAGGTCATCTGGATGGCAGCCTTCATCCTGTATGGTCTGGTGCTTTACTCGCTGATGCCGAAGTTTTCGCAAGAGGCGGTGAAATCCGCGGAGCAATATGGCGCCGCCGCGGGGCTTGGCGTGCTCGTGCTGTTTGGCGTGCCCATCGCCGCCTGTATTGCCTGCATTACCGTTGTGGGGTTGTTCATCGGTGTCTCCACACTGCTCGTGTGGTGGGCCTCGGTGTATTTTGCGCAGGTGATCGTTGGAACTGTGGTCGGGCAATGGCTGATGGGCCGCACAAATGAATTCTGGCCGGTCGTGGGAAGGATGGCCGTGGGCGTGGTGATTGTACGCTTGTGCACGACGATTCCGGATGTGGGAGGCTGGGTGAAGTTTGTGGCCGTTCTGTGGGGCATCGGAGCCATCTCGCTGGCGATTTTCCGGCGGTTCCAGCCTGTGCCCGCCACCGGCGTGACCGTCCCTCCCGGAGCGCAGCCCTTGCCGCCGAACGTCGGCGGGCCGCTGCCGGCGTGAAGAACGTTTCCCGTTGTAAGTCATGGGTTTGCAGTCGCGCGTGAGAGGCGGAGAAAAAGGAACCAGACCCTCAGTGCTGGCGCACCTTGGCTGCGAAGAACACCGGATTGGCCGAATTGGTGGTGTTCTCGAGGAATAGTGCCCGGAGTTCCACGGGAGGCGTAGAGGGCGTGAGGTTGTTCGCGGCAGCGATTCCGTCGAAATTGGTGATCCCGTCGCCGCCCGCGGTACCTGTGAAGGCTTGAACGCCAAAGAGGCTGCCCTGTGCAAATCCGAAGTACGAGGGGAGGCCGATAATCGTAAAGGTCGGCGAAGACGCCGCCTGCACAGACGATGATAGTCGAGACCAGCGCAAGGTGACCGTGTCGGCGGTAGCGGACGCTATCGTAGTGCCGCTGGCCGCGGTGAAGGCGGTAACGTGAACGAGAATGCTCTGGCCCTGGTGGATCGCGCTGGTGCCGGTTTGACCAGAGAAGTTCCCGAACGTTCCGGGAGCGAAGGAACTTACCGGGAAGCCTTTGGTATCCACAAAGAAAGGCTTCGGGGATGGAATATTCACGGTCAATAAATCACCGACATCCAACCCGCCGATGAGCGAGCCGGTGGCTGCCTCGATTCTGTCCGTCACGACGATGCCGAATTGCGTGCCGCTGGCAGGCGTAATGCTGTAAACCGTGCCTTCGACCAGGTCCTGCCGGGTCGAGGTGAGCGGCTCGTATTCCTTAAGCGAAAGACTGCCGTCGACATTCAGAAATGCATCGACGCTGCCGACCTGGCCATTCACCACGCAACTGAAAGATGCGGGCGTTTGACACAGGGTGCCGTCGGGGCTCGGGTCAAAAAACGAAGTGGAGCCATTGGCGGAGGTCAAGGCACCCCTCGCGGGCGAGGTCAGGGTTACATTATTGCTGCTAACGCTGACCACTCCGGTAAAATCCTCGATCAGTTCGAGCTGGTTGGAACCCAGGTTGGCGTTTTGACGCGGAAGCGTAAACGCGCTCAGCACGCCGGGAGTGGGAGAGGCAGGGCTGAAGGTTACCGACAAAATTCCGGCGGATAGCGAGATGGCGCTATTCAAGTTGAAGTCCAGCTCGACGCCTTGATTTGTCGAGGCAGCGACGGTCAAGGTAAAGGAACCGATCGTGGGATTGCCGGTGGCCGTCAGAGCGGCCGTACAGACAGAACCGCTCGAACAGGTCGTTGAGCCCGCCGTGAGCGTCGAGCCCGTATCATTGAGAAAGGTGAGGATGGGGTTCGCGAGTGAAGCTTGAAGCGTATAAGATCCAGCCGGAACCTGGCTGAGACTGCCAAGGAAAGCGGTGTCGGATTGGAGGCGCATCAAGTCAATAACGGGTGTGACCGGCGTGAGGGTAAGAGCAGAACCCGTCGTGGGCTTAATCTGAACCCCGTTGATCGACACCCGAAACGAGAGGATAGAGGGATTCGCCGGGAGCGTGTCCGCGACCAGCGCAAAACTCACCGTGGATTTGCCGCCGCCTCCGCCGCCGCTGCTGCCTTTGGGCAGGCCGCTGCACGAGGTGAGAGCCACAGCGGCGAGCGAAAGTGAGACAGAAAAAGCCTTCCGGCGATTCATGGAGCACCCCACGGCATGGTTTGCGTTTTGCCTTCCCCGAGCAGTATACGTCGAAGGTCCCCCACTTGAAGGTAGCGCGATCGGAAACCTCGAGACACGGCAAAAAAGCAGGAGCGTTGCTCAACAGCTAAAGGCCCTGCTTGGATGGAGATGCGCTCGGGGCTTGGCCGAGGGAGGGCGCGGGCGAAAGCAAGGCGGGGCTTGCGGGTATGTTATCGTAGCTGGTCCCGGGCGGGTCTCGGGGAGCAAAGGCAAAATGCTCGGCAAGAACACGACCAATGCGGGCAGCGCTCGGGCGGGGGAGAAGGCCAGGGCGAAGAGCGCCGAGAGGAGGTATGTGCCTCTCGAAGATGACCCAAAGGTGTGCGACCGAGGGTCAGAAAGCACGAACAACGAAACGCGCGCTGAGGGCGCCGGGGCGTCGATGAAAGAAGTGTTTGGCCCCGGCGGATTCCTCGAGAAATGCATGAAGGGTGGCTTCGACCGTTCGGTCGTAGGCGCCGACTACGAATACCGCGCGGCGCAACTGGAGATGGCGGAAGCGGTCGACGATGCGTTCCGGACGCATCACCACGCGATCGTGGAGGCAGGGACAGGAACGGGGAAGACGCTCGCGTACTTGATTCCGGCGATTTCGAGCGGGCGTCGCGTGGTGATCTCCACAGCTACGAAATCGTTGCAGGAACAGCTCTTCCAAAAAGACATTCCGTTTTTGCAGAAGCATTTTGCGCCGAACCTGAAGGTCGCGCTGATGAAGGGGCGGTCGAATTTCCTGTGTCTGTCGAAGCTGAACCAGATGCCGGAGCAGACGCTGCTCAAGGGCATTGAGGAGATTGATAATTTTCGGCAGATCAAGGATTGGGCCAAGCTGACCGAGACGGGCGATCGCGCGGAGTTGACCTTCTTGCCGGATGACTCGGAATTGTGGCGTCGGCTGGATGCGCGGCGCGACACTTGCACCGGGCAGAAATGCCCGTCCTTCAATCCGTGTTTTGTGACGGGAATGCACCAGCGGGCGAAAGACGCCGACCTGATTATCGTGAACCATCACCTTTTCTTTGCGGATCTGGCGCTGAAGCAGGACGACTTCGGCAGCATCTTGCCGGAATATTCGGCGGTGGTGTTCGACGAAGCGCATGAGATGGAGGACGTAGCCAGCGAATATTTTGGGCGGCAGATTTCGAACTTCCGGTTCGAGGAACTGGCGCGAGACACGGACCAGACGCTGCGGCTGCTGGAATTGGGCGCCCCTTCGCTGCTGCGGAAAACGCAGCGCATCCGCGAGCGCAGCCGCAGCTTTTTCGAGCTGTTTCCGCCGCGCGAGGGCAGGTTTCCATTTTCGCAGCGGGAGCGCGAGGCTTTCCTCGAGCAGCACCGCGAAGCCTACGATGTGCTGGCCTCTTCCCTGAAGAGCCTGGAAACCGAAATTGCCGTGCAACCCAGCAAACCGGAAGAGCTGACGCGGATGGCACGGCGCAGCTTCGAGCTGCGGCAGGAACTCTCGTTCCTGTTCGAATCGAATGAGAAGAATTTCGTGTATTGGTACGAACGCAGGAATAAAGGAGTTTTCCTGACGGCCACACCCATTGATGTGAGCCAGATTCTGCGCGGGCGGCTGTTCGAGCAGTTTGACACCGTAATTCTGACTTCGGCGACGCTGACGGTAGGCGGGCGATTCGATTACATCCGGCAGCGGCTGGGACTCGATCAGGTGAAGGAACGCAAGCTGCCACCGGAATTCGATTATCCGAACCAAGCGTTGCTGTATTTGCCCCGGAAAATGCCGGATGTGCGCGACGCGGGTTTTTCCTCAAAAGCCGCTGATGAAATCGTCGAATTGCTGGGGCACAGCCGCGGCCGGGCGTTTTGCCTGTTCACCAGTTATACGCAGATGAACGATCTATTCGAACGCGTGCGTTCGCGGGTGTCGTTCCCGCTGCTCTTGCAGGGAACCGCGCCGCGCTCGGCGCTGCTGGAGCGGTTCAAGAACACCGAAGCGGCGGTACTGTTTGCGACGGCCAGCTTCTGGCAAGGCGTGGACGTGCCGGGCGAGCAGTTGTCGTGCGTAATCGTGGACCGGCTGCCGTTCGCCGTACCGAGCGATCCGGTCGTGGCCGCGCGGGTCGAAGCTTTGCAGGACGACGGACGCAACGCGTTTGCGGAATTTCAAGTGCCGCAAGCGGTGCTCTCTCTGAAACAAGGATTCGGGCGGCTGATTCGAACAAAAACCGATCGCGGCGTGCTCGCGCTGCTCGATGCCCGCATCCAGCGCATGCCCTATGGTAAGATTTTTCTGGAGTCGCTGCCGAGCTACCGGGTGACGCACGAATTGACGGACGTGGCCCGGTTTCTGGACGGACAGAGCAGGGAAAAAGCCGCCCATCCGGCAAGTCCCGCCTGAAGCGTTACGAACAGGAAATCCGGTGAAGCAGGCGGCGCTATTTGGAGCGACATGTTTCAAGTCAGTGTGGAAGAAACGTTTTCCGCCGGGCACGCCCTGCGCGGCTACCAGGGCAAGTGCGAAAACCCGCATGGGCACAACTACCGGGTGCGCGTGACCGTCGAGGGGCCGCAGCTTGATTCCATCGGCTTGCTGGTGGATTTCGTGCACGTCAAACAGGTGATCCGCGAAGTCATGGGGCGGCTCGATCACCAGTTCATGAACGACCTGGAGCCTTTCAAGACGGTGAATCCCTCGGCGGAAAACGTGGCCAGGTATTTTTACGACGAGATCACCAAACAATTGAAGAGCATGCCGCCGGGCGCGAAGGTGACCGACGTGGTTTTGTGGGAGACGGACACGAGCCGTGCGCAGTACCGGCCGGAGGCGTAGGCCGGCGACCCGCTGATTCCTGCGGGTGAGGCTCAAGGTAATGAAATGAACCGCGCATTTCTGATCATCCTCGTTCCCGCGATCCTGGTTGCCTTGGGCTACGTCTTGGTTTTCCGTCTGCTGGGGCTCTCCCCGGGTTATCTGCGATTCATCTTGGGGGGCGCGGTTTTTCTCGCCGCCGCTTGTTGGCTATGGCCCAAGAAGGGGAGAGGAGCGCAAAAGGCGTAGGGTAAATTCACAAGGGCGGCTGAATTCCGCTATGTTCATCACGGAAATCTTCAAATCGATCCAGGGCGAAGGCACGCGCGCGGGCTTGCCGTGCATCTTTGTGCGACTGACCGGCTGCAACCTGCGTTGCACCTGGTGCGATACGGCCTATGCCTTTCACGGCGGAGAGAAGATGAGCGTCGGGGACGTTCTGGCGCGTGTGGACGACTTGGCTCGCCGCAGCGCGGGCGGAAGGGCTGCCGAAGCCGTCGTACCGCTGGTCGAGCTGACGGGCGGGGAACCGCTGCTCCAAGAGGAGATCTACCCGCTTGCGGAAAACCTGCTGGCGGCGGGTTATACGGTGATGATCGAGACGAGCGGAGAACGATCTATCGGGCGGCTGCCGAAGGAAGTGATCAAGATTGTGGACGTAAAGTGCCCGGATTCGGGCGAGCCGGATACGTTCGACATGACGAATCTCGACGCGCTAACGGAAAACGACGAAGTAAAATTCGTGCTTTCGACGCGATGCGATTACGAATTTGCCCGGGAGTTCACCGAGCGACACGGATTGCTCGGGCGAGTGCGCGAGGTTTTGTTTTCTCCGGTGTTCGAAAATCCGGAGGGAAAATGGCCGGGGCTCGAACCGCGTCTTTTGGCCGAGTGGATTCTCGAGGACGGCCTGCCGGTGCGGCTCGGACTGCAATTGCATAAGTTTATTTGGGATCCAGCGACAAAAGGAGTGTGAGAAGCGGGGAGAGAAGTAAAGGAGAATGAACCGAACGCGCCAATCCCATGGGGAAAAAGGAATGACAGATTCACGAAAAGCGGTGGTGCTGTTGAGCGGAGGCATGGACTCCTGCGTGAGCACGGCCATCGCGCGCCACGAGCGCGGCGCGGAGAACATCGCGTTGCTTCACGCGGGCTATGGGCAAAGAACCGAGCGGCGCGAGCGCCAGGCCTTCGAGGAAATCGCGGACTTCTACGGCGTGCGCGAACGGCTGGTCGTCGAGCTCGATCATTTTCGAGCGATTGGGGGCTCGGCGCTCACGGACGAAAAAATCGCCGTACCGGAAAACGAATTGGGCCCGCCCGGGCCGGCAGGCAGCGCGATTCCCGTGACGTATGTTCCTTTTCGCAATGCGCACTTTCTTTCCGTGGCCGTGAGCTGGGCGGAGGTTGTTGGCGCAGCCGCGATCTACATCGGCGCAGTGGCGGAAGACAGCTCAGGGTATCCGGACTGCCGGCCGGAGTATTACCAGGTGTTTCAGGAATTGATTCGCGTCGGGACGCGACCGGAGACGCAGGTCGCGATCGTGACGCCGGTCATCCGGATGAAAAAGAGCGAGATTATCCGGCGCGGCTTCGAGTTGGGCGCGCCGCTCCATCTGACCTGGTCGTGTTATCAGGAAGAAGAAACGGCTTGCGGCGTTTGCGACAGTTGCCTGCTGCGTCTGCGCGCGTTTGCCGAAGCCGGAGCGACCGATCCCATTCCCTACCGGCGCGCCGTTCCAGCCGGGCGCTGAAGTCAAAACAGAAAGGGCAGTCGATGCGGCGTCTTCTTTGCGGCTTTGCCTGCCCGAGGCGGACTTGGAATCCGGCACAAACAAGAGAGATAATGGGGCGAAAAACGGTCCGGGGATTCCGGACGAGCTCCTCGTGAAAAAGGAGAATGGAGCATGAAGATTCTCACTAAGTCAGTAATGGGGGCGGCAATTCTCGCGGCGGGTCTCGTTTCGACACTGGCCCCGGGCGCTGCAGCCCAGACGGGAACCATCATCGGGCAAGTTATGGACATCAATGGGAAGCCCTGGGTCGGTTTGACCGTACAGGTAGTGAGCGATCAAGGCGCGAAACAGACAGCCAAGACCGACAACGACGGCAAATATAGCATTCCCGGGTTGCGCACCGGAATTTATACCGTCACCATTGCCGCCTTCCCGCCACCGAACGACAAGCAGCCGCCCTATGACATCGCGAAGGTACGGGTAAACAGCGGGGAAGAAGCCAAGGCGGACGCCAATTTCAAAGACATCATGGCAAAGCAAGGCGCGGCCGCTCAGGAGCAGGTAAAGAAGAATGAAGAGGCCAAAACCAAGTTCGAAGGCATGAAGGCGCACTTTGCCGCGGGGAACGCGATTCTCGAACAGGAGAAAGCCGCGAAGGCCGATTTGCAGAAAGCGGCGCCGGATCAGCGCGATGCCGCCAAGCAGAAGGTGGCGGACCTTGCCGATCAGGCGGCGAAGGAATACAAAGCAGCACAGGAATCCGCCGGTGAGAAAGATCCCAACATGCACCTGCTGTGGGCCAAGCTCGGCGAAGCCTACGACACCGCGGGACGCAACGAAGAAGCGGCCCAGGCTTATCAGCAGGCCATTACCGGGAAGCCTGAGGTGCCGGGCTACTACAACAACCTCGGCAACGTGCTGGCGCGGATGGGGAAAATCGACGAAGCCAAGGCGGCTTATACGAAGAGCGCGGAGCTCGATCCGACGAATGCCGCTACCGCGTGGCGAAACTTTGGCATCAGCTTGTACAACGCAAACCGGCTGGGCGATGCGGTAGAACCGCTGCAGAAGTCCGCGGAGCTGGATCCCAAGAACGCGCAGACCTGGTATTTGCTGGGCGCTTCTCTGGTCTACAAAATGACGCTCAAGAAGGTCGGCGATAAAGAAGTGCCGCAGTTTGCTCCCGGAACTATTGAGGCTTATCAGAAAGCGATCGAACTGGACCCCAACGGCACGTACGGACAACAGGCCAAGGCCGGCCTCGAACAGCTGCAGCAAATGGCGCCGGGAATCGACCTGAAGGTGAACGTGAAGAAGAAGAAGTCCTAAGCAGGAAATGTCTCTCTCGAGGCCGGTTCCGTCACGCGGGGCCGGCCTTTTGCTTTAGCCGAATCGGAGGCGTTTCGCGTCGCGCACGGCGAGCCACAGCCCATGATCGACACGATTGAGGCTACCTGCTCGTGCGCGTATAGCGAAGCCGAGGAATCCTCGGTAGAATGTCTTCCAAAGCCAGAATCTATGTGCCGGTAAATCTGACGGCCAGGCCGGGAGTTTCAAACAGGAGCTCGAGCCGATGCTGACATTTAAGGACCGCGCTACCGCGCCCAAGCATGTTCTCGTGCGGCTTCTGGATCAGGAATCGGTTTTGCTTAATCTGGAAACCGAACGCTACTTCGGTCTCGATGAGACGGGTACGCGCATGTGGCAATCGGTGACGACTTCACCCACGATCGACGCGGCCTACCAGGAGCTCCTTGCCGAATACGATGTCCAGCCGGAACTGCTTCGTGAAAACCTGACCGAACTGTTGGACCACCTCGTCGAACACGGCTTGCTTCAAATCCTGCCTGCTGATGCTGGAAAGCTTGCGGAGGTTTAGCGCGCTGGGAGGCCCCGCGCAGGCGCTGTTTTTGCGCGCGACCGTGATGCTGCCGCTGGTTTCCCTGAGTTTAAGGCTGCGCGGTTTTCATCGAACGCGGACCACACTGGAGCGGTATCTTTCCCACTCGGTTGCCCCCTGGAATGGTGAGTCTGCGAGGAGGCAGGCGGCTTTGACCGCGCAGATGGTCCACGCCGCGGACCGGCACGGCGTGGTTCATCCTTCGTGTCTCGCGAAATCTCTCGCACTGTGGTGGCTGCTCGGCCGGCAGGGGATAACCTCGCGGTTGCGCATCGGCATTCGCAAAGAAAACGGCAAATTGGAGGCTCACGCCTGGGTCGAGCGCGAGGGCGCTGCGCTCAATGAGCCGGAGGAGCCTCACCGCCACTACGCCGCCTTTGACCGAGAGCTTGCTTCCTTGCCCGAGGAAGAACGCTCCGGCGGCTCGGAGGCTTAGGTGGCGGATCTCTTCAAGGAATCTGAAATAGCAAAGCCTCACTCCTTTTCGAAGCGAGGCTTCCCTCAACCACTCTGAAACCGATTACTTACCACTCAAATGCTGGTGACACCGAAGGTTATGGCGCGTTTCGAACGCGAAGTGGGAGCCGGCAACTCCACCGTGAGCGAAACCTCGCTCTTGTTGCGCAAAACGCCGACCGTCACGTTCTGGCCCTGGTCCTTGTCTTTCGCTCCGCGCTTCACGGCAAGTTTCTCGCGCAAGTCGCCGACGGTGCGGACGCGTTCCCCGTTGACCGAAGTGATGACATCGCCGGCCTTGAGACCCGCTTTTTCTGCCGGTGAGCCAGGATTCACGTCGCGAACCAAAATGCCTTCCCCGTCTGGCGCCCCGAAGAACGTGCCGAGTTGCCCGTTGAGGTCTTCCGCGTCGATGCCGAGACGCGGCTGTTTGCCCATCAGGAACCGACTGCCGTCCCATTCCATGGGCGGGATCATCGGGATTTCCGGCATGTTGAGGGTGAAACCGCCGGGAGCGCCCCCCGGAGTAAAGACCTGGAATGAGTGGCGCCGCTCCTCGCCCTTACCGAGAGTCACGCTCACCGTTTGTGCATGGCCATCGCGCCACACTGTGAGCGGGACCGTTCGCCCGGGGGGAATTTCCCGAATCATGCGGCGGAATTGGACAGCGCCCTCGACGCGTTGCCCATTGATCTCCGTCACCACGTCGTTTTCCTTAAGACCCGCTTTCGCAGCCGGGCTGTCGGGAAGGATGGAACTCAGAACCACGCCGTGTTCGGCGGGAAGCTTCAGGTCCTTGGCGGTTTCGCTTGTGACCTCGTGAAGTTCTACGCCAAGCCAGCTTGCGCCCTCCGCGTCGAGCAATCCGACAGTGCCGTCGTCGTCACCGGCGAGCGCAGGGAAAGCTTCGAGCGGATCGATAGCCTTGCGCTCCTGCGCGAGCGCCACGGGCGCCCTGGCGCGAACGTCGGCGGGTTTCCCGGCCTCCCGGTTGCGCCCTGCGAGTTTTGCCTGTAGCTGCTCGAGTTTCCGCTCCAGCCGGGTGAGCGTCGACTCATCCGGGCAAGATGTTTGCGAGCTGGCAGGAGGGGCGGGCAGGGCGATCAGCGCCAGGCTGAGTGCCGCGACCCCTCCGGTAATCAGAAGATTGCGTGTGTTCATTTCCTCCCATCCTCCCTGAGCACTTAGACGCATCCGCGGGGAAATCGTCAGACGCTTGTCCGCAACACAATCAGGCGGATTCTCCCATTCACCGTGCGGAGATGAATGGGAACTCCGCCCTCGCCCAGTCTGCCGCGAATTTCTCGCGGTCGCTCGGTGCTCTCCATGGTGATGGGGAGTTCGGAATAGAAGTTTCCATTCAGGCATTTGGCTTCGATTTCGGCCTGCAGGTCGGCCGGCACCGCGACGAGCAAAGACCCGTTGGTGGTTTCCGCGCTGGCACCGGCTTTGTCCGGCGCGTGGGCCAACTCGAGGCGCACGTTTCCATTGGTAGTGTGAGCGTGAACGTTTCCGCCGGCTTCGAACACTTCGATGTCTCCGTTCACGGTGTGCAGGTCCTCCAGGTTATCCAGTCCGGAAAGGCGCAGTGTGCCGTTGACCGTGCCGATGTGTTCGACGTGCACGCGATGGGGGACATGAATGGTATATTCGACTGCGACTTCCACTCCCTCGTTCTGCGGATACCGCGTCGTCACGGCGATAGCATCCGGACGCGCGTCGACCTCAATCGACACGCGTTCGAGATCGGTTTGCTGCTGCTTGGCTGTTTTTACCGCGTGAATCTCGACTTCGTTGCGATCCCAGCCCTGAACGTCGACCGAGCCGTTGACGTTCTGCAATTCG
>Ga0307475_10000464_pt1 | contig 24140 bp, 20 predicted proteins | sample atmos_gasesECM1C_FD_203317 | JGI IMG/M metagenome (GOLD analysis project Ga0307475, IMG submission 203317) | Hardwood forest soil microbial communities from Morgan-Monroe State Forest, Indiana, United States - atmos_gasesECM1C_515 | ecosystem: Environmental > Terrestrial > Soil > Temperate... | reverse complement strand
GCCTTCAGGCAAGCGAGCAGCAGGCCACCTCGCAAGTCCCTCAGTGCGGCAGGGACTGGACGTCGGTTTCGTCTTTCTGCCAGAAGAACGGCGGGAATGGTTCTTGCGCGGGCCAAACTTCATCGAGCGTGTCGGCTGAATAAACGACGCCATTCTTGACGACATAGAGCAGGTCGCGCGTATTGTGGATGTCGTCGAGCGGATTGGAATTGAGAACGAGAAGATCGGCGAGCTTGCCGGGCTCGAGCGAGCCGAGTTGCTTTTCAAGCCCGATGCTTTCCGCGCCGTGCATGGTGGCCGAGTAAAGTGTCTGCCAGGGCGTCATTCCACCGGACTGAAGCATCCATATTTCCCAATGCGCGCCGATGCCCTGCTGCTCGCCGTGCGAGCCGAGCGCAACGTGCCCGCCTTCGCGGAAAATATCGGCGGCGCCCTTGGCGATGAGCGGGAATGTGTATTCCTCGTCGAAGAGAAGCGGGCGGCGGCGCGAGACGCTGTCTACCTGCTCGTGGGGAGTGAAGCGCATCACCTTCGGGTCGTTGTGAATGTTAATGCGCTGGCGCCAGTAGAATTGGCCGAACTCCGCTCCGTAAGAAACGATCAGCGTAGGCGTGTAAGTGGTCTTGGCCTGGGCTTCCAGTTCGATTACGTCTTTGTAGATCGGGACGACCGGGAGGCTATGCTCGACGCCGGTGTAACCATCGAGGATCATGGACAGGTCTGTTTTCAGGTCGCCGCCTCCTTCCGCCGTGATATTCACTCCGTACTTTCCGGCAGCCATTCCGAGCCACTCGCGCTGGATGCGCCGCGGCTGCATGTACTCCTTGAGTGAATCGGCGCCATGCGCCTTGTAGCGCTTGACGATGTTGTCGGCGTCCTCCGCGCTGGTGATGCTGGCGGCGAAAGTGGTGATGGCGGTGCCCGTGGAATAGATGCGCGGGCCGATGAGGCTTCCGGCGCTCACAAGTTCGCCCTGAGCGAAGACCACGTTCGATTCGATCGAAGGATCGCGCGTGGTGGTGACGCCGTAGGCCAGATTGGCCGCGTACGACCACTCCTGGTCCGTCATTTCCGGCCGGCCCGTGCGGAGATGCGCGTGGATATCCACGAAACCCGGAACGATCGTCTTGCCGCGGAGGTCAATCACCTTCGCATCCGCGGGTGCGTGCATGTCTTTCGAAGCCCCGATGGCCTTGATGCGGTTGTTTTCGATCAAGACATCGCCTCGATCGACGATCTCTTCGCCCTTCATCGTCACGATGCGCGCGCCGCGAAGATAGAGCTTGCCCTGCGGCGTATCCCGCGGCGCCTGCAGGTTGATGGTGAAGGTTTCGTGCTTCCAGGGATCCGGCTTCTCGGCGGATTTGTCGTCGTCTTTTTCGGCGGATTTCTCAGGCGATTTGTCCGCCGTTTTCTCGGATGGTTTTTCGGGTGGTGGTTCGGCGTGCAATACGTCGTCGCGCTTCACGCGATAAAAATCGTTGCCGAAGCTCCAAGTGAGCGTCTTCCCGCCATCGGCCCAGGAGATATAATTCGCGCCTTCTTTCGTCACGCGCTTGAGGGGAACCGCGGGCGATTTGAAATTGAGGCTGACGGCTTCGGTGCCAATTCTGGGAAACGCGGCGATATAGGCGTCGTAGCGGCTTTGAATGGCGACCCACTCGCCATCGGGCGACGGGATCGCGGTGATGAAGGCTCCGTCGATGCGGAAATGAGTTCTCTTGTCCACGCCATCGAGACGCACGGAGCGCAGCAGGCGCACGGGCAACGCCGGAGCATCTCCGGGAGGCGGAGGCGCTGCGTCCATATAATAGACGCGCGTGCCGTCACCATTGAACGTGGGCTGCTGGCGTCCCTCGGGAAGCGTGATAATCGAATGCGTGGAGCCTCCCTCCGCGGACACCCAGCGGATTTCCTGTACGTCCGCTTCGTCCTCGGCAAGCCATCCTCGTTTTGAACCCATGACAAAAAGAAGTTTCGAGTTGTCGGGAGACCACTGCGGCGACGAATAATATCCCGCGCTTTCGCTCAGCTTCACGGCCGCGCCGCCCGCCGCAGGAATCTTCCAGAGTTCGCCGCCATCCGCATCCGACCAGGTGACGTAGGCGATCCACTTCCCGTCCGGAGAAAATGCCGGAGAATATTCACGCAGCGGACTCTCCGTCAGGCGGCGCGGCTTGCCGTCCGGCAAGTCCATTGTCCAATCTTTTCCAACGGCGCTAAATACGATCTGTTTGCCGTCGGGCGATTGATTTGTCCAGCGCATCTGGTGGACCGTGAGCGGGCCATCGTCAATCGCGTAATCAGTGTGCACGCGCGGGCCAAGGTCGAGTTCGACTTTGGCGTTGAAAGGAATCGTTGCCACAATGCGCGTGGCGATGTCCACGCGTTGCATGTGGCCGTCGCGCGTGAAGACCACCGATTTTGAGTCCGGCGTGAAGGAGTATCCGGGAAGAACATCGTTGACGGCAAACCCTTCCTGGTCGTCACGCTGGATCGGGAGAACGAGCCAGCGCTCCTCGCGCGTGCTCAAATTGCGAATACGCAAGCCGGTCTTCGAGTCGTGCCGCGAAGCGTAGACAAGCCAGCGCCCATCGGGCGAAAGGATGGGCCGAAGACCGCCGCCATACTGTGAGGTGATTTTCGCGAGGTCGCTCGTGTCGCGGTTGAATGTGTACACCTGGAAGCGGCCAATATCCACGTTGTAGCGGAAGCGATCGGGATGGCTCGAGAAATAGACGAGCTTTCCATCGGGAGAAAATGCAGCACCGGAGCTGATCTGGGTCTCGCCCTTGGCCTTCACCAGCTCGATGCCCTTTCCGCCATCTTTATGAAACATCCAAAGGCTCGTCACGCGCAGATAATTTTCGGGGCCCGGATAGGGGCCATACTTGCGGACGATGATGTAGCTGCCGTCCGGGGACCAAGCGGGCGAGCCAAGCTGATCGTCGGTTTCCTCGGAAACTCTCTTTGGCTTCGTGCCATCGGCATTCATGATCCAGAGATTGTCGCTGCCGTTGCGGTCGCTGATGAAGGCGATCTGCTTGCCGTCGGGCGAGAATCGCGGCTGGCAATCCCAGGGAAGCCCGCTCGTCAGCCGCGTGGCCTCGCCACCGGAGATGGGGATCACGTATAGGTCGCCCAGAAGATCGAAGACGATTTGCTTACCGTCAGGCGAGACGTCGAGCGACATCCAGGTGCCTTCGTCGGTGGAAAAGCTGATCTTGCGCGCGGGTTTGAGCGGCAGGGTCTCTTCTTTCTTCTTTTCCGGCTCGGCTTCGGACTTGTCGGCGTCCTTGGACTTGTCCTCTTGTGCGCGGAGCAGGCTCGGAAAGCTCGCGCTCAAGAGAAAGGCAAAAATGGCAGTCGCGAAAATCGTGGCTTTGGGCTGGGATAGCTTGGTCAAGGGCGGTTCCCCTCTACAAAGATCGGGCGGCCTCGCCCGGGCTTCGGATTACCGTTTCTTGTAGGCACTTAGAGAAACACAGAGCCTTTGTTTTCTTTCTGTTACGGAAAATCCTAATCATGGCGGTGCGATTAGAAATCGGTTGGACGCATCGCGGAAGCCGGTGGAGAGCAACTTTCCGAGATGCTGCATATCGGAGAGAAGGATAACAGAAACCGGAATGAACTCAAGGACTAGTACCTGATTAGCGTGTAAGCGGTGATTTCAGTCAGAGCGCACACTGCCATCAGGGTCGGATCACGTGCTTATTTTGCAGAGACATACAGAGGGAACTCGCGCCGCAATCAGCGCATCTAAGCAAGTAGCACGAGGTGAAGAGTCACATGAGAGACAAAATTCTTAAGATAACAGCAGGCTTCTTTCTCACAAGTCTGTTCGCCGCTGCAACCTGGGCTGGTGATGCCCCGAATCCGGGGCGCCAGGCGGTACCTGGAACGGTGAACTATGTGGAAGGCCAGGTTGCGCTAGGGTCACAATCGCTTGATTTGAAAGCGGTTGGTTCGGCGGAAGTGGGGCCGGGGCAATCGCTGACGACCGGAACTGGGAAGGCCGAGGTGCTGCTGATGCCTGGCGTCTTCCTGCGGCTCGGCGACAACAGCGCGGTGAAAATGGTCTCAGCGGGGTTGACGAACACCGAGGTCGAAGTGGGTCAAGGCGAAGTCACGGTGGAAGTGACGCAGATCTTTCCGCAGAACAACCTTCGCGTGGATGTGGACGGAGCACAGGCGCAATTGCTGAAGCGCGGCTTCTACGCATTCAACGCGGCACAGAACGAAGTGAAAGTCTTCGACGGCAAGGCTTCCGTGCTGGACGGCAACCAGCGAACGGATGTGAACGGCGGACACGAACTGGCGCTCACCGGAAATGCGCAGACGAGGACCCAGAAGTTTGATAAGAACACTGGAGGCGACGATCTGGTGGATTGGAGCAGCCTGCGGTCGTCGTATGTCGCCGAGGCAAATGTGGATGCCGCACCGCTTTACGTGGCAAGCGCCGTGAATGGCCCCGCAGGATGGTTCGGCACAGGCTGGTATTGGGATCCGTGGTTCGGGACCTACACGTTTATTCCGGCGGAGGGAATTCTCTATAGCCCGTTCGGCTGGGGATTCTACTCGCCAGCGTTCGTGCTCGATTCACCATTCTTCTTCGATAGCCCGCACCGATTCCGCCACTTCGGGCCCAGTTTTCAAACCTGGGGACCGGGACCACACTACTACGCCGGGTACACAGGCCGCGCCCACGGGTATGGCACATTCCACCCCGGATTCGTCGGAGGCGCGCCGGATGCTTTTGGGTTCGGTGGTGAGTTTCACGAGGGCGGCGGTGCGCCGTCTGGAGCCGCGACGAGCGGCGGACACGGCGGGCGATAAGATAATCAGGGCATCAACAAGACAAATGACGCGAAGAGGGGCCCGCTGCGGCGGGCCCTTTCTTTGGGTATTCAGAGCCTCGCCGTCAATGCCGCCACGAACTCGGCGAGGGGGGCGGCGTCAGCTCTGGCCAGCGGCTTTGGCCATTTTCGCGAACCATGCTTGCGAACGCTGCTGCATTTCTTCCGGGGCCACGTCCTCGACATGAGTGGCGATTCCCCACTGATGTCCGAACGGATCCGTAAGTTTGCCGAAGCGGTCACCCCAGAATTGGTTTTCGAGCGGCATGTCCACGCGCGCGCCGTCGGCGACGGCCGCATTGAAGATACGATCGGCGTCCTCGACATAGAGGAACAGATACATTGGTGGGGTGCCACCCTGAACCGTCGCGGTGGGGCCGAATTCGTCGTTGACCATGACATGCGAATCACCGATCTTGATTTCGGCGTGAGCGACCCGACCGTCGGGAGTGGGCATGCGGAAAAGCTCCCGCGCGCCAAATGCCTGCTTGTAAAACTCGATGGCGCGGGCGGCGTCGCGGCAAGTGAGCGACGGCGTGATCGCGTGATATCCCTCGGGAATTGGCTTTACAGAGCTCATAGCGAGCCTCCTTTTGATTGTAAGTCCGTGCGGTGCGATCCGTAGGCGACGAGAAACCACGACGGCTGGCGCACCGAGCTGGGGCAAGAGTCTACAACGGCAAAATCGCAAGTCAAGTTAAGGGAAGATGACAAGTCGCTCCGCGTGGGGATCAGCGCGCGGAATGCGCCTGCGCGGAGCTGACGGCCTTGAGGCTTTCGCGGGCGGCGTCGATGGTGCGTTCGATATCGGCGTCGGTGTGAGCAGCGGAGGCGAAAAGCGCTTCGAACTGCGAGGGCGGGAGAAAGATGCCGCGATCGAGCATTTCGGTGAAGAAGGCGGCGAAGCGCGCCGTGTCTGATTTCTTCGCATCCGAATAATCGAGGACCGCTTCGGATGTGAAGAAAAGCGTGAGCAGCGAGCCGGCGACATTGACTTGGCCCACGACGCCGGAATCTTTGAGCGCCTCGCGTAGGCCTTCGCCCAAGCGTCCGGACTTGCGGCTGAGACTGTCGTAGAAATTCGGGGCTTCGAGATGCGGCAGCGTTGCGAGCCCCGCGCGCATCGCGAGCGGATTCCCTGAAAGCGTTCCCGCCTGGTAGACAGGTCCGAGCGGCGCGACCATCTCCATCACGTCGCGGCGCCCGCCGTATGCTGCGACCGGCAAGCCGCCGCCGATGATTTTGCCAAGGGTCGTGAGGTCGGGGTTGATGCCGAAGCAATTCTGCGCGCCGCCATGCGCAATGCGGAAACCGGTGATCACTTCGTCGAAGATCAGAAGTGCGCCATCGCGCTCGGTGAGCTCGCGCAGTCCTTCGAGGAACATCATCATCGGCGGCGCGACGCCCATGTTCGCGGCGACGGGCTCGACGATGACGGCGGCAATCTTACCCTTGTGCTTGGCAAATATTTCTTCGGCGGCGTCGAGATCGTTATACGGCGAGTTGAGCATGAGCCTTGCCAAGGCATCGGGAACGCCGGGGCTCGAGGAGATGCCGAGAGTGGCCAGGCCCGAACCGGCTTCGACGAGAAAGCTATCGGAATGGCCGTGGTAGCAGCCTTCGAATTTCAAGATGAGGTCGCGCTTGGTGAACCCGCGCGCGGCACGGATAGCGCTCATCGTGGCTTCCGTGCCGGAACTTACGAAGCGGATGCGTTCAATCGAAGGCAGCGAGCGGATGATCTTTTCGCCCAGCTCGATTTCGAGCGGCGAGGTCATGCCATAGCTGGTGCCTTTGCGTGCCTGGTCGGAGACGGCGGCGACAACATCCGGATGCGCATGGCCGAGAATCAGCGCGCCCCAGGAGCAGACGTAATCAATGTATTCGCGGCCATCCACATCGAAGAGGCGCGCGCCAGCGGCGTGGTCAACGATCAGAGGAGTACCACCCACGGACCGAAACGAGCGGACGGGGCTGTTCACGCCGCCGACAAGAACGTTCTTAGCGCGATTGAAGATTTCGGCGGAACGCGGACGGGAGTCAGACGACATCGCTAACAAGCCTTCAACCAACGGGCGACATCTTTCGCGTGATACGTAAGAATCATTTCCGCGCCAGCGCGCTGGATGCCGGTCATGATTTCGAGCACGACGCGCTTTTCGTCGATCCAGCCGTTGTGCGCCGCGGCCTTGACCATCGCATATTCCCCGCTCACGTTGTAGGCGGCGACGGGAACGTCGAAACGCTCGCTGACGCGATGGATGATGTCGAGATACGGCAGTGCGGGCTTGACCATGATGATGTCCGCGCCTTCTTCCAGGTCGAGCGCGACTTCCTTGAGCGCTTCGCGAGCGTTCGCGGGGTCCATTTGATAACTGCGACGGTCGCCAAACTGCGGCGCTGATTGCGCGGCTTCGCGGAAGGGGCCATAAAAGCCGGAGCAATACTTGGCGGCGTAGGCGAGGATGGCAACATCTTGAAACCCGGCGGCGTCGAGCTTCCGGCGAATCGCGCCGACGCGCCCATCCATCATGTCGGACGGCGCCACGATATCGGCTCCCGCGCGCGCGTGGGAGAGAGCGGCGTCGGCGAGATGCGCGAGGCTAGGGTCGTTAAGGACTTCCGCGTCCTTCACGACACCGCAGTGGCCGTGGCTGGTGTATTCGCACAGGCAAACGTCGGTGATGACGAGCAAATCGAGTTTCGCCTTGCGGATCGCTTCGATGGCGCGCTGGACAGCGCCGTTCGCGGCGGAGGCCTCGGAGCCTGTCTCATCTTTGTGTTCCGGCAAGCCAAAAAGAATCACTGCGGGTATGCCGAGGCCAGCGACTTCGCGGCATTCCTCGACGATGTGATCCGCCGACTGCTGGTAAATGCCCGGCATCGAACTGACTTCGGCGCGGACGTTTGTGCCGGGACACGCGAACATGGGATAGATGAGACCGGTTGCCGCGAGGCGTGTCTCGCGCACCATCGAGCGAAGTGCTTCGGTGCGGCGCAAGCGACGCGGGCGATGGAGCGGAAAGCTCATGTGCATTGTTTGCGCGCCGAACGGTATTGCGCGGCGCGCGTCATTCTCCTTTCATCCCTTTCAATGCCATTGTCATTTTACTTGCGTTGTCGCGTTCGCAGGGAATGCGTGACGCCGGTAATACTCCGCGATTGAATCGGCGAGGCCCGCCGCGGAAGATTCGCTGGCCTCGATTTCCACGCGAGCGCCCGCTTCGCGAAGCGCGCGAGCCGTGGTAGCGCCGATGGCGGCAAACTGGATGCGAGCCGAGAGACGCGCGAGTTCGGAAGCCTCAATCGAGGCGCACAAGTTGTGGAACGAGGACGGGCTCGCAAAAACGATCGCGTCCACTTCGGCGCGGCGGATTTTCGCGAGGATAAGGGGGTCAACCGCGGAGGGCGGAAGCGTGCGATAGGCGATTACGTCCGTCACACGCGCACCTGCTTCGCGCAAGAAGTTCGGCAGGCGTTCATCCGCGCGATCGCTGCGCGGCAGCAGCACGCTGCGCCCCCCGAGGGCGCCCCGCAACTCTTCGACGAGCGCTTCGCCGTTGTGATCTTTTGCCACGCGGTTTACTCGCAATCCTTCTTGCCTTGCTGCATCGGCTGTTGCCGGACCCACGGCCGCAATCAGCTGCCCGGGCGATACAAGCCGGCCGGGCTTCATGCCCAGGTGGCGGCAACGGCCAACGAAGAATCGTACCGCATTTTGGCTCGTGAACAGAATCGCGCCAAAACCATCGAGCTTCCGCAGCGCGCTATCGAGGGCTTCGGTATGTTCCGGCGGCGCAAAAGCGACTGTTGGCAGCAGAAGAATCTCGGCGCCCATACCCTCGAGCGCGTGAGCAAGCTCACGCGCCTGTTCGGGGGCGCGCGTGAGGACGATGCGCTTTCCCGCGAGAGCGCGGCTATTGCCGGCCAACGGACCTCCCCGCGAGGCGAAGGAGACGATCCGCGCCCGCATCGAGGAGTTGCGCTGCGACGTGGTCGCCAAGATTCTTGGCATCACATGCCGACTCACAAGTGTCCGCGTCACAGCGGCGAACAGACTCGGAGCCATCGGCGGAAAGAACGCACGCGTCGAGCGTCAGTTTTGCGCCTTCGAATCGCGCCCACGCCCCGAGCGGCAGGCGGCACCCACCCTGCATTTTGGCGAGGAGGGCGCGCTCGGCTCGAACCGCGAGCATCGTCTCGCGATCTACAAGGCGGTCGAGAAACTTGAGATTGTCCTCGCTCGGCTCAAAATACTCGATGCAGAGAACTCCCTGGCCCACGGCCGGAAGCATTCGCTCCGGCGACAAGACTTCGGTGACGCGCGCGGAAAAACCGAGGCGGTCCAGACCTGCCTTTGCGAGGACGACGGCGTCGCACTCCCCCGAATCGAGCTTGCGGAGGCGGGTGTCCACGTTGCCACGCATTTCGACAACCTTGAAATCAGGGCGAACGGCGCGCAATTGCGAGGCGCGGCGCAAGCTGCTCGTGGCAATGCGCGCGCCGCGTGGAAGCGCCGTCAGCGTCTCGCCGTGCCGCGAGATCAGCGCGTCACGAGGATCGTCGCGGCGAAAAACCGGCAGGATGCGGCAAACATCGGAAAACTCAGTGGGAACATCCTTCATGCTGTGAACGGCGATGTCGGTGCGGTCCGAAAACAGCGCCTCCTCCAGCTCTTTCGTGAACACGCCCTGAATGCCCATCTGTTCGAGCGAGGCATCGGCGTGATGGTCGCCGGAGGTCTTGATCACGACGATTTCCGACGCCACGCCGCAAGACTTTTCCAACGCGTCACGAACGCGATTGGCCTGCCAGAGGGCGAGCGCGCTGCCACGGGTGCCGATGCGCAGGGGCTTCAATCTTTCTCCTCATCGAGGCCGAAGAGGTGGCGCAAGGCGTCCACGGCGCCGAGGCGGCCTCGCATCGCGCCGCCGCGGCGGATGCGCTGGGTGGGCTGTTCGAGGACGCGTTCGATCAATTCCTCCGTGATGCGCGCGATGCGCGCGCGCTCGCCGGGCGATACGTCGTTCATTTCCGCCAACTTTTCGCGAATCAGAAGCTCGCGATGCTTGTGAAAACGATCACGCAGGTCGTCAACGATTGACCCGGCCTCAAGCGTGGCGCGCCACGCCTCGAATTTCGAAAGATGCTCTTCCACAATGGCTTCGGCCCGCGGAACCTCCGCCTCGCGCGCTTTCCTGTTCTGCTCGACGATTTCGCCGAGATTGTCAATGTTGTAGAGGTAGAGGTTGTAGAGACCGTCTGCGCCGGCATCCACGTTGCGCGGCACGCCGAGATCGACCAGGAATATAGGTCGGCCGCCACGCGCCTCGATGGTGCGCTCAAGCAAGTCGCGCGTGAGCACCGGCCCCGTCGCGCCCACGGAGGTGACGAGAATGTCCGGAAGCCCGAGCACGGTCTCGAGCTTCTCCCACGGAATCGCCTCGCCGCCCATGCGCCGGGCGAGTTCGGCCGCGCGCTCATACGAACGGTTCACCACACGCAAGCTTCCGATACTCCGATTGCGGAGATGATCAACAACTTGTTCGGCGACGACGCCCGCGCCAATGATCAGCGCCGAACGGCCTTTGAGATTGCCGAAGACCCGCTCGGCGAGTTTCACGCCGGCGAGAGCCACTGACATCGGCCGCGCGCCCACTTCCGTTTCCGCGCGGACGCGCTTCCCTACCTCAAGGGCGCCCTGAAAAACGCGATTCAGCACGGGACCCGTAGCGCCGTGGTCGAGCGCCTGGCTATAGGCGGCGCGAACCTGCCCCAGGATTTCGGCCTCGCCGAGCATCATCGAATCAATCCCCGCAGCTACCTTGAAGAGATGGCGGACAGCATCCGAATTCGCGCGGCGGTACATCCGGCCGTCTAGTTCAGCGGCGGGAATGGCATGAAAGGAGGTGAGGAATTCCTCCATCGCTTGGGCCGTGCTCGCTCCGGTCTCGCCGGGAACTCCGTACAGTTCGCTGCGATTGCACGTGGAGACGATGACGGCTTCCTCCAGAATTCCGCGATTGCGCAGCTCGTCCGCGGCCTGGACGGCCTGCTGCGGCGTGAATGCCACGCGCTCGCGCAGTTCGACAGGAGCGGTGCGGTGGTTGCACCCGATCAGCGCAATCTGCACCCGGGCGGCGCCGTTCTGCTCCGCTTTGGAATTGGTAGGCATCAGAAGAAACGGTGGAAGCGCGTTAGGTACAAATTCACGAACGTGTAGCTGAACAACACCACCACAAAATTACACGCACACAACACGGCCGCGCGCGCTCCTCGCCATCTGGCGCTTCGAGAGAGCCCCAAGTAAGCCACGTAGGCTGCAAGAATGGCAAGCGTGACGAGCACTTTCGGATCGCTCCAGGAATAGGTGCCTCGCAAGCGATGCTGCCAGACCAGCCCCATCGTCACACCCATGCACAGGGCCACGAGGCCCACACAGACGCTGCTGCGGCTCATGCGGTCCAGCACATCCAGCGCCGGGAAGCGCCAGAAGGCGTTCCCAGCGCGCCTCGAGCGAAGAATGCGATCCTGCACGATATAAATCACGCTCAAAACGAACGACAGCGCGAAGGCGGCATAGGCCCACGTGTTCAGCGTCACGTGGAAGGCGAAGAGGGGTCCGCGCGCGGGGGGCGGCGCCGGCGCGTAGTCTGGAATGACAAAGGGCAACGATCCGAGCCAGGCAACCAGGAGAAGAGTCACGAACGCTCCCACTGAACGCTGGCTGTGAAGCAGCTCCAGCCCCAGGTAAGTGAGGCCCAAAAGCCAGGCGAATAACGACATCGAGCCATATAAATCGTCATAAGGGACAGTGTGAGTCCAACGCGAACGCTCGAGGAGGGCGAAATAATGTAGGACGATGCCACCGCCCAGGAGCGCGGTTGCAATCCGCCCGACCCAGAGATGGGGCGCGTAAAGGATCCGCGCGTAGCAGAGAAAGCTGCCTGCGTATAGCGCCAGAGTGAGATAGTCCAAGCGGTGCGTCATAAGCTCGGGAAGGCTCTCCTATCCGGAATACGGAATTATACGCCGATTGCGCCCTGGGCGGGGCCGAGCGGTACCCGAGGCAGATTGCGCTGGCGCGCGGCAGACTCGGCTGGCACAATCTTCACTTCCAACGCGGAGGCACGCCCTTGTCTGGCGAACCCGGTCCCGACCCCACCAGGGAATTGAAATCCGAGCAGGCACCCGGCGCTGCCTCGGATCATCTGAACGCGGGAAGCCCGTGGCAGCCGCGGCCCTGGGGACGCGCCGACCGTAAGCGACTGCTCATCTGGGCTGGCATCGCGTTAATTCTTCCGGGGGTTCTTCTCTTTGCGTTTCACTCTGGGGGGAAGCCAGCTGGCTCCGTCTTCAGCATACAGAGCGAATTACCAATCAAAGCCATCGCCGCATTTTTCGCCGTTTTGGGCACTTGGATCGTATCGCGCATGGAAAAGCGCCCGCTAAACGATTACGGCATTCCTCCGCGCCAGGTATTCGGGCTGAGATTCTGGGAAGGCCTCGTCTGGGGATTTGCGGCGCTTTCCGCGATTGTGCTGATCCTGCGCGTGTCGGGACATTTTGAAATTGACTCCGTGGCTCTCACAGGAGGCGCAGTTTTTCGGTACGCTGCCGGCTGGGGCGCTGTATTTCTGGCCGTCGCCATACACGAAGAGTTTGCCTTTCGCGGCTACTGGCTATTTTCATTCGCCAGGCGCATGTGCTTCTGGCGGGCGGCGCTGCTTATCTCGGTGGTGTTCGGCGCCGCGCATCTAGGCAATCCCGGAGAGAATGTCCTCGGCATTTTGCAGGTTGTTGTGACCGGCTTGCTTTTCTGCCTGACCATCCGGCGCACCGGCAATCTCTGGTTCGCCGTTGGCTTCCACGCAGCCTGGGACTGGGCGGAAACTTTTTTCTACGGCACGCCCGATAGCGGCCTTGTGGGTGTGGGCCGATTCCTGAACACGTCCGTTCGAGGTCCGGATTGGCTCACCGGAGGTTCGGCGGGGCCCGAGGGCAGCGTTGTCGCGCTTTTGGTTCTTTTTCTTTTTGCGCTGCTAATCCATCTTCGATTTCCGAAAGCGATTTACCCGGATCGTCCTGTCTAGAGGCAACCGGAAACAACTCCCTCAATAGCTTGGTTATTGATGTGTGCATTCACTCGAAACCGTCCCACTGGTTCCAGGCGCGGAGCCGTGGGATCCACCGCGGAACATTCCGGCAATATTCTTCATAGTCCGCGCCGAATTTTTCTCGCAGCGTTGGCTCCTCGTAGAACCGTACAAACAAGGCGACTCCCACCACCGCGACGAGCGCCACCGTGAGCGCCGCCCGGTTCGCGCGCCCAAAGACCACCCACAGCCCCAGCCAGCCCACGAAGAACCCTACATACATGGGGTTCCGTACATATCGGTAGAATCCCACCACCACGAGCCTCCGCGGCGGAGCCATCGGCGCAGGCGTTCCGTGTCCCGTCGCTCCGAAATCCCAGATGCACCGGAGCGCCACTGCGAAGCCCAGCACGGAAGACACGGCCGCAATCCAGCGCCAGCCCGCCACCCCAAGTGTGTCAACATGAAACCCCAGCCAGGGGGGCAGCAACCAAAACCACAGCGCAAAGAATGCAACGCCCACGGCCAGCGAGGCGACCGCCGTCGGCCAATTCGTGCCACGGTTCGCACCCCGCGGGACCCCAGGTTGTGCGCTTGTCATGACAGGTCTCCCCGCGCCGGAGTATGAGCCTATCGCACAACACCAGCAACAAAAGAACATTTGCAGAAACGGATTGGGATTTCGGTCAGTAGAGGCCGCCGTTCCTGCTTCTTCGTCTGTGCCTTCCGCGATTTGCGCGGGGACTATGAGCTTCTGCTATTATTGAAAATCCTCAACATGGCCAAGACCGACGAAAATCGAAAAGACCTCTTTCTTCGCTCGTGCCGATTCGAGCCAGTTGACCGCGTTCCAGTGTGGATCATGCGCCAGGCCGGTCGATATTTGCCGGAGTATCAGGCGGTCCGCACGAAGCATTCTTTCCTCGAGATCTGCAAGACACCGGAACTCGCAGCGGAAGTGTCCATACAGCCGTTCCGCGTGCTGGGCGTGGATGCAATAATCGTGTTCTCGGACATCCTGATCGTTGCCGAGGCGATGGGCTTGCCCCTCGACGTACCCGATTCCGGGCCAGTGCTTTCGAATCCGCTGCGCGATTCGGCGGCAGTTCGGCGATTGCGAGATTTCGATCCTGAGCGCGAGACGAAATTCGTGGGCGATGCCATCCGGGCGGTTTGCCGGGCGGTTGGACCGGACGTTCCGGTGATCGGCTTCGCCGCCGCGCCATGGACGCTCGCCTGCTATATGATTGAGGGGCAGACGCGCGGCGACATTTCCCGCGCGAAGAAAATGCTGAGCGATGAGCCTCAGGTGGTTCGGGAGCTGCTTGGCAGGATCGCAAACGTGACGGCTGCGTATCTCGAATCGCTGATCGCGGCTGGAGCGGCTGCGGTTCAACTTTTCGATACGTGGGCCGGCGAGCTGAGCAGGCAGGAATATGACGAGTTCGAGCTGCCGGCCACGCGGAAGGTAATCGAGGTACTTGCGCGAACGACCGCGCCGACAATTCTCTTCGCGAAAGGCTCGTCGCATCTTCTCATGAGCCTCGCGCAATCCGGAGCGGACGTGGTAAGCGTGGACTGGATGACAGACCTTGCCCAGGCCCGGCGCAAGCTCGGGCCGCAAATCGCTCTGCAAGGAAATGTGGATCCGCAGATTCTGCTGGGACCTGAACCTGCAATTCGAGAAGCCGCGCGCGAAGCGGTGAAGAAAACCGAAGGCCTGGGGCACATCTTGAATCTCGGTCACGGAATCCTGCCGGCCACGCCCGTTGCGAACGCACGAGCATTTGTCGAAGCCGGGCAAAAAGCGCCGCTGCCAGCTCGGGCGCCGGTGGTGCCCGGGGAGTAACCATGCCAGATGCAACGCCAAAACCGGCCGAGACGATAGAGATCGGGCAAATTTCAGACGCGATCCTCGAAAGATATAACCGCCCCGGGCCGCGGTACACGAGCTACCCCACGGCGCCGGTGTGGAAAGATGACGTTGGGCCGGACGATCTCGAAGGCTTCTACGCGCAGGCAGACGCAAAAGGCACGCCGGTTTCGCTGTACATGCACATACCATTTTGCGAGAGCCTCTGCTTGTTCTGCGCTTGCAACGTTTCGATTCAGAAGGACAAGAACGTTGCGATCCCCTACCTCGATGCGCTGAAGCGTGAAATAGAGCACGTGGGACGTTTCGTCTCGAAGAAACGGCACGTGACTCAATTCCACTGGGGCGGCGGCACGCCCACGTACCTCACACCCGCGCAGATGGAAGACCTCTTCGGTTGCGCGCGCGAGCGATTCTCGTTCGCGCCGGACGCGGAAATCGGAATCGAAGTGGACCCGCGCGTCACGAACCGCGCGCACCTCGAAACGCTTCGGCGGCTCGGATTCAACCGCCTGAGCATGGGCGTTCAGGACTTCCAGGCCAAGGTGCAGGAAACGATTCATCGCGTCCAGCCCTACGAGCTGACTCGCGATCTGATTCTCGCCGCGCGCGAGCTTCGCTTCGAAAGCCTGAACGTGGACTTGATCTATGGCCTGCCGTATCAAACGGCGAAAAGCTTCCGGACGACGATCGATCAGGTGCTGACTCTCGCGCCCGACCGCGTGGCGATGTTCAGCTACGCGCACGTTCCCTGGCTCAAGAAGCAGCAGGGGTCTTTCGAGGCTCATCTGCCCGAAGGCATGGAGAAGTTCCGGATTTTTCGCGCGGGCCTCGAACAGTTTCTCGGCGCGGGGTACGTGTATATCGGCATGGACCACTTCGCGAAACCACAGGACGAGCTCGCCATCGCGCAACGCAATCGCACGCTGCACCGCAATTTCCAGGGTTACACCACAAAAGCGGGCGCCGACCTGTACGGCATGGGGGTCAGCGCGATCAGCTCCATCGGCAACGCCTACGCGCAGAATCGCCGCGAAGTGCCCGCGTACCAATCCGCCGTTTCCCAACGTGGCATCGCCACGATGCGCGGTTACCGCCTCTCGCCCGACGACCGGATTCGCCGCGACGTCATCAGCCGCCTGCTCTGCCATACTGCAATTCCGAAGCTCGAAGTCGAGCGCGAGTTCTCGATTTCCTTCGATGAATATTTTTCGCGCGAAATTCCGATGCTCGAAGCATTTCAGGCCGAAGGGCTTGTGACGCTCGCGCCTGGAGAAATCCGCGTCACCGCGCTCGGCCGCATTTTCATTCGCAACGTAGCCATGACGTTCGACCACTATCTGCACGAGCAGCAGATGGATGAGCGGCCCCTATTCTCCAAGACGCTCTAAGGAATCAGCCATCCATGTCTGACGCTCAGGTGACGGTGATTGGCGGCGGCATCTCCGGACTCTCCTGCGCCTATCGCCTTCGGCAGCTCGGCCTGACTGTGGAGCTGGTCGAAGCAGAGGATCGCATCGGCGGGATGATTGGTTCCGTCGAGAGAGACGGATTTCTATTCGATTGCGGCCCGCAAAGCTTTCAAGGGACGGCCGCATTGCTCGGGCTCATCAAAGAGCTCGGCATCGAATCGGAACTCCAGCAGGCAGAACCGAAAGCGCCGCGTTTCATATTGCTCCATGGACATCTGCGGGAAGTTCCCATGTCGCCGAAAGCGATCCTTACTTCATCCCTGCTCGGCCCGGGAACGCGCTTGAGGATTCTCGCCGAGGCAGTCCGTCGAACGCGGCCGCCCGAGAAAGACGAGTCTATAGCAAATTTCGTTCGTCGCAAATTCGGCCACGAGATTCTGGAATACCTTGTCGCGCCGTTTGTTTCCGGAGTATATTCGGGCGATCCGGAAAAACTCAGCCTGCGTGCCGCGTTCCCTTCGCTCGACGAATGGGAGCGTCAATATGGCAGCATTCTGCGCGGGGCAATGAAGTCGCGGCGGAAAGAAAGCGCCGGGCCGCCGCCCCTTTGTTCCTTCCGCCGCGGTATGAGAACGCTTACCCAAGCGCTCGCACAAAATCTCGGCGACCGCGTGAAGACGAGTTCACGCGTCGTCGCGATCCGCTTCCCCGAGCGCGTCGCAGGTGGCGACTACTATCTCCAAGTTGTTCGGGCCAGCCGCAACATGGACATTTCGTCCCGGGCGATGGTGGTGGCGACTCCCGCCTACGTCGCGGCGCAATTGATCGGCCGCGTGTCATCTTCCTTGTCGCACGCGTTGGGTGGGATTGCGTATGCTCCTGTAACCGTGGTGGCCTCGGGATATCACCTCCGGCAGATTGGGAGAACGCTCGACGGCTTCGGCTTCCTCGTCCCGCGCCGGGAGAAACTCCGCACGCTTGGCACCGTATGGAATTCATCGCTCTTTCCGGGGCGAGCGGGCGAAGGCCGCGCGGTTCTCACAAGCTTTGCCGGTGGCACGACCGATCCCGCATTCGTCGCAAAGACCGAAGACGAAATCGCGGAAATCGTGGAGAACGAAAACGCCCGCGTGCTCCAAATCACGGGTCCGCCGGTCGCGTCCGCCGTGTGGCGGTATCCTCGCGCTTTGCCGCAATACAATCTTGGCCACGGGCACGTTGTCGAGCAGATACGCGCATCCACGAGCGAGATTCCAGGCCTCTTCTTCTGCGGGAACTATCTCGAAGGACCTTCACTCGGAAAATGCGTCGAACAAGGGTTTCGAACCGCGGAGTCTGTGAGGGACTATTTGCAAAGGCCGGATTGACGGCGTCTACTCGTCGTCTAACGACTGTTTATGCCGCAGCGCGAGTCGTATCTGCCGGCGTTCCCCGGCTTGCCGGAATCGCCGCTCGTCGGCTTCCGTTTCCAAGATCAACGGCCGCACTTGTTTGGGCTTCCGGTCGAGATCGATGGCAACAAACGTCACGTAGGCCGTGCTGGTGTGCTTCCGCTCGCCCGTCAAAATATTTTCCGAGAAAACTTTCACGCCCACTTCCATCGAAGTGTTGAACACGCGGTTCACACTCGACTTAAGTACGATGAGTTCTCCCACGCGGATCGGAAAGCGAAAATCGAGATAGTCCACCGAGGCGGTCACAGCGAGGCTGTTCGAGTGCCTGTGCGCGGCCAGCGCGCCGGCGATATCAATCAGGTGCATCACGCGCCCGCCGAGGATATTGCCCAGCGCGTTCCCATCGTTCGGAAGCACGATTTCCACCATCTCCGAGCGCGATGCGCTTACGGGCTTGCCGTCTAGAACCGTGCCGCCCGCAGCAGCACTCCCCGCTTTCGGCTCCTTCGGATACTTCTTGTTTGCCTTCGCCATTCTCTCCGCTTGCCTTTCGGCCGCACGTGAAGATGCGCGCTTGGCGCGCGTCTCCAAGGCCGATATAATACGCGCATTACACTTATGACCCAAACGCGGAAGTCACGGCGCGAGACGCTCGAGCAATTCGTTGTTCAAAAGCCCGAGGACGCCTTCGCGCGCTATGGTCTGGCTCTTGAATGCGCCAAGCTCGGCGACGATTCCGCTGCCACCACACATTTCCTCAAGCTCATCGAGGCGCACCCTGCCTATGTCGCCGCTTACTATCAGTTCGGCCAATTGCTAGCACGCCTCGGACGCATCGAAGAAGCGCGCAAGCTACTCTCGGATGGCATTGGCGTGGCTCAAAAGGCGGGCGATATGCACGCCCGCGATGAAATGCAAGCGGCGCTGACGTCGCTTCGCTAGACGGAAGTCAGGTCAACACCCGTGCCCCATACGAGACCAACGCGCATACCACTTTTTCCTCTGGACATCGTAATGTTGCCCGGAATGTCGCTGCCGCTGCATATCTTCGAACCGCGCTACAAGTTGATGGTCGGAGTGTGCCTTGCGGAAAACCTCGAGTTCGGGATGATTCTCGCATCAGACAAGGGAATCACAACAGTCGGCTGCACGGCGGCAATCATTCGCAAGCTCAAGGAATACCCCGACGGCAGAATGGACATCCTCGCGGAAGGCCGCACCGCGTTCAACATGCTTGAGCTCTTCAACGAAAAGGAATATCACGAAGCCGTCGTCGAGTATCCGCCGGAGAGCGACGCAATTCAGGATGCCGCCAGGGAGAAGCTCTTGAACGAGGCATTCGACCAGTGCCTGGCCATGCTCTTGGGCCAATCTTGGGCGGGCATTCACAAACAAGCCGGAACGCCGCTCTCGTACCAAATGGGGGCGCAATTGCCGCTCTCACTCGAGCAGAAGCAGGGGCTGCTCGAAATGCGCGACGAAGGCGGACGTCGCGACCTTCTGTTGCGCTGGATAAACGAGCTGCTCCCGCAACTCGCCCACCGCCAGCGCACGCGAAAAGCCGTTGGCGGCAACGGCCACGCTCTCAACTGACGATCCGCCTAGGATTGCTGTCCTGAACCGAATCCCCGGCGTTTCGGATTTTCGCAGCGCGCACGCCCGCTCCATTTCGCCTATAATGGCGGCAGCGAGCCTTTTTTGCGGCGGCTGCATCCAACTTAATTGATTCATCCAGATCTGGTCGAAGAAACGGGGCCCCATGAGCCAACTGCCGGAAACCCTCGGTGAGCTTCGCCGCAGTCAGTGGTCCGAAGAGAGAATCGCGCAACGAAGTGTGCGACAGGAGCTGCGCGAGAACCTGATGTGCAAGATGGAAAAGGGCGAGCCGCTCTTTTCTGGCCTGTACGGGTACGACGACACGGTAATACCCCAGATCGTCAACGCCATTCTTTCGCGCCATCATTTCATTCTTCTCGGCTTGCGCGGCCAGGCAAAATCGCGGATTCTTCGCAACCTCGCCGCCTTCATGGACCCACATATTCCGGTCGTGGAGGGATGCGAAATCCACGACAATCCGTATGCGCCGTTGTGCCGCGTTTGCCGCGATCTCATCGCCGCGGAAGGCAACGCCACGCCTGTCGCCTGGCTCCGCCGCGATCACCGATACGTCGAAAAACTCGCTACGCCGGACGTCACCATCGCAGATATGATCGGCGACGTGGATCCGATCAAGGCAGCCCGCGGTGGGCGCAATCTTTCGGACGAGCTGACGATCCACTACGGCCTCCTCCCCCGCGCCAATCGCGGAATCTTCGCCATCAACGAGCTTCCAGACCTTGCCGGAAAAATCCAGGTGGGATTGTTCAACATCATGCAGGAAGGCGACGTCCAGATAAAAGGATATCCGGTGCGGATGGCGCTCGATGTGTTGCTTGTTTTCACCGCGAACCCGGAAGACTATACCGCGCGAGGCAAGATCATCACGCCCCTGAAGGACCGCATCGGCTCTGAGATTCGGACGCATTACCCCGCAACGATCGCAGAAGGAATGTCCATCACGGCGCAGGAGTCGTGGACCGACCGCGACTCCAGGAAACGCCTCGAAGTGCCGGACTACATCCGCGAAGTTGTCGAGGAAATTGCGTTCCAGGCGCGCGAGGACAAGCGAGTGGACCGCCGCTCGGGCGTGAGCCAGCGCCTCCCGATCAGCGCGCTCGAAAACGTCCTCAGCAGCGCCGAGCAGCGCGCGCTGCGCAGCCGCGATTCCGCCGTCGTCGCCCGCGTGGCAGACGTCTATGCCGCCATTCCCGCGATGACCGGAAAATTCGAGCTCGAGTACGAAGGCGAGATTCGCGGCGCCGAAAACATCGCGCGGGAATTGATCCGCGCGGCCGTTGGCAAGGTCTTTACAAATTATTTTGCCAACGCCAGTTTCCAGCCAGTCGTGCAGTGGTTCGAGATGGGCGGCGAAATGAAAGTTCCTGTCAATGCGTCGAGCGCCGAGTATCTCGTGCAACTAAAGAAGATTCAAGGTCTGTTCGAGCATCTGGAAGCTCTCGGGGTGAAGCCCAAGGAGGACTCCGCCATTGTGGCCAGCGCGGCGGAGTTTATGCTCGAAGGGTTGTGGGCGCACAAACGCATCAACCGCAGCGAAGAGCGCGGATTCTTCGCCGACGCACGAAAAGCGCCCGAGCCGCGCGAGCCGTCCGGCCGGCCGCCGCGAAGACAATTCAATTAACGTTACGAAGAGCATCTTCATCCGGAGCGAGTATCGCGAGCGAGGGATCCGCTGTTGTTGGGAGACGCGCTGTAAGGTTATGCCATGAAATACATTCGCTATTCTCGCTACACGTCGGAGGCCGCAGACGACATCGACCTCCAGGACTTGATGAACCGCCTCTCCGATTTCTTCCTGCAAAGCGGCTTTGACTCGCCCTACGGAATCTATGAGATGGATATGGACGGCTCGCAAGAGCGCCGCATGGACCAGCTCCGCGAAGCCATTCTGCGCGCGCTCCAGGAAGGCGATCTGGTCCCACCCGAGTTGATGGAGCAGTTGCTTCAGAATCCCGATCTTTCTGCGAATCAAGATCTCCGCGAATTGATTGACCGCGTCATCGAGCGGATGGAGCAGGAAGGTTACATTTCGCAGCAGGAGCAGGCGCAGGTCACTCCCCCGCCGTCTCAAACACCCGGAGGGCAAATCGGTCGAGATCAGCCGAACGTCGAGGCGCGGTTCGAAATCACGGACAAGGCGCTCGATTTTCTCGGATTCAAAACGCTGAAAGACCTTCTCGCGTCGCTCGGCAAGAGCAGCTTCGGGCGCCACGACACACGGGATCTTGCAACAGGCGTCGAATCCGGCGGCGCCTCGAAATCATACGAATTCGGCGACACGCTCAATCTCGATATCAGCGGAACTCTTTTCAACGCAGTGCAGCGCAACGGTGTGGGCATTCCCATCGCGCTCGATTATCCCGACCTCATGGTGCATCAGTGCGAATACCAAAGCTCGTGCGCCACGGTCCTGATGCTTGATTGCAGCCACAGCATGATTCTCTACGGCGAAGACCGCTTCACCCCGGCCAAGCGCGTCGCGCTGGCGCTTTCGCACCTGATTCGCACGCAATATCCGGGCGATTCGCTCCATTGCGTTCTCTTCCATGATAGTGCCGAGGAAATTCCGCTTGGCAAGCTCGCCCGCGTGCAGGTGGGCCCCTACTACACCAACACGCGTGAGGGATTGCGCATGGCCCAGCGGATTCTCGCGCGGCAGAAAAAAGATATGCGGCAGATCATCATGATCACTGACGGCAAGCCTTCCGCACTTACTCTCGAAGATGGGCGCATTTACAAAAATGCATTCGGTCTCGATCCCCTCGTCGTCACGCAGACGCTCGAGGAAGTGGCGAAGTGCAAGCGCGCCGGAATCCTCATCAACACGTTCATGCTCGCCAGCGACTATAGCCTCGTCCACTTCGTGCAGAAGGTCACCGAGCTTTGCCGCGGCAAAGCCTATTTCACCACCCCTTACACCCTTGGCCAGTACCTGCTTATGGATTACGTCGGCCGCAAAACCCGCCACATCCACTAGCATCCATCTCGTTTCGCGAGAGAACCGGCTTACCGCATGCCACCCAGGATACTCGGAGGCGACTTCCGGTCCTGTTGGCGACTCACGTACGAATCGTAGTTGATCACAACTAGAGCGGCGATGCAGATCAGGCCGAATCCGATGGAATACGTCGCGGCACCCCGAATCAATACTGGCGCCAAACCCTTCGCGGATGGCGAGATACAATCCCGTCAACCTGTGCGTGTTCTCGGCTCCCAATACTGCTAATATGCGCTCCGGAAAAGACCCCGGATCCACCATGCCGCGTGAAAGACTTGTCGTCATCGGAGGCGTGGCCGCGGGAATGAGCGCGGCCAGCCGCGCGCGGCGGCGCAACCCGGAGCTCGAAATTATTGTCCTCGAAAAAGGACGGCATGTCTCGTACGGCGCCTGCGGCTTGCCTTACTACTTGTCCGGCGAAGTTCGCGACTCGAAAGACCTCATCGTTTACCCGCCCGAATTCTTCCGCGAGAAACGCAACATTGATGTGCGCCTGGGCCACGAAGCCGTCGAAATCGAGGCGGGACGCAAGACCATTCACGCCCGCGCCGGCTCGCAGCCTGTCGCCATCCCCTACGACAAGCTCGTCATAGCGACCGGTGGCGCGCCTGCCGAAACAATCCCCGGCGTTGAGCTTCCCGGCGTTTTCACCTGCAGCGATCTTGCTGGAACGATCCGTCTCCGCGAATTCCTCGAAGAGAAACAGCCGAAGCGCGCTGTGGTGATTGGCTCGGGCTACATCGGACTGGAATGCGCGGACGCATTCTCGCGACGCGGCATGGAAGTGATAATCCTCGGGCGCGCCGAAAGCGTGCTCGAAGGATTCGAGCACGAAATCGGCGAACGAGCGGAAGCCGCGCTTGGGGCGCATGGCGTACGGCTGCACAAGAAGTGTCCGGTGACTTCGATTACCACGGCAGCTAACGATGGCGGCTCCCATGTGCACCATTCGAGCGGAAGCGAATCAGCGGACGTCGTGCTGCTTGCTACGGGAATCGTACCGCGAACGAAGATGGTTGAATCCGCCGGAATCGCGCTTGGCAAAACTGGAGCCATCGCGGTGGACGAGCGCATGCAGACGAACGTTAACGCGATTTACGCGGCGGGCGACTGCGTGGAAACGCGCCACTTGGTGAGTGGCATCCCCGTCTACTTCCCTCTCGGCACCACCGCGAACAAGCAAGGGCGTGTGGCGGGAGAAAACGCGGGGGGCGGAAACGCGCGCTTCTCTGGAATCGTCGGCACGCTCGCAACGAAAGCATTCGGCCTGGAACTCGCTCGCACCGGCTTGAGCGTCGTGGAGGCGCGAGCGAGCGGTTTCGATGCCGCGTCTCTGACGATTCATTCCGCCTCGGGCGCCAAATATCTCGGCGGGCGCCCTCTCGTCGCGACACTCATCTGGGATCGCGCCAGCGAGCGCCTCCTCGGATTTCAGATGGCAGGCGAAGAGGGTGTCGCGAAGCGCGTTGACGCGGCGGCCATCGCGCTGCACGCGCACATGCACGTGCCCGATATGCTGTACCTCGACCTCAGTTACGCCCCGCCCTTCGCTCCCGTTTGGGAAGCGCTGCTAATCGCCGCAAGCGAAGCGCTCAAGAAGTCGCGCCGCATGTAAGAAAAGCGGTTCGGGCGATGAAAGCATTGGGCACACCCAACTTAAAGTCCGAAATAGTCCTGGTCACCCTCTAAATTACCCAGGTGCGAGATCCGCAACAGCTCTTTAATTCGATCGTTCAAGCGGATAAGCTTCAAGTCGCAATGGTTCTTCTTGGCATTCACCCACAGCCCGACGACCGAGCCGAGTCCCGAACTGTCGAGATAAGTCACGTCTGTCAGGTCCAGAACGACACGTTTGTTTTCAGCGATGAGAGGCCGGACTGTTTCTTGCAAATGT
>Ga0307475_10000463_pt1 | contig 24154 bp, 23 predicted proteins | sample atmos_gasesECM1C_FD_203317 | JGI IMG/M metagenome (GOLD analysis project Ga0307475, IMG submission 203317) | Hardwood forest soil microbial communities from Morgan-Monroe State Forest, Indiana, United States - atmos_gasesECM1C_515 | ecosystem: Environmental > Terrestrial > Soil > Temperate... | reverse complement strand
CGTTCAAACACTATTACCGCGATCTGGGCTCTGAGCTGTGGGATATCTATGGACCGCGCGATGCCTTCGATCCCGGGCACAACTGGGTTTCCCCGATTTACATGGGACTGAATCAAGCCCCGATCACGGTAATGGTTGAGAACTACAGGACCGGGCTGGGGTGGAAAACCTTTATGTCGAACCCCGAGATCACTGAAATGCTTCGCAAGCTTGATGCAGTGACTGCAAAATAGGGATTGGGTAAATTTTCTTCGGTTAGATAGCTGCGTCGCAGGGGTGACCTAATACACAATGCATACGGCGCGCAGTTGCGAAAGACGAATCCGATGACGCGAATGCGTGGACTCCTGCCCTTAGTGTTTTTGTTGTCAGTCGCGACTCCCGGGTACGGGGTGCAAAGTCCACCCGCTTTTGACAATAGCCTCGGTTACCGGTCCTTCTACTATAGCGAGGCGGTTCTTGTCGCTCCCAGTGAGTTGGAACTTATTGACGGTAAGATTCCCATCGATGAGTCTCATTATGTTAGTCCGCCCAATTCTCTGCGGCTGAAGTGGAGGTCGCAAACGGGCGGTGACTGGCTGATGAGTCTCAAGGTAAAGGCACGATATGGTACGGCCGATTTTTCCGGCAGCTCATTGTTCTTCTGGTGCTATTCAGACGCCGACCTTCCGGCAGTTGAATCACCCCTGATCTACCTGAAAGACGTGAATGACGAAGGCACCCCCAGCATCCGGTTGATCGGTCACCTCGACAAACTTCCTGCACACACCTGGATAAGAATAAAGCTGCCATTCGATTCATTCGTTGGGCCCGTGAGGGGAACGCAGCCGATCAAGTTCGATCCGCGGCGGCTTGCGCTGATAACCATTCGTCAGGGCCTGGATGACGGGAAGCCGCATACGATTTACATCGATGAGATCACAGTTGGCGATGAGGTCGCCGACAAGCACAAAGATCCCTCGGCACCTTCGGCCCTCAGCGCCAAAGGATACGACCGGCACATCGATCTGACTTGGATTCCAGTTAAAGATTCTGATTTACGGTATTACAAGATTTATAGGTCTTTCGACGGAAAGCAATACACACCGGTTGGGATTCAGAAAGCGAGTGCGACCCGTTATGAGGATTTCCTCGGTGAGAGCGGGAAGACTGCTCTTTATAAGATCAGTTCCGTCGACGTGAACTACAACGAGTCGCCTCTCTCCGCGCAAGCGCAGGCCATCACCCGGAAAATGAATGATGATGAACTGCTCACCATGGTTCAAGAAGCCTGTTTCAGATACTACTGGGAAGGCGCTCACCCAGTTGCTGGCCTGGCAATTGAAATCTTACCTGGCGATGAAAACCTGGTCGCGGTGGGAGCCTCAGGTCATGGAATCATGGCGTTATTGGTCGGAGTCGAGCGCGGCTTCATAACCCGTGAGCAGGGCGTCGATCGGATGCTCAAGATCACCCGCTTTCTGTGGAAGGCCGATCGTTTCCACGGTGTGTTCCCACATTTCCTGGATGGCCGCACCGGAAAAGTCATTGCCCGCTTTGGAAACCACGACGATGGCGGCGACCTCGTCGAGACCGCATTCCTGATTCAGGGACTTTTGGCAGCGCGGCAATACTTCACCCGGCAAACTTCTGCAGAGCAGGAAATCCGGGAAACGATAACCTCCTTGTGGAGGGCGGTCGAATGGGACTGGTACCGCGGCAACAGCGCCAGCGATTTTCTTTACTGGCACTGGTCCCCCGACTACGGGTTTTATCTGAATCACCCGCTCGTTGGGTGGAATGAAACGATGATCGTTTATCTGCTCGCGATCGGGTCGCCCACTCATCCCGTCTCAGCCACGATGTATCACAGCGGTTGGGCAGGACAATCCGAGAGGGCCGTCCAGTACCGCCGCTGGTGGAGTCGGACAACCCAAGGCGATCACTACCTTAACGGAAATAGCTATTACGGCATTAAACTTGATGTCGGAGAGGGAAATGGAGCAGATCTTTTCTTTACTCACTACTCCTTTCTGGGCTTTGATCCTCGTGACAAGAAAGATGCTTACACAAACTACTTCAAGAACAACCGCAACATTGCGCTGATCAACCATGCCTACGCTGTCGCTAACCCCAGCAAGTATCTTGGCTACGGCGATGATTCGTGGGGACGCTCCGCCGGCATCAATGCGAGCGGAGGGCGCGCCTTGCCACGAGATGACAATGGAACGATCACCTGCACAGCAGCGCTCGCGTCGTTTCCATACACTCCCACTGAATCGATGAAGGCTCTCAAACATTTTTATCGAGATTTAGGCGACAAGCTGTGGGGAATCTATGGGTTTCGGGACGGGTTCAATCTCTCAGAAGACTGGTTTGAGGATGTTTACATGGGCCTTAATCAAGCTCCCGTTGTCGTGATGATTGAGAATTATCGATCGGAGCTCGTGTGGAACCTTTTTATGTCAAACAGTGAAATCAAGCCAGCCTTGGATCGAATCGGCTTTGAACCCGACTTAGACGGTGGCCGCAAGGTCTTGGCAAACCAGTGACGCCTTCGCCTGTTCGCGCGCTCTCGCCAGTTTCGCCGTCGCCTTGAATTGCGAATGGGATCCAGTTGTTTGACGGCGGAAGTGAACGCGTTGGAGGGACTCCAGATCTCCCGCTGCCGGCATTCTTCGTACTTTGGTTCTCATGCGGCGTGTACGGTTACGCGGAGCCTGCCTCCAGCATGCCCGGCCAGTAGATCATTTTGAATGCTTTTTTGATCGACCCACATAAAAGTGGCTGCCTCTAGGCATGCGATCTCGTTGTTTAGCGATGACAGGCCAATGTACTCTCGAGCCACAGGGCGCGTAGCTGGCTCGATTTTTGATATTCGGCGATGAAACTTTAGCGCGGTGCGGAGTAAACCTCGTTGAGGTCCTTGTTCCGGCGCGGTGGCAGCAGCGCACCCACGAGCACCGCCGGAATAATCGTCAGGAGAAATGTCAGGTGATACCACACCGGAAATTTGCTCCAAATGGCGATGTGCAAAGGCACGAACATTGCAAGCACCACACTGCCGACGATCAACGCCGCCCAGCGCCTCGATTGGGATATCCAACCTGTTACGGCACCAGCCACCAGCGAGGTCACGATAGCCATCAAAAGGCGTGCCCACTTCATGCCCAGCGTGAACTGGAGTGTCTGTTCGGCAGCGGTGTAGTTCGGCAGGCTCAGTCGAAGCACACGGTTGATTACCGTGACGACGACAATCCACGTGAGGAGTCCTGCGAGGCAGGCGAGAATGGACCGCTTCATCGCACATTCCTCCTTTAATATAAGCATAATAGTACAATTAGACTATGAAAGCTGAACTATATATTTTGGGCGTTCTGCACCGCGGTGACTTTCACCCCTACGAGATCAAGCGGCGTCTGACCCAGGCCATGATCGAGTGCTTTACCGATGTAGATGTCGGCACGCTCTACTACGCCGTGCGCCAGCTTGCCGAAGGTGGCCTGTTAACCGCGGTCGCCCACCAGCGCGTGGCTCGGGGCGGCATGCGTACGGTGTACCGCATCACTACGCGCGGACGCGACCGCTTTCGTGAACTACTGCACGCGCAATTTGCCGCCGAAGGCGACCTTCGGGAGACTCTTTATGGCCCCATGCTCTTCTTGCATCTCGCCGACCTCAACCTGGTCGCCGAGGCTCTGCGAACCCAAATCGATAGGCAGAATGCGCGGCTGGCGGAGATCCGGAAATTGCATCGGCAATGGATAACGATGCTGCCTACCGGTAGCCGCCACCTCATGCAGCACATGGCGGAGCAGTGCCGCCTCGACCTACGCTGGCTCCGCGCGGTACACGCCGATGTGGAGGCCGGACGCATTCGCGATACCCCGGACCCGGCTCGCCTCGCTGCCAAGACCTAATTGGGTTACGACAATACGACACACCCAGCTCTTGGGTAGTCGGCAAACCGGAGAGCGCCGGCTAGACCGGCATGTTGTAGGGGATGCAAGACCCCTGCAGGGCAGGCCTTTCGACGTTCCTGATCGGCATTGGACCCGGTGGTGGTGCAACGCATGCTTCGCCAGTCGCATGTGGACCTGACGATGCACTACGTACACAACAGCCGCAAGGCCAAGGAACGCTCAAGGTCAATTCATCGAGCGTTTTCTGCCAAACGGGACCACGGCAGACGCTGCCGAAGAGAGAAATTCCGAAATGCGGGTGCGAGTGCGAGTGAGTGCGGGTAGTGCGGGTAGTGCGGGTGCAGTGAATTGTCACGAAATGCGCAAGTGCTGTAGAATGAGAGAACGAGCGGGAGTAACTCAGTGGTAGAGTGCGACCTTGCCAAGGTCGAAGTCGCGGGTTCAAATCCCGTCTCCCGCTCCAGATTTCTGTTGCCCGCCGGCTCGTTTCCCTCAGATGGACTTTTTCCGGCCGGAACGCTAACGTATTGAACAGGGGCGCGGTACCCAAGTGGTAAGGGAGAGGTCTGCAAAACCTTTATGCGTCGGTTCGATTCCGACCCGCGCCTCCAAACTTCTCTTGCAGTTGCCGGAAATCCCAGTACTTAGAGCCGTTCCGAGGCTTCGTTCTCGTTCGGCCTCGATAGGCAGAAATAGCCAGCCAGCAGGCACAACCCAGCAGAAGCTTGATACTGCGTCCCAGACACCAACTCTTCTGCGTATTAGGCTTGCCTGACAAGTCGCTCGGACCTGTTCGAGCTGAACGGTTACAGATCCACGTACAACGTACTGCAGTCTGTCGTTGATGCCCGTCCCCGTTAAAATCTCCAATCGCAGGGAGTAAGATTAACTGTCGCCTCGATAGACCTTGGGATACGCGAAGTTCCCCTTCCCATCCCCTTCGAGGACGCAGATCTGGTCTCCCGCCTCTGTTCCGAACGCTCGCAAGTCATTGACAAAGATTCCGGATGCAATGACATCAAGGTGGCCATCGCCGTTTACATCCGCCGCAGCAAGGACGCCTAGGCTGATAATGCATCGCTGTCTTTACGTCGCGATGCCCCATTGTTCTCATGACCGCAGCAAGGTCTCCGGTTCGCATCAGAACCCGTGTACCGTAGTCAATGTCGCGCGCAGTACCGGACCGATTCTTTCGGAAGGCCAGCCTTGTTGCGAGCTTTTCGAAAGAGATTACAGATCGACCGCAGATGCCCCGATGCAGAGCGCTTTGACGGAAATACCCAGCCCTCCTGCCTCGTGGCACATATGTACTGCAGAGCTTCAAAGACTCGCCCACTCATAGGAACGAGCCGTCGTCCCTCTGGAGTCTTGCTGTCTGGTACAAAGAACGCCAGCCTAACTCGTTTTCATACGCCGTTGAGCCGAGAGAAGGCATGTAGAACTCATCCCATCTGATAACACCGAAAACCTCAAGGTAGGGTGTCGGTCAACTGGAGCATCAAGCAAAAGCGGAGATGCTGAGAGGCGGGGACGGGATACCGGCTGCCCGCCAGGTCGAGTTCAAACTATTAGACCTGAGCTCGTTTGTTAACACCGGCACGCCGCAGTTCCTGGCGGTGTTCCCAGTAAAATTCCAGAGCTGCACCCTCAGTCGCTGGGTCAGGCTCGATTAATATTAATCCTCGGCGCAGCAGGTGCAGAATAACGGCCGCACCTGTGTGGTGCGGCCGGAGGGGAAACGCCACGGATTGGGTTAGATCGAGGCGCCACTCCGCGGGGCGCCCGCGAGTTTCTCTAAGCTAGAAGCGGACGCGGATGCCGACCTCGATCTGACGGTTGCCGCCTGGTTGCTCCTGGGCCGAGCCCCCGAGTTCTCCAAAGCCGCCAGGGTTGAAGAGCCCGCTGCCGAATTGGCCGTCCGGGTCCAGCCACTGATTGTGGTTCAGGAAATTGGCGAAGACGCCTTGCAGATCGAGGCTGATGCTCTCCGCTACTCGGATATTCTTCTTAACGCTCAAGTCCATGTTCCAGTACGGCAGACCATTGAGCATGCCATAGCCGCCGTCCCTGGTGTCCATCCCCAGAATCGGGTTGCGGAAGTCGTTTACTGCAGCCGGCCCAGCCTTGAAGATATTCGGAAATGCCCCGTTGGGCTGGCTGTAGATATGGCCACTCGTAATCGGCTTGATGGGGATGGCATTTTCGTTGCCAAAGAAGTTGATGTTGTCCCCGGCGCCGAACTCCTGACCATCTCCGGTCGAAGTGTAAAGTTCAGACGGTGCTCCACTGCCCGCAGTGAACACCGTCCCGAAAGTCCAGCCTCCCAGCAAACGTCCCATAAATCCGGACTGCCCCTTATAGAACGGTGGCTGGTAGACGATGAACATGTTATAGACGTACCGGTGGTCAAAGGCCTGTCTGCCGTACATCTGGTTTAAGTCGAAGGGATCGTCTGGAGTATATGCGCTGCTGGCCTGGACGACTCCGCCGGTTCCCAGGGCTTTGGACCAGGTGAAGTTCGACTGGGCGGTAAATCCTCTAAAGTCGGCCATTTTGAGGGAGACGAAGGCGCCGTTATAGTTGCCGTGGCCTACGCTGGCGTTTACGCCCACACCCGATGTGTTCTGCGGTTGGCCGAACCCACCGAAGGTCGTGTTCATCATGGTGTTTCCGAAGACGAATCCTTGGCCGCCGCCGTTGGACGTCGGGCAACCGGGGCAGCCTGCTCCACTGTCCAAATCGCTCCACAGAGACCAGACCTGGGCTGTGGCAAAGTTGCCGCCTTCGCGCTTCATTACCGCGTCCGTGCAATTGGCGAACCCTGCGCAGTAGGCTGGATTCATTGCCTTCTCGAAGAACGGCTGCGGCGTGACCGCACCTGCATTCTTCGCGCAACCGCCGCCAGCCAGCCCTGCAAAGCCGCCGCAATATTGCATCACCACATTTGCGTAGGCATTGGAGAACTGCTGTCCACCCTTGGTCATCATGTAGGGTACGGCGTTGATGTTAATGGGCTGATACTCGTTTTCGATCCTGCGCCCGATGTAGCCGAGTTCCAGTGTGACCTTCTTCGACAACTGACGTTGAATGGTCACGTCGAAGGAGTCGATCTGGTTAGGCCGGAAATTTGGATCCAAGGCTTCGCCGGCACCTGCCGAAACTGCATTGAATCCAGGGAAATCAGGTTGGACCAGCGTCTGGCTGGGTGGCGTGCCGAGCGGGGCCGTGAGTCCGTTTACGCCAATGCGAAAAGCAGTGGCCGGAGTAGCTACTCCGCCGCCGGCGCAGGGGGCGGTCAGGGACTGGGTCGCGAGGCCACCGATGCACTGCACGGGCTGGATGAGGCCAGTGCCGAGCAGCGGCACCAAGACCAGATCAACACCGTTCAAGCGACCATATTGGCGGCCATAGCCGGCACGAATGACCGTATCTTCATGGCCGAAGACCTTGCCGGCGATGGAACCACTGTCGAAGTGAGGATTCCAGGCGGCAGCGATACGTGGACTGAATTCTCCGTAGTACGGATTGTAGGGATATTTCAGTCCATTTCCCGTGTTCCCCACCAAGGCAAAACCCAGTTCCGGATTGTAATTTTGTCCCAACACAGCAGCGCGCTTGCGAGCCGCCAAGTAACCCTCTGCACTGACTGGCTGATCAGCGGTGTCCACCAGTTCAACCTGTTTACCATTGGCTTCAACCGGCGGCATCTCGAGCGTCCAACCCAGCCCGTAGGTGAGGGTGAAGGTCGGCTTCATGTGCCAGGTGTCGGTGAAGTAGACGTTGTAGTAAGGAATGGTGCTCTGGTCGAATGCGGGTGTCAAAGGAGGATTCAACGCCAGGTTGGGACCTGAGCGCGTATAGGCCGTCTGGGCGATGGAAACGATGCCCAGTGCCCCAGTCGTAAGGGCACCGCAGTTGGCGATCTTGGTTGTTGCGCAAATCGACAGATCTGACGCGAGTCCGGAGCCCGCAGCTCCCTCGCCAAGCTCATACACGGGAGCGTAATTTATACCTCCGCCATTGTCACTGCGCTGATGCCAGTTGAAGTTGTGCTGGTAGGTACCGCCGAATTGAAATAAGTGGTTGCCTTTTAGCAAGGAGAGGTCGTCGCGAAACATCTGATCATGCCCATCCCAGAAACGGGTACGCGTATTCTGCGTGTCTACGTTATAGGGCATAAGGTTCTGTTCTTGTCCTCCGTTCAATTGCTCACCCATCACTTCAAGCGCGCCGCCCAGCCCGGGCAATGGAGGGGTATCTCCCTTCCGGTTATATGCCCACCAGTTGCGCAGGAAGCTGTAGTGGAAATCATTGGTGAAGTTCGAGCTGATGTTGGTGGTTAGGGCCGCTACCCACATCCAGGCTTGTTCCGGAAGACTGGCTTGGGACGCTGGAGTGCCCAGCTTGTCGCCGGGGAAGAAGCCACCGATATCAACCTGGTTGGTTTCGGCCGCGTTGATCTTGAAATAATGGTAGGTGGACATGAAATGCCACTTGGACGAAAAGTCGTGGTCAATGCGCGTAGCCACGAACTTGCTGGTCGTCGGGAGGCTGACGTTGCCCGAGAATCCCAGAACGTTAACTCCATCGCAGTAGGCCAGACAGGTCGCGCCCGGCGTCGGCTGCGGTTCATACTTATTCCATATTTGTGAAACTACGGGATTGAGTCCGATGCCGAGCGGGTCAATTGTTTTCAGGTTGTACTGAGTGCCTGTGGCGGGGTCAGTGATGATCCCGTTCCGCAGGTTCGGTGATGGGACATTCCTCACCACGGTCTGGGAGGCAGGGAAGTTGAAACCCTCGTAGTTGAAGAACAGGTAAGTCTTGCCGCCAAGAATGTCCTTCGGGATAACCGGCCCGCCAATCGCTCCGCCATAACGGCTGTAATGGAAGCTGGGGATCGGAGTGATCGGCGTGGTGTGGTTATTTTCCCAACTGTTGGATGACCAGTTGTTGTCTTTGTAATATTCGTATCCCGTCCCGTGCCAAGCGCTGGTTCCGCGCTTGGTCACAATCTTCACTTCCGCCCCGGCAGAGCTGTTGAAATCGGCAGTCTGGCCGGCAGTATTCACCTTGAACTCCTCTATGCTGTCGGCCGGAGTAGGGATTACGCCGGTCGGACCACCCACGGCCGTTCCGTTTGCGAGCGCGCTGCCCAATTGATTCTGCGATGCGACGCCGCCGGTCGGATCGCCGGCATAGCTGGTGGTGTAGACGTTCATACTGCCGTCCATGTCGTTGCTGTTGTTGCCGCCATCCAGCGTGAAGTAGCTTTGGTCGAGAACGGCTCCGCCGACGGCGCCATCCGGACCGACGCCGGGTTGCAGTTCGACGAACGTGCTGACGTCGCGGCCCAAGCTGGGCAGCGAATCCAATGCCACGCCGGTGATCGTGTTACCCACGGTGGCGTTCATCGTTTGCAGCTCATTGCCGACCGCAGACACCTCGACAACTACATTCGCGCCGCCCACCTGTAGAGACAAATTAACCGCGAGATTGACTCCGACCTGTACCACTTGGTTCTCGGTCTTCGTAGTGGCAAATCCCGCCTTAGCGACGGTCAGGCTGTATGTACCCGGGGTAACGTCCGCAAAGAAATAACGCCCGGTCGCGTTGGAGTTCGCGGTTCGCGAGATATTGGTCGCGGTATCGGTCAGCGTAATTGCAGCGCCCACCACCACCGCATTCGACGGGTCAGTCACTATGCCGGAAACCGTACCCGACGAGGCCGATTGTGCCCACGCTGGCAGAGTACGGCCCAAACAAACCACCAACAAGAGAACCAGAGCCAACTTCAAGCTGCGGATTTGCATTGCTTCCTCCGACCAATAGATTGAGTGTCGCGACTGATCGAGAAAAATAGATGAGTCATTAACCACTTTCATTACTTCCTCCATCACACTGGATTCGACCGCAAACTACTTTTTTCGGCAGAATGCTGCTTCTGTTCCTGCGACCCGCTTGTCACTGGCTGACGAAAGTCGCGGGTGCACTCGCGTAGGGTGCAGCTGTCGAATGAAGCAAGCCGGGGGCCGTCTTTGGAGGAAATACGCGAGGTTCCACTACTTCAGGTATGTGTTTGCGGTATCAGAGAGTGACGAATTGACCAATTACAGAAACCAAGTAAAACAAGCCCAGTGATCAATTCATACGGATATCAGTAGAAATCGCCGCCAATGCTCCGAGATTCGGGATTCGGAAAAGCGGGAGAATTTTGGCCTTCGACAATTCAGATGTGAAAAATGGGTTTCGGAGTGCGACTACGGTACGGTCTCAACTGGTCAACTGTCGTAATATCACAAGAGACGGCGTTTTTGAGTCCATTGCCTATCGCTCAGCCGTGTAGAAGCTCGCGGCCTGGCCAGCGGCAAACTCTTTCGGGGTTTGATATCCCAAGCTGCTGTGCGATGAGGGCTTCACTTAAGGCCAGTTAAACGCGAACTCAAGCCAAGCTGGCGTTACCTTCAAGCTGACACTCTTCCCCGCCACAGCTGAATCCGAATGCGGTTGAGTCCGAGTAACACAAACCGCACTCCGTTGGGAGGAAATCCTCGGCATACTGCTGTTCGTAGGCGTTTTGAGCAAGCGGACGGCGTTTGAGTTTCCTTGCCCAGTCCCGACCGGTGGAGATTCATGTTGATGAGATTAACAAAACACAGAAGGAATGGAGCGGAGCGGGAACTTTTGGCTTTCTTGTGACATTAAAGAAGCATGAACGGTGTGAAAAACGCCGCAGAAGGATTGCGCGGATTGAGCCGGCGCACCGACTATGACTAGCGACGAAGCCTTGATGCTGGAATTCCAGGGCGGATCACGCGCAGCCTTCGAGGAGCTGTTTGCCCGCTATCGCAAGCCACTGTATGGCTTCTTCGGGCGCCGGCTGAACAACCCTGAGCGGGCGGAGGATCTCGTCCAGGAAACTTTCCTCGCGGTGATCCGCGCAGCCTCCCGTTATGAGCCGCGAGCTTCGGTCCGAACGTATCTGTATGGCATTGCGTTGAAGCTGCTGGCTGCGGAACGGCGCAAGTTCTTTACGAGTAGCACATTAGAACAGTCCGCTCCAGAGCCTAAGGCTGACGGAACTCCCGACTGCGTGCTCTGGGTCCGGCAAGCCATGGAAAAGCTGGATTCGCCGGACCGCGAAATCTTGATGCTGCGGGAATACGAACAGTTGAGTTACTCCGACATTGCGGAGCTATTGCGAATTCCCTTGAATACGGTCCGTTCCAGGCTTTTTCGATCGCGTCTCGCATTGAAGAGTTACCTGGAGTCGGAGGCAAAAACCAATCCTGATCTGAGAGCAAGCGCTGAGCAGCCGCGCCCAGGAAGACGAGGCATGCAATGAGTACAAACAGACATCCGATCGAACAGGAAGAACTCATGGCTTATCTCGATGGCGAACTGCCCACGGACCAAGCCACCCAGACGTTGTCACACATGGAACTGTGTCCGGAGTGCCAGACCCTCGCTGCCGATTTCCGGGGTGTTTCCCAAGAACTAATGGCATGGGAAGTTGAGTCACCCGAAGTAGGCATCCCCTCGAAGATCAACGCGGCGCTGGGGGAGCGCCATCTGAAGCGGGAAGCGGCAAAGGTCAACTTGCCGAGATTGGAAAACAGAGTGTTGACGAGCCGCTGGGTCTGGGCCGGAGCCTTGGCTATCGTCTGCGTGGCTGTGGGACTGACGTTAACGCTTACCAGCCACAATCGGAATGAGGATCGATGGACAGCGTATGCGAGCATGGCTTCGATCGAGCAATACCTGATCCAGAATCGCAATGCCGAGATCGCCCTGGCGCGAAGCGCTGCCCCGGAGGCTATATCGAACAACGCGAAGATCCTGGTTTTCGGGTGGCAGGGCTATGAGACCGCCATCGAAGGAAAGAACGGTTTTGTTTGTATGGTGGAACGATCATGGATGTCCCCATTCAACTCCCCGGAGTTCTGGAACCCCAAGGTGCGTGTGCCGATGTGCTTCAATCCTGCTGCCGCGCAATCCATTCTGCCTATCACGATCAATCGGACGGAGATGGTATTAGCCGGGATGTCGAAAGCGCAGATGATCGACAGCATCAAGGCCGGATTCGAGAACAAAGAGTTACCGCTCCCGGAGCCGGGCGCGATGTGTTACATGATGTCGCGGGCAGGCTACCTGAATGACGCCCTCGGGCACTTCGTACCTCATCTGATGTTCTACTTTCCACTGACAGACAAATCCTCCTGGGGTGCGGATCTGCCCGACTCGCCGGTCACTCTGAATCCGCAGTTTCGGGATGGTCCGGAGCCCATCACCGAATTCGTGATTCCGGTTGGCAAATGGTCGGATGGAACGGCTGCACCGGTTATGTAGGAATGTCCGTATCGAAGGGGAATCAATGAACCGAAAGATGGTTACGACAATGACATCAGGAACTTTCGGGTTGATTGCCGTACTACGTGTGGCGCGGCTTGCGATATCAACTATGGACGTAAAAGCTAGCGGTTGTGAATTGAGATCGTTGGCCCTGATCAATATAAGTTCCGACGTTGGTGGGGTTGAGAACACGGTTGTTGGCTTTACTACGACAAGGCAACGAACATGAAGCTTACGAGATTGATGAGGACCGCTTTTGCCGTCGCCCGGTCACGCAGTGTGGCAACTCAAGTCAAGGTACAGGAACCTACGAAACGAGAGAGCATGCGCATTCTGAAGGTCACTCTCACGTTGATCATTGTGGGTTTGCTCGTCGCACCCATAGCGTCACCTAAAGCTGCTGGGGCAGCAAAGCCTGCGCCCGGCGCGACCACGGAAAGGGTGATGGCGGCGGAAGAGGAACTTACACGAGCGTTGCGGGATAACGATGCGGATGGCATTGCGAGCTGCCTGTCAGATGACTGGGCCGTTATTTCTGCCAGAGGCGGCGTAGGCCAAGGGAAGTCGATCTTCCCCGACGGGATAAAGTCGGGCTTCTTGAAGCATACAGCATATGAGGTATCGGAACCCAGAGTGCGCCTCTACGGGAAATGTCGCCTTGGTGACGACGAAGCTCCACAACGCAGGCACGTTTGGGGGCAAACCCTACGATGTGCTAGAGCGCCAGACCGATGTGTGGCTTTGGAAAGACCGGGGGCTGGAAATGCGTTCTAACCCACGTGGGAAGGCGCGGAAAAAGATCAGAAGGAACTTTCCCGCTGACTTGCGATTCGTGATGACGTGCACCCGCATAGACCCGAGACCGTCCACGTCGTCTATCAAGAGCGGTGGAATGGCTCGCCATTTCTTGCCAGAAAAGGAGACGAACATGAATCTTACGACATGGATGAAGACGACTCTTGGCGACATCCGGTCAAGCAGTGCGGCAACTCAAGTCGAGGTTCACGAACCCAGGGCGGTGGGGCCACCCTATCCCACCGAAACGGCAAAACATGCGCATCGATGATCGTTGGATTTTGAAACTTTTTGCGGTTTTTGTGGTGGCGGCGTGCGCCGTCATCCAAGGCCAGTCAGCGCCCAGGCAGTGGATCGATCCAGGGCTGGCGACGCTAGGAGGCGGGTTCGTCTCCGGCACCGCGCATGCGAACGGAACAACCCTCCACTATGTGCGTGGCGGGACTGGTCCGGCGATCATTCTGCTGCACGGTTTCCCCGAAGACTGGTACTCATATCACCGCGTCATGCCGCTGTTGGCGAAGCAGTTTACGATCGTGGCAGTTGATCTGCGCGGCATAGGCGGTTCTGCCGCAACGGCAGGCGGTTATGACGCCGCAAATATGGCGGAAGACGTTCATCAACTGATGGAACGCCTGCATTTGGAACACGTTTACGTCGTCGGGCACGATATCGGTGGAATGGTGGCCTATGCTTTCGCCCGCCGGTATCCGGAAACCTGCCGCGGGGTGATGTTGCTCGACGCACCGGTGCCGGGTCTTGGGCCGTGGGATGCAGTCAAGGCGAATCCCATTATTTGGCATATCCACTTTCAGCAAACGCCGGATCTGCCTGAACAACTGATTGCCGGGCGGGAAGCTATTTACTTCCGCCATTTTCTCGACAGCGACACCTTTAGTGACGCGGATGTCGCCCGCTATGCCCGGGCCTATGCCCCTCCTGAACATCTGCGTGCGTTGTTGGAGATATACCGGGCTTTTCCGGCGAATGAGAAATTCAATGCAGCGCAGCGCAGCGCGATTAGCCTGCCTCTGGTTCTGGCTCCCGGAGAAAACTCGCCTTTCGAGAAGCTTATGCCGGGCTTTGCCGAAGCGTTACGGGATCATGGGTGTGCAGACGTCAAGATTGAAGTCATTAAGAACAGCGTGCATTACGTTGCAGACGAGCAACCCGAGGTCGTGGCTCAACTCATTGAACGGTACGCCTCGTTATGACGACGATGGCCAGAGCGTTTGGGAAGAAGATTCTGTAGAAATTCCAGAGAAAGGTGAGGTGCGGAATGAACCTCCGCTTTCGTTGTGGGCTGCTAATCCTCGCATTGCTGGCCGCGTCTTTTGCATTGCCGCAAGAAGGGTCCCTTCCGCAGGAAAAAACCGCGGTAGTCTTTGGTCAGAACATCCGCTACTTCGAAGCCGGTCAAGGACCGGCGGTAATCCTGTTGCACGGAATGGGTGGCGTCAAGGAATCGTGGATGGGAAATTTCGGCGCACTTGCCGCCGGGTATCACGTCTATGCGATCGATCAGATTGGCTTTGGCCATTCCGACAAGCCACTCTTGGATTACAAAATCGCCACTTTTGTGGATTTTCTCTACGCATTCATGCAGACGCAAAACATTGGAAAGGCCACGCTGGTCGGGAACTCTTTTGGAGGCTGGATCGCGCTAGACTTTGCCATGCAGCACCCAAGCATGGTGGAAAAACTGGTGCTGGTGGATTCCGCGGGACTGGCCTGGCAGCAACCTCTAGCGGAGTTGAATCCTTCCTCCATGGCAGCAACGCGCACGCTTTTAGAGTCTGTTTTCTATGACAAGAAAATAATTTCTGACGGTGATGTGCTGCAGGTCTTTGCCCAACGCATGCGCAACAACGATGGATATACGATCCAGCGTACAGTGGCGGGATTCGCCACACCCCAGTTTGAAGATGCGAAGCTGGACTCCGTTCATGTACCAACGTTGGTGATGTGGGGACGGCAGGATGAGTTGATCCCGTTAGCCAGCGGCGAGAAGCTTCGCGACGGCATCAGGGGGGCCAAGCTGGTGGTGTTTGAACAGTGCGGCCACGTCCCGCAGATCGAAAAGTCGGCCGAGTTCAACCGCGCGCTCCTGGAGTTTCTCGGCAAGTAACGGCGGCGGACGATTATGAAAAAGCTTCGGGTTGGCATCCTTTTTGGTGGGTGCAGCGGCGAGCATGAAGTCTCGTTGCTTTCGGCGGCGTCTGTTCTCAACGCCATTGATAAAAAAAGTATGAAGTTGTGCCCATCGGCATCCCCAATTTGGGGTCGTCAGTTGGGATCAGCAAGGCGCACAACGGCAAGAAACTTGGCCCTGCGATTGAAGAGGCCGCAAGGTTCGACCGCAAGATCGTCATCGAGCAGGGGGTCGGCGGCAAGAAACAAAAAGCCCGCGAAATCGAATGCTCGGTGCTGCGCTACGCGGAAGCGCGCGAAGAATTTGAAAAATGTTCAGGCACAAAGGGAATCTTCGTCCGATCAACGGTGTTCGCCGATCATAGGTTTGGAGCCATAGCGTAAACCTGCATCAGAAGGATTCAAGGAGAAAATCAAATGAAACGAAAGACAGTCAAGATGATCGCTTGGGGACTCTTTGCGCTGGCCCTTGTGCAGGACGCGGCTCGGCACGCGCAAGCACAGGACGCCAAAACTCCGTATCCCACCATGCTCCCACTCGATCAATACCTGATGGACCGCGATGCGGAGATTGCGATGTCCCGCAGCGCCGGCCCGAACTCCGTTTCGAGCGGGGCCAAGGTGCTGGTTCTTGGACGGCATGGCTATGAAACGGCCGTGGAGGGGAAGAACGGTTTCGTGTGCCTGGTGGGACGATCATGGGATTTACCGAAAAACAACCAGGCTTTTTGGGATCCAAAGATACACGGTCCGATCTGCCTTAGCGCTCCGGGTGCGCGGTCTTTTCTTCCGATCTACCTCAAGAAGACCGAACTGGCGATTGCCGGACGTTCGAACGCTCAGATAGAGGACGCCATAATAGACGGCATCGCGAAAGGTGAGTTGCCCACGCCCGAACCCGGTTCGGTGTCCTACATGATGTCAAAGCAAGGGTATTTGAATGCCGGCGTCAAAGGACCCTGGCTTCCCCACGTGATGTTTTTTGTCCCCGAAATCGACCCTAAAGCCTTGGGATCCGACTTGGGGGATGACGTCCCGTTGGACGCGCACGAAGAAAAAATAGGTCGCTATACCACAATTGACGTTCCGGTAAGCAATTGGTCGGACGGAACGCCGGCCGACTCGGGCGATCATGCTCACTGATGTCCGATCCTAACGCCTGCTCGGTGTTCGCCGATCATAGGTTTGGAGCCATGCTTTTAAATCTGCATAGGAAGGATTCAAGGGGAAAAACCACATGAAACGAAACACAGTCAACATGATCGCATTGGCATGCTTTGCGCTGGCCCTTGCGCTGGGCGCAGCCCGACACGCGCAAGCACAGGACGCGAAGAATCCGTATCCCACCAGCATGGTGCCCCTCGATCAATACCTTATGGGCCGCGATGCCGAGATCGCCTTGGCGCGAAGCGCAGCTCCGCGATCCGTTGCCAAGGACGCCACGGTTATGGTCCTCGGAAAGGATGGCTATGAAACTGCGGTCGAAGGCACCAACGGCTTTGTCTGCAATGTAGACCGCTCGTGGATGGACCAATTCGAAGACAGTCCAGAGTTTTGGAACCCTAAGAGGCGTGGTCCGGTTTGCTACAACCCGCCGGCTGCCAGGACGTTGCTGCCAATCACTTTGATTAGGACGAAATTGGCATTGGCTGGAAAATCGAAAGCTGAAATGAACGAGGGTATGAAGGCCGCGATTGAGAAAGGGAAGCTGCCGGCCCTCGATCCTGGCGGGATGGCCTATATGCTGTCGAAGCAAGGGTTCCTTAACAGCACATGCGGGAACTGCTCTCCCCATCTCATGTTTTATGTTCCCGTGAAAGACGCTCACACTTGGGGTGCAGCCCCGCTTGGCACTGACGCCCCGATTCTGCTGGCTCCACACTTTAATGGTGCTCCGGAGCCAGTGACCGAGTTCATCGTTCCGGTGTCCGAGTGGTCGGATGGAACGTCGGCGGACTCGGATGCTCACTCTCACTGAAGTCCGATCTTAACGCGAATTTAAGTCATGACCGTGCGAAGAAGATCGGCGAAATCTTCAGGCTCCGATCCTGAACGGCAGCCAAGACGTTTACGTCTGGTGGAATAAAGATGGATGGTGACTGGAAACCATGCGCGTGTTGATCGTGGATGATCAGCCCCCGGCCCAAACGGCGCTGGCAAATATCCTGTCGGCAAGGAGCGACGTGGAGCATTTCGATTCGGCCAACGATGCGATCGAAGCGCTCGAGAAATTGGCCACGGACTCTTACGATGTTTTGCTTCTTGACATCGATCTGGGCTTGTCGGGTTCTGAACTCGTAGACCAGCTTCGGGAACGAGCCCTTCCGTTGCCGTCTATCGTATTGGCAACGGCACACGTTGAACACGCAGTCGCAGCCTTTGAGAGGCACACCGTAGACTACGTGCTAAAGCCTTTCTCGAACGAAAGCATCAACGAAGCGTTGAACCGGGCCGCTCGGCGAGCAAAGGGCGAGTGGGCCACAAAATTGATAGAAGCTTTGCCGCAGTTGCAGAAGCTGTCTTGCCTGGGTCGCCCGATGATCGCAATCAAAGCTAAAGGAAGGATTCTGTTCATCAATCCTGGAGATGTGGTCGCAGTTCAAGCTGAGGGCAATTATGTGTCGCTGCAGCGAGAATCGGACTCCTATCTCCTGCGCGAGTCAATCTCGAGGGTGGCAGAAAAGCTGAAGCCGTACGGATTCATTCGGATCCATCGATCTGCGCTCGTGAATACCACGTTTGTGGTAGAGATCAAGCCGTACTCGACGGGTAAGTGTGGTCTCCGCGTTAAAGGTGGGAAGGAATACGCAGTTACTAGTGCTTACAAGAAGAATCTCAAACCCCTCACAGAATTTCGGATTGGTAACGGCGCGTTCCTCGCGGAATAGCCTACTCATAGAGACCACGTCGGACTTGAGTACCTGCCACCGCCTCCGGAAAAGTCTCACTGTTGCAGCCGCCAACCATGAATACCACAGCGTTCCCATCACCGCGCGGTTTCCGAGTCAGCAACCGATTCCTCGCAAACGCTTTGATGCCAAGAACCTTGAAGACTCGCCGCCGGCATCATGGTTCGAATGACGTATCACGGGCTAACCGGCAGTGTTCCGCCCTGGGCGAAGGACGAAGACTTGCCGCCTCAGAAATTGCTGATCATGCGTCGAAGTCACGCTGGCTGCGGATTCAAAGTGTCAACCATGTATTTGCCCTTACACTTATAGTCCAATGTGTTCGACGAAGCTACGTGTATCCGCGTCAGCTTGTGTGAACTTTCGGGTCCACCAGACACACTGAGTTTCCCCCTTGCTCGCCCACGTAAACAACGCGAAGAGCCTCAAAACAACTACAACGCCCGGAGGTCCTGAATGCTCTGGTTCTTTGAATCTTTCTTTCCCGTGGTCTGGATCGCCTTTCTTCTCTATTGGCAGGTCAAGGCCGCCGATACCAAAACCACCCAGCGCCTCGAGCCGGCCGCCTCGCGCATCCTGCGGGCCCTCGCCTTCCTAATCGTGATCGTCCTCCTCTCGACGACTCGCATCCCGCTGCCCTGGCTCTACCGCCAGCTCTGGCCGTCTGGCATCTGGTCCTTTTGGGTTGGAGCTGCTTTTACCGTCGTCGGCCTTCTCTTCGCCGTCTGGGCGCGCCAGCACCTCGGCAGCAACTGGAGCCGCTCCGTAACCATTAAGCAGAGCCACGAGTTGATTACCACCGGCCCCTACGCCCTGGTCCGTCACCCCATCTACACCGGCATTCTGACCGGGTTTCTTGGCACCGCGATTGCGCTCTCCCAGGTGCGCGGGGTCATCGGTTTCGTCCTAATATTCCTCGTGTTGCGGGCCAAGCTCCGCATGGAGGAGGAGTGGATGCGTTCCCAATTTGGGGAGACGTATGCCACCTATGCCCATCAGACCGCCGCCCTGGTGCCGTACCTTTTCTGATCGCTATGTGTGACGAGCCACCCTCACGCTCGGAATGGGTCCTCACAGCTTCGATCCACCTCATATCAAGGCGCACAAGCATTGCATTCTGCACTGCGCCGAGGTGGAGGCCAGCACCCCTTGCGGATGCTGCTATTGTTTTGCGCCGTTCGCGCCCACCGAAATTTCGCACATGGTCGGACGGAACCGCCATCCCTTGATGTAAGGGACACGACGGTGCAAGGGGGACGCGTACCTATCCGTCCGGAGGAATTGATGAACGGCAAGAAAATCGCGATTGTTGCCATGGCTGGCGCTCTGATTTTTTCTCTGGCGCGGCTCATCGCCCAAAAGGTCGATGGTTTTCGAGGTGGGCGCAGCCCCTGTCGCGGTATGCCATTGCTGTGCCGCGTGCTTGGTTCGAATCGATGCAACTCCAAGATTTTGCGAATGGCGCCAAAGTCACTTCCGTGCGGGCTGGTTACCGGCAAGTCATTGATGTACTGGCCGTTGTAGTGGAGAATGCGTTCAGATCGTCTGACGGAAGTAACCCGCCCTGATGTCGGTTCGAGTGGCGAGTTGCGCTCGAGCCTGCATGGCCATAAAGGGCCATTTTCACGTGAAAATGTGATGTGCTAGCGTATGTCTCTAACGTCCCCCATAGCTTCCTGACTGGGTGAGGGAGAGTCATGGGACAAACCTTAAGGGGACTTGCAGTTCTGTTGGCAATGACCGCCGGTTTTGCTTATAGCGAGAGCCGGACGAAACGCCCAATCAACCTAGATAGCATCCAGCTCCAGGAACATGTGGCGGGAACGATTACTCGAATCTACGGGAATCGAATCCGACTTCTGGAAGACGAAGACCCGAATGGATGCGCCACTTCTGGAGTCAGGTTGATCGATATAGTCCAAGGTACGAGATTGCTGCGGAATGGTGCAGTCATCACTGAGAGCGACTTGCATCGTGGAGACCATGTTCTGGTCGAGGCCACCGCTCGGGGTCAGATTCTGGAGGCGAGAGAAATCCAGGTTCAGGACGCGACTTCCACCGAACACGCGCACTGACGGGAATTGTCGCGGACCTAAAGCCCCCAGAGCGATGATCGCAGAAATTTGTCAGGCAGTTGGCTTCGATCTCCCAGCCCCCCGGAACCATGCTCGATCTTGTGAGGTTCGGCTATTTCAGAAGGGATGGGAGCGCGGCCCGCACAGATGAGATGCGAACCGTTGCGCGAAATTGCGTCAAAATGTGCCCCCGGCTGGGAATTCAAACTCTAAATTAGCTGGCAATCTCTGCATTGCAGAAAACGGCCACATGGAGACAATAACGATGGCGACGCGATGAGGAGAAGGCGACGTAGAACTGCTGGCTGACATTGCATGTTCCAACCGTCCACTGTGCATGGGCATCATGCTCTCTCGCTCTTGTTAACTTACAGATGCTGTCGTTAAGAATCTCCCGCGCATGGCTGCCAAAGCCATTTCCCAAACCTGTCAATCAGTAGTGACGCTGGGAGGACGAGAACGTGTCCCCTTGTCTAGCGCCAGCTTCGCGATGTAGCAATCCTCATGCATTGCCTGACCGTGTTCATCGATCTTGCAACTTTCAACCTCCACGGGCTTGCCGCAAATCCAACAGTTGGGGGTTGCTCTAAGAAGGGGTGCCATAGGTCTCCAGCGCATCGTTATCAGTTGCACAAGAGACCGAAGTCCGGAGGGCACAAGGGGGATGTGTAATTGATCAACTCAAGCCTAGGCTCCTGCGGGCAACTTTGCAAGCGTGCCTAGCCAGCAGAAGCCAGCAGAGCCAGCAGGAGCCAGCAGGCGGGCCCATTCGGTTTTAGCTTCCATCCTTGCTCCATCCAGCCTGCCTCTCAATCGAACGGGATCGCCCTGATAAAATACCCCCGAGGGGGGCTCATGACGAACATTGATGGTGTTGTACGGATGTTGAAGAAGGAACAGGATCGGTTGACCAAGGATCTTCGAGGGATTGGGGCAGCGCTCGCAGCATTCGGACAACGGACAAGAACTCGGAGAATGTCAGCGGCAGGACGGGCGAGAATCGCGGCAGCTCAAAGAGCACGATGGGCGAAGGTGAGAGTAAAGCCCGGTAAGCAGAACGTAATCACGATGCCGAAGAAGCGAACGCTATCGGCGGCGGCTCGGAAAAGAATCGCAGTCGCACAACGCGCTCGTTGGGCAAAAGTCAAAGCGGCAAAGAAGACGGCCAAAGCCTAGTCCGCTTTCCGAGCAAGCTCAGGACGTGCTTAAGCAGAAGTCTTGTACCTGCTGGGAAAGGGCGGGTTCCTGTCACCCTTGCTGTCCAGCAGGAGCTTGGCCACGTAGCAATCCTCATGCACGGGCTGCCCGCGTTCGTCGAATTTGCAGCTTGAAAGCTGCACGGGCATGCCACAGATGCAGCAGCAGGGCGTTGCTCTCAGAAGAGGAGTCATAACTGCGTTCTCCTGCGGGCAACTTTACAAGCCCCTGCTACATACTTCATCTCCTTCGAAGAGGGTTTCATTACTTTGGTCATGTGCTTCCGTGTATTCAGCCTAGCTTTCGCGCCATCCCAGGATCAAAGTTTGGTGTCGCCGTCTGACCTCGACCGGCCGCAGGCGTGGTGGTGGATTGGCCCGGTCTCGGCCAGCAACAATGCGGTTTCCGCACCAACCGTTCGAGTGGTCGAGCAGCGGCCTCTATCGACTCCGGTCAACGGATGGCGAGCGGAGAACGTCACAGAGGAGGAGCGACGCGAACGAGCAAGATGGGTAAAGTTCCCTCCTGTCCCGGAGCCGGAAATGGATAGAACATGTCAGGTGTGCGGCGGTAATCTCGTGCTCGTGGTCCTTAACTACCATTGGGACCACGGAACGGACGTTGTTATTCCAGCGGACAGAGCAGAGAAGTGTCTCAGTTGCGGGAGAGTGAGAGGGGCAGAGGGGGGCCGTTAATAAGTGACCCAAAACAAAACTCCCCATCATTCCCGCTTATTGAGCCGGTCGGTTTCGACCAACAAACGTCTCATTTCTAAAAGCAGGTCTCGCCGCAGCTTTGGGTCTTTGGTTCTTTGAGCAATGAAAACGTTTCCTCAAGAACATGTTCCACAGGAACACATGGTCAACCTCGTCAAGCAGATCGAAGCGGAAAATGACCAACGCAAGTTTCAGCAACCAGTTGCAGAACTCAACGATCTGCTGGACGGCAAAGCGCATCGGTTGGAACAACCACCATCAGCACCGAATACCAAACTCCAACAAGAGGGCGTGTGGCAACCGGCCCTCGGCACGCAGATCGTCGCCAAACACTGTTTTATGTATTGAATGGTCGATACCCAAAGGTTCAGCCTATAGCTAGTTTTTCACTTTTATGAAACCTGTGAGCGGTGATGGGCCAGCTCGCCCCCTTCCACCGCTCTTGTCAGTTTTCGAGCGACGAATCCCAAGGGATCGCCCTTCTGTCTCGGGTGGTGTTCTTTTGGAGCAGGAACAGAAAATCCGAAAGCCGTGTAAGCAGGTACGTATGTGTGAAGACGAGGCTTCAGAGCGTCTTCCTTCTTGCTCACTTGAAGCTTCTCATTCACGATTACATCGAAAACCTGCCAGACAAAGTCCTAGCTTTTCCCTCCGTGGTTGACGGGACAGCGGATCGATGACCTGTGTTGTCAGTCCCGGGTGAACACACGCGACACCGCCGCGTTCAGGCGTCGGTCGGGATGGGGTTCTGGCTTGCCAACTCAGCTAACAGGATGAACGACGACAGAAAGGGGCGAGCCTGTACCGTCGCCGCTCACCTGTCGAGTCCATGGCGTGGATGCATTGTACCCCAGAAAGCGTCTTCAACAGCTTCCTGATGCGCTCCATCTTGTCCGACTGAGGTCATTCCCCATCACGGTCAGGTTCGCTCACGGCCTCAGACGCGTCAATGCACGTCAGTTCAACGAAAGGAAAGCGTTACCAAATTTTCACCACTTCGGCTGCTTGCTTGGTTCTTTTTCAACCTGGCCAATCAGGTCGGTGCATATTTTGATGGTCGATGGTTTGGTCGGTCGCAGGGTTGGCGACGGTGCAGTCATGACACACTTTTTGTAGATCAACCTCATTCTTCTCGCCGAAGGGTGATTGAGCGTGTTTGATTTTTTAAATCCCTTGTGTCTGAATCCCACGTTGCTGCGAAGTTCAGGACTGTTGGTTGTGGTTTGGTCTTCGCGTCTGACTCCAAACAAAACAAACCATCAAAATGAGGATCACCAATAATCTCCAACAGTTGCAAACCAACCTCACCGGCAACCAACGTTGGCCTTGTCATACTTTGCCAGCGTCACAGCCATGGACTTGTGACGCAACACAGCGCGTGCGGCAAGCACGTTGCCGTCAACCCGGCTCGCCAACACGGTGAGGATGTTCTCTGCCTCTTGTAGTTTTTCTTTCGATGCGCTGATTGGTGCTCAAAACCTTGCGGTTTTCGAAGCACAAGGTATATGTGGCTGGGTAGTCATGCCGGGTCGCCCGTACGAGCACCTTCTTGACGAGTCCAGAATGGTTCATCGGAGCTGGTTTTTCTGTGGGGAAAGTACCAATTTCTTAGTACCCCTTGCGGGCCGGGAAAAGCACGGTCGGTTTGCGACCCACGCCTCGCTAAAACAAGCACAAATTAGCACAAAACCTGCGGATGTCTGAATTGTTCGGGTTCTTGGTATCGCAGATAACTTACGTGTTATCAATCCGGCACCGTTGTTCGATTCCGACCCTCGCCTCCATCAGAATCCCCTCGTATTCTGTGTATTTTCCTGCTTGTGCTGCTTCAATTGGCTGCCTCACTTGGGAAGATAGAAGCGTCACCCTGGATATTATCCAAGAAAGCGATAGCACGCAGCAGAACTTTGCGTTAAACCCGTGGAGACGTCGGTTGACCGGCTCCGTTTGGTAGGCTAGAGTGCAACAAGTCAGGAACGTATCTTCCGAATGCAGCCTTTGGCGCCCAACGCGATGCGAGTTACCTTGGAGGTAGGACTGCGTCTCCTCGCCCTTAG
>Ga0307475_10000460_pt1 | contig 24248 bp, 19 predicted proteins | sample atmos_gasesECM1C_FD_203317 | JGI IMG/M metagenome (GOLD analysis project Ga0307475, IMG submission 203317) | Hardwood forest soil microbial communities from Morgan-Monroe State Forest, Indiana, United States - atmos_gasesECM1C_515 | ecosystem: Environmental > Terrestrial > Soil > Temperate... | reverse complement strand
GATTCGAATCCCGGCGGCGTGAAGTTTATCGACAACGCGGTCCATCCAAGCATACTCAAATTTGCCGTCCGCAGGCTCCCAGAGACCCCAACTGGATTCGCCGATCCGCACGACGCTGATGCCCGCCTTCTGCATCAGTTGCACATCCGGATCGAGTCGGTCGTAGGGCATGTATTCCGGGTAATACGCGACGCCATACAGCACCGTATCCATGCCATCGGCACGGAAAGCTTCGCGAGCTTGGGCTCTCCCCGCAAGGGCGATGCAGAGTAGGCCAAAGAAAATAATTCCTCCTCGCAGGAGCCACGAGAATGCAATGCGATTCCGTTGACTGAAAATCATGAGCGCCCCTTTCCCGGATTCATCGCCGTTGAATCGCGCAAAACAAAACTGGTCTTGAGGACGTATTCGGTTCCCTTGGAATTCGGAGTCTCGCGTTGCACGTCGTGCAGCAGCGCTTGAAACGCCAGGCGCCCAAGTTCCGTCTGCGACATCTCGATGGTCGTCAGCGGCGGCAGAATATATTTAGACAGGTGGATATTGTCGAACCCAATCACCGAAAGATCCTGGGGAACTCCGATCTTCTCGCTGTAGCATTTGTGCATCACCCCGATCGCTGTCATATCGTTCGAGCACAGCACCGCCGTCGGATGCATTGGTCCGTTCAGCAATTTTGTGAAGGCCTCTTCCCCACCCTCCAGCGTGTGGTTGCCCTCGACGATCAGCTCCTGCTCTGCGGCCATTCCAATTTCATCCATCGAGCGCACAAAGGCATCTTTTCTAGCGACGGCAGACTTCAAGCTCAGCGGACCAGTAATGAACGCGATCCTTTCATGGCGCAACGCGGCAAGGTGTTGGACCGCCTGCCGGATGCCATGCAGATAATCAATGCGAATATTGCTGACGCGCGGCCACGCCGGGCCGACGTCCACGAACACCAGCGGCACGTTGCGAAGCTTCAGATCTTCCAGCAGTGATTCTTCCATACCAAACGTCATCACCGCTACGCCTTCGACCCGGTGTTCCAGCATGCGCCGCACCGACGTCTTCATACGCTCGGGATCGTGAACCGTGGAAGTCACTAGGATTTCGTAGTTGTTTTGGAGGGCGGTCTCCTCGAAAACGCGCACGATTTCCGGGAAAAATGGGTTCGTGATCTCCGAAACGATCAATCCACAAATTCGGCTCCGCCCGGAAACCAGAGCCCGCGCCTGAGTGCTTGGGAAATACCCAAGTTCCTCGATGATTCGCCACACGCGCTTGGCTAGTTGCGGTTGCACGCTGGGATGACGGTTAATCGTGCGCGACACCGTGGCCGTTGAAACTCTTGCCCGTTTGGCGATCTCGCGGATATTCATAAGTCTTTATCCAAGGATCCGGCTAGCGCCTCGGCGCGCTCCTCGCACTACTCGCAGTTATCCGTTTGAGAGGCTCCCCGATCGGTCGCGCCGCACGACGGCACTACGTTGCCCCAAAAATCATAACCGCCATTTTTTTCGACGAACTTCCCACTTTTTCGCGCGGGAGACGCCGCCTGCAACCGATATCCAGTCAAAGAAAATATCCCGTCCGTGCCTTGGCCCGCCCCCATAAGCTTCGGATCAACCGTAACCGCATAAGCATCGTTGCCCGCTGCTTCGACGCCATAATATTCATTGGCATCGAACAAATTCTCTTTGCTCTCTCCAAAGCCGCGCGCCGTGACATAAGCGCCATCCGTATCGCGCGAAATTCCATAGGAAAACCGCGCCGTTCCCGCCACATAAAAAATATTGTTGTAGAAATAAGTGCTCTCGGACCAGCCCTTCCAATCCGAGAAAAGCAACAGGTCCACTGCATGATCTGGCCCGACGTAAATCGTGTTGTTGTAAATCCGGCTATCTCTCACCGGGCCGGCGATGTTGATTCCGCGCGTGCGGTCGTTTTGGCTGATGTTGTAGCGCACCACTGTGCCCGTGTTACCGGCGTTTTCTTCAGGCTTGTGCCCGCCTTCGTTGCAAATCAGCAGAAAACCGCCGTCATTGTCGTGGCTGTAATTGTATTGGATGATGGTATTGCGGCTGTTCCAGTCAGAATCGAAGCCTTCTCCGTCGCGCTGCCCTTTTGTCCCGTAAGCTTCGTTGTGCTGAATCACGGTGTTGTCGGCGCTCCACGCCCAGATCGCCACGTTGTAGCCTTCTGAGCGCTGATTCGCGTGGCCGACTACATTGTGTTCCACCAAAGCGCCGTCCGAGGCCACAACGACAATTCCATCACCACCAATGTCGTGCAGTTGATTCCCGCGCACGACCACGCCCAAGCTAGGAAACCATTTCGACCGCACCCACGAATCGGCCCAGCCAAAGATTCCGCTGCGGTCCACGCGGTAAATCTCGTTATTCTCGATGCGCAAATCGATAAACCGGCTCGGCTTCTTGGCGCCCGCGGACGTGTAGTCAATTCCCCCATTCGGCTTCACGCTGTCCACTCCATTCACGTCATGAATCGTTAGCGACCGAATGTAAATGTGATGCGCCTCGCCGTAGTCCTCCAGCGCCACATGAACGCCACGGCGTTCCGCTCGTTGCGCACCGGTGTTGGTAATCTCCAAATTCTCAATCTCCCAGTATTCCTGGTTCTTCAGCAGCACCGCGTCCTCGACCGTGCCACCGCCGTTGATCACCGGCTTCACGCCGCCTCCATACATGCCCACAGTGATCGGCTTGCCCTCCACCCCCGATCCCTTCGGCCATAGTTGCCCCTCCCACACCGAACTCGACTTCAGCAGGATGCGATCCCCAGGCAGGAACGTCGTCGCATTCACCTGCCCCAGCGTTTTCCACGCCGCCTCCGAACTCGTGCCCGCGTTGCTGTCTTGTCCGCCCCGTGAATCGACATAGAAGGTCATGGGCGTTCTCGCCCCTGCCTGCCGCGGCTCGCCGCTCCCTCTAGCATCAACGCAAACGAAACCGCTCAGCGCCAAGAAGATCCATAGAGCCCCGAGGTTTAATGAACTCGACAGTGGAACCGTCCTCACCCGGATAAACAGGTTGTGGATGAGTACGGGCATTCTCTCGTATTATCCTCGACCTTACCTAGGTCAGCGATGGGGCTTCCGGCGTGAGAGAGGCAGCTCGCTGCAGGGCAAGCTGCCTGTGATTGTCGTCATCCACTCGCTAGAAAGTGAACCGCAAACCAAACTGGCCGGTCCGCTGCGTACTATTCACACCCGTCACGGCAGCAAAGTTAGAATCACCGATGTTGGTTGACGAACCACCGCAGCCATTGATGGCGTAATAGTGCCGGTTGAACAGGTTATAGAATTCCACACGCATAGATAGCTGGTACTGTCCATCTGAACCCATCGTGAAGTACTTCAACACGCTGGCGTTTTCGTTGGCTTGACCGGGGCACCGCAAAGCGCCATCGTACGCTCCTCCATTTCCAAAACCCACCACCGTTCCGTCAGTACTGACCGGAGCTGTAGCAACGGTTTTGGCAAAGTAGGGGTAGTAGTAGGTGGATCCAGGTGCGGCAGCTTGAGCTCCAGAGAACCCGCTTGTACCCGCCGATCCAGAAGGATGGGGATTGAAATTCGGATAGAAGTTACCCCAAATGGGATAAAACGGCTCATTCACGCCAATGTGGATGGGCTGGCCGCTCGCGTAAAGCACAATCGTGTTCAGGCGCCAGCCGCCAACGACTGCATTCACGAAGCCGCTCTTGTCGGGCATCCAGCGCTGGCCCCTCCCGAAGGGAAGCTCGTAAGTAATGTAACCTTTGACCACGTGGGTCAGGTCGTAGCTCGTAGGCGAATTGGCCGCGGCAGAAATGTTCCCGAAGTCTTGCACCGGCGTGTAATAGGCGTTGTACTCTTGTTGGGAGGTATATGTGTCCCCGCGTTGCCGCGAGTAGGTGTAGTTCAGATCCATGTTCAGCCCGCGGCCGGTACGTTTCACGAGGTCCACAACCATGGAATTGTAAGAGGTTTGGCCGACCGGTAGCCCGACGTAATACAAATCGTAGTAGTACTGAATGGCCGTAGACCAGTCCGCCAGCTGGGGGCTCGGAGCAAGCGCGGCAAGCGCCGGCCCGGTAAAACCTGTGTACGGACATGTAATACCGACATAGGGTGCGCCATATCCATACCCGCTTAGCACAGGTCCTCCCTTAGTGCACCCTGTTCCAGAAAAATTCCAACTGTCGTAGGCGCCGTAGGGGACAAGTCCTGGATTCGCCTTCTCTACATTCAAGAATGTAGAGGCGGATGGCTCATTCCACGCCAATGCGGTGTCCGGCAGGTGATGTCCGCGATTGCCGACGTAGGCTACTTCCAATCGCATGTTGGGAGTCAATTCGTATTGAACGCCCAAGTTGATGGTGTCGGCGAAACCAGGCATTAGCGAATGGGGATCCGTATAGACGAGCCCAAAAAACGAACTGGGATCGACACTGGCCCTGCCCGGCTTAAATACGCTAGGATAGCCGCTATCCCAATTGAAAGGCGTACCCACGCTGTTTGTGCCCTGGTATTGCGGAGCAAAGGCATCGGGCACTCCATCGAACTGCGGAGCGTTGGGAGGTAGGAGCGTGAGACTGAACGAACCGCGAACAACCCACTTCCTCGTTGGTGAGTAGGCAAAGCCAAGTTGTGGCCCGAGTCCATCCCAGTACTCTTTCTTCTCGAAACTATCCCCGCTGTCGCTAGGAAAGACAAGCTTGCCAGGATAGCCGTATTTGGGATCAATCTGGCCCAGATCGAAGTTGGCCCAGTGTCCGTACTTTTCGTGGAAACGCAAAGAGTATTGCCAGCGCAGGCCGGCGCTGAGCGTGAGTTTCGAAGTGACCTTATAGCTGTCCTGGCCATACAAGGCCAGCGATTTCCTTCGCCCGTACAAATCAAAGGCAGTGCCTTGGCTCGCATTTTTTACGTCACCGAGTAAGAAGCTTGCGAAACCAAATCCCGCAATATTCGTATAGGGGCCGGCCGTTGTGTTGTTGACGAAGTTAAAGCTGTCAATGCCGGATCCGCTGTGGCTATTTACTTGATAGGCCCAGAAGTCGCCGCCAAACGACATCGTATGGCGTCCCTTCGACCAGGTGACCCTGTCGCCGGTTATAAAGGTTGCGGACACAAAATTCCCCTGCCACTTGTTGCCAATGGAGGTGATCCCGATGCCGTTGACCGCATTTCCGAAGGAGATCTGGGGAAAATTGTTCTCTCCCGTCGCTCCCAAGGCTAACTGTTGGTTCCAATTCGTTCCCGATGAGGCTGGTAAGCTTCCGTTCCAATACCAATTGAATGTCTCGTTGAACTCGTTTAGCAAGTTGGGTGTGATGGTGTGAGCCTCGCTTGCTCGGAACTGGTCTCCCTTGACGAGTTGGACGCGCGCGTTCGCCAGCGGTCCTCCGTCCGTCGTTCCGCTCGCCCAAATGCCTCCGCTGTCCAGCAATGTGCGGGGCCGATTGTCAAGAATCCATGACCCAGACAGCTTGTCCTTCGCAGTCAGCGTGTAATCCAGTTTGACCACGCCCTGATTCGGCGTTTGCGCCGGCGAGTTGCTTACTGGGAATCGGTTGTTGCCGTTGAGTCCTGGTTGCTCCGGCGCATAGTACTTTTGGTAGAGAGGAATGATTTTTTGCGCCACGGCGCTAATGGGGGTGTCTATAATATTCGCCGTGAACTGTTTACACTGTCCCGCAGAGTTGCAAGTAGTAGGGTCGAAGATCATTCCCTTTTGCATAGGTACAGTCACTCCGGCCTTGTTCTGCACGGTGACGGGACTTGAATAAGTGCCCCCATTACCGTCGCTGGTCCCGCAGTCACCCATATTGGACTGCGGGTCCGTGCATTGCGCATTGCCAAGCAACTCGCTGAAATCTCCGCTCAGCATCTTGGTTGTCGGCACGAACTGACTGTAAGTTCCCAGCGTAAAGTCGTTCTGCGTATACCGCTCGAAAGCGCCAAAAAAGAACAGCTTGTCTTTGCGGATGGGGCCTCCGATGCTTGCCCCGTAGTCCCAAGCTCGGGCCTTAGTCTTCCCTACGCCGGTAAGATCGTTCGTCCAGCTATTGGCGTCCAAAAACTCGTTGTGTCCGTAACCAAATGTTGAACCGTGGAATTTGTTCGTCCCAGACTTGAGGGTAAAGCTCATCACGCCGCCATTGGTGATAGCGCTGGCGGAATCTATGCCGCTCGTTTGCGCTTGCAGCTCTTGTACCGCCTCCATGCTCGGGCCAGTCTCCATGGAATCTCCTCGAATGGAAGAGGTGCCAGACGTGCCGTCGATGGTGTAGTCCTTAGTGAACCACTGCGAGCCATTGACCACAGCTCCGTACGGGCTGCTATACGGGGAATAGCCCGGTGTAAGGGCCACCGCGAAATTTTCAACGAATCGGCCCCCGCCATAGATGCTCAGAGGAAGGTCGGTCGCCACACTGCCCTTCAGGTTTGTGCCGATAACCGCTGATTCCCGGTCAAGTACTGGCGCGTCCGTGGTTACCACTACTCTCTCGGTCGCTTCTCCCACTTGCATCGCGACACTTATCCCCGCTACCTGTGTCGATTCCAGCGTTACCGACGGCTGCTCAATTTTCTTAAAACCATCCTTTTGAAACGTCAGCGCATATGTGCCCGGCGGGAGGTTAGGCACTACATAAATTCCGTCAGCATTGCTGACGCCCTTCGTCTCTACGTTTGTCCCGACGTTTCGCGCGGTCACCTCCACTCCAGCGATCACTGCCCCACTCGGGTCAGTCACCGTTCCTGTGATCGTGGCTCGATTTGACTGCCCCGTACTCGCGGTAACAAAAAGGAGTTGGCACAAACACACCCAAAGAATCGCTTTACGCATCCCACCTCTCCTTTGCCGCCCGGGTGCACCTCGACCCTGTTCGCTTTGCGAACCTCACAGCCCGCGGCTTCTATCCTTGAATTCCAGAGATATTCGAGAACCCCTTTCGCCATTTGGACCCCTACTGGACCCCGTAATCGTTTAGCGCGCGGCTTCGTCTCGTGCTGAGTCGCAAGTAAACGATTTCTCGAATGCCTGGCAAACTACTCCCCAAGCAAAGCCATGTCAAGCGATTTCTTATGAGTCGCATCTGTTTTCTTGCTTTATGGCTCCGTCTTACCTGTATATGACTCATCCTACGTATATTAGTGACACCGCAACGCAAGATTAAGGTTGCCTCCACGGCCTGGCCCCGTCTGACGATTTGGTTGAACCTGAGTAATCGTTTGCTCGCACGTGCCGTTTTCCTCTTGACATTTCCTTAATTCGTACTGCACTTATCGCTGTAGACAACTCTGCGACGAATACGCTAAGCTCTCTCTAGAACATCCGGGGGCAAACACCTCAGCCAATTCGCTTTCATTTTTCCAGGCGTGTGTGGTTTCTTTTCCATGTCAGCTTGCCCGCACTGCCCTAAATCAACACTTACAAAAAACAGGGGGCCTAGTTGGCGGTTAGCTGGAATACCTTAATAGTCGACCACGTACAGGTGAGCCTCAAGGAGCACCTTTGACTTTTCCTCCGACGAGCACCGGATGCGCATCGGCGTACCGGCCGCAAAGTCGGCGTGCTTGACTTCTCCAGCACCCCAAGACAGACCGCTCCACACTTGCTTGTCGTAGTTGATCTCGATCGGCAAAGTCTTGCCGCCCTGCTCCACGACGATCTTCAGCATGGTTCCGACGGTCTTCCCGTTTGGCGGACCCCCGGGCCAACTGCGCATGATGCCGCCGTCCTGCCCGCGCTGCTGAAAAATGATGCGAAGGTCTCCTTGCGCAGGCGGTGCGATGGTTGCTTCAATCGCATTCGAGCCGTTGTCCGAAAATACTGCATCGATGGGAGCAATCGTGCGGGGGATGCGCACGTCTTCTTGAACACCGAGATCGAACTCCGCTGCAGCGTATCGCCCAAAGCCTATCGCGGCCATTTGCGCCGGTCCCAGTGTGATTTTGTTTCCCTTCAGTAGTGGAACAAATCCCGCATCACGAAAAATCACGCGGCCATTGCCAAACGTAGCCTGCACTCTGGAAAGCGTCGGCAATGCAATCTCTGCCAGGACTTGCGCAGGATTTACAACCGTATAGACAGCGCCGTCCGCGTCCAGCGAACCGAACCCATAGGGCTGCACTTCTCCAGGAATGCCGCCGAACGTTTTTGTTCTTCCTTCGGCTTCGAAGCTCGCATAGATTTTCTGGACTCTCGCAAACCATTTTGCTTTTTCTTCATCAAGGAATTCCAGATTGCCGTGGATGGTGTTCACCCAGCCGCCCCGCGCCACCATCAAGAGCAGCATTCCTTTCCACGCATTCGTCTTGCGGTAGTAGATCGTCCCCGTGTTTCCGATCATGAAGCTCGTCGAATCGATGCGTTCCAGCGGAAGAAAACTCTGTTCGTAACGCCGCACCATGTGATCGCTGTAAACGTCCATCGACCTCCAGAAATTCACTTCCGGCACATCCGACGGCCGCGGGTCGCCAGAATAGAGCGAATCAAAAACTTCCAGCCACCGCAAATCCACGGGATTGTGAAATGGAAAAGGCCCCGCCGTGGATTCGACATCACCTCCAAAACCGTTGAACGCCACAAGGACCACATCGGGATTTTTCTGCCGAAAAACCTTCAGGGCCTCGCGAAAAGCAGCCGTATTGCGCGCTTGAATCTCTTGCGACGTTAGTGTCTTTTCCGACGCGGGCGTCGCCGCGCCGAAATCAACAAAATCAAATTTGAACATGCGAATTCCATGGTCGTACCAATACTGCATGGTCTTCATGAAGTCCGGCAAAAAACCGCCCTCAAAAAACGACATTGACCCGCCCTTGGCAGTGAGCGAATCCCGCCATTCGGGAGCCGCGTCTATCTTCACCAGTTCGTTCGTGCCGAACCACAATCCAGGAAGAATGCCGTTGGCCCGGCACTCAAGGATCCAGCGATCGGGACCGTTGGGCCAGTTCGGCTTTCGCCATGCCCGGTAACCTCCATCTGGCGCGAACCAAAAAGCATCCATCATGAAATAGTCAAAATGCACGCCCAGCTTTCCTAAGCGTACGATCTCGCCCAATTCCTTCATTGCCAGAGCTTCTGTCAACGGAATATTGTCGGAAAGCTCATCGTAGGCGGACCAATCGTTGTAGACCCAAATGGGGTCACGCAGCAGCGGTTCGCCCAAACGCATCGGAGCCCACTTCACCGCACTATCGGCTGTGTAGGATGATTGTCGCGCCGCAGCCGGAATCGCAACCAAGCAAAGCGTAACCAAAATTGCAAAGAACACGCCGGCGACTCGCACCAATTTCATGCCTTCATTTTCTATGCCTCTCATTACTACCTCCAGGCAGGGTGGGTCTCATCGAAAAGAATCGGAGATTGAAATGCTATCTTTTTGCCGAGGATGCAATCGGCCAGTCATCCGTGCGAAACGGAGAAGCCGGCAAACCCTCTTTGTTGTAAAGATTGCATTCGGGACTTCCGGCCCAAGCATAACGCGCGGCCACCGGAGACATTACATCGGGACTGGAAAGCACGATACTTTCTCCCTCGATTTTTGCGTTGGCCCAATGGAACTTTCGATCGGCCCCGGCAATCGAAAATCCCCGCAACACTCCCTCTCGGGCTTCGAGACCAGTCCCGATGTGCGAGAAATGGATTTTGATCTCGCTTCCCACGATTTGCAGCGAATCGTATATGGGTCCCGAGTACACGATCTTCCGGCCATACCTTGTTCCCAGAGCCCACAGCGCCAAACGATAGCCAACCTCTTCTTTGCGTGGCGGATGTAAATTATGGGGATCTCCGACGTCGATGGTCACTGCAAGTCCTGTATTCGGCACTTTCTTGGCCGTCAGTAACTGGGCCTCGCGCAACTCTGCCCAGATGGAATCACCCAGTTCCGGACTGTCACCCTGATTGGGCAACTGCACAATCAGAAAAGGAAAATCGCCTTCATTCCAGTCGCTTCGCCAGCCTGCAATCAGCGCCGGCAACAACGTCCGATACTGATAAGCGCGCCAAGTATTCCCTTCTCCCTGATACCAGATCGCGCCGCGAATCCGATACGGCTCGAGTGGCGTAATCATGCCGTCATACAAACCGGCGGGAGGGCGCATCGGGTCGCCGACGGTCGTCATATTGATGATCGCAAAGCCGGTAAGCGCATTGAGTGTCAGCGGCTGATAAACTCCCCATCCCGCCTGTTTCAAATCCTTGAACCAAATGGTGATAGGTTTCCATTCCGCGGTTGCATCAAATGTGCCGGTGGAATAGTCATCCCAGTCTTGTATCGTCGGCTGGAGTGTCTGGAATTGAAAACTCCCGCTTCCGCGCACCCAAAAACGAATTCCAGCAAATGAACTTGCGTCAAACGCCGAGTCACCTTGCTTGAAGCTGGCCTTCATCCGCGACGAACTCGCACCATCGAGCGTTCCCTTCACGCGTGCGGCAAAACCCTTGCCGCCTCTCCCCGGTGTGACGAGTTCGAACACACTTTCCGGCGCGCCTTGCCAATCGTAAGTCCAATTGCCGCCCGTGGCGATTTGCGCCGCGCCTTCGTCGAAGTTGCTTAGGCTCAATGCGCCTTGGGGATCCATCTCCGCACGGAGCAGTTCAAAATCATCGAACTCCATCGAGAATTCCGCAGGATGTGATGCGTAGGATTTCACCTCAGCCGCCGACCCTTCCCATCTCTCGACAATCGGCTTAAGAATGGGTTCACGCCGAAGCGAATCCGGGTCCGTCCATTCCTCACCGGCTGTACCCGGCCAAGCGCTCAGGATGATTCCGACGGGAACGCTCAACTCTTTATACAATTCGCGCGCAAAGAAGTAACTTACTGCCGAGAAGTTCTTGGCCGTCTCAGGCGAACATACTTCCCAAGCCGCTGGAAGGGTATCTATCTGCGGTTCGATTGCGATTTTCTTTGGAACCGTGAAAAATCGTATTCCCGGATAGTTCGCGTGGAGTATTTCCTTGTCGCCGCCCGTGGAGCCACCCAGGGCATACGTCATATTCGATTGGCCCGATGCCACCCACACTTCGCCTAGCATCACATCGCGGAAAACAATCGTTTTCTTGCCCTCCACCGTCAAGGTGAACGGACCGCCTGCTCGGATCGCTGGCAGCGTGACTCTCCAACGGCCACCAGAATCCGCAACCGCTTGTCCGCTGCCAGCTCCGAGGGTTACAGAAATCTTCTCCCCCGGATCGGCCCATCCCCAAATGCGAATTTCTGTTTCTCGCTGTAACACCATGTGATCGCTGAAGAGATGCGGCAACACGGGGTCGGCACGAAGCGGTGAGAGAAGAAAAATGAAGAAAGCTAAGAAATGAGCCAATATTCTGAAATTTTTCATTAACGGGAAATGCTTTCTATTCGCCAGTTCAGTGCAACGTAGTGCAAATCAAGAGTGAACCACAATTTTGCATCTCAGGCCAGTTGTGCGGGTTCATCAGACCTGTAGATCGCGAAGGTATGGAACGCTGGCTTTCATCATGTCCAGGTTCATTTCGACGAAATAATTCTTGATGCCGCCCGTTTTCGCCGCAGTGAAAATTCTTTTCCAATCCAGACTGTCCTGGCCCACTGGTGTTATTTTCTTAGCTTCCACCGACCAGCCTTGTACGTGCATGGAAATGAAGCGGCCAGGGTAATTCGTAAAATACTCTGCGGCTTCATAGCCGCGGCTGATGGTGGAGACTTGGAACTGGAACTTGACTAGCTTCGGATCGAGAAGCTCGAGCAATAAGTCATAGGTTCGCTTGCCATCAACCATGGTGAGCTCAAAGTCCTCATTGTGCAGGCCCTGCTGGAGGCCTGCCTTGGCTGCCTGTTCACCCATTTTGTTGTATTCGTTGGCCGCTCGCTTCACATCATCCATAGTTGGCTTCGCAGGCCCGCCGAGAGTTGGCACGAGCATTTGCTTCAGGCCGACATCCTTGGCCCAGGCAATTCGCCCCGCTTGATTCTCCCGGAGTTCGATGATGGTGAAATGAGAACTCACACACGCCACACCGGCATCGCCCAGAATCCTTCGGAGTTCCGTTCCCGAGTATTTGGCGAGGCCGCCAAATCCGTAATCCGCATAGCCTACCGGCGAGCACAGTTCCACGGTCTGAAACCCGGCATCGGAAAGCTGCTTGATCGTCCCGGGAAAGTCCTTGGAAATCGTGGCTCGGACAGGCCACGTCTGACATCCAATGGGCATGCCAAGCGGATTCGCGCAAAGTTCGCATTCGCCTGCAGCAAGAAAGCCGGCCGCGGCCACATGCGTCGCCGCATTTCTAATAAATACCCTTCTCGAAATCGCAGACATAGGCGCCTCCTTGGGCTGAATCACTATTCGGTTGGGAAGAACAGAATTGTTCGTTGGCCTCGTTTTGGGAGGACGCGAACCTCCAACCCGCTGATTTCCGCAGATCTCATATAGTGTTGCATCGTCTAGCCGTTAGCTTTGTCTTGTATTCGCGTTTAGCACAGTGTTTGGGAGGTTTTTCTCCAACGAACTCGCTTTCGGGTCGTAATATTCGTACGCCCGGACCAAAATCTTTTTGAAGAGAAAACCCGGCGCCAGGGAGCCTCCATGAGTACAGATACCTCCCGTTGCCGCTTAAAGAAGAGCTGAGCGTCGTACTGCCTACTTGCTGTTATTTCCCCACTTGAAATGGCGTGAGCTGGTCAGAGATTTTCGACTTGTCTCCCACTACTACGATGACCATCTCTTCCGGCCGAATGTACTTCTGCGTAAGCTTCTGCACATCCGTCGGCGTGACTGCATTTACTCGGGGCACATAGTTCTTCAGGTAGTCCTCACCGAGGCCTTGGAAATCGACATACTCCAACTGTCCTATCAAGGCTTGTCGGTTCGAGTTCTGAATCACGAAGATGCCCGACAGGTAGCTCTGAATCCCTTTGAGTTCCGCGGCTGAGGGAGTCTCTTTTTGCAAGCGCTCGATTTCGCTGAAGATCTCCTTCAGCGACGCGCCGGTGAATTGTGTGGTCACATCCGCGTTTTGCGCCCAATATGCATCATGATATCGCCGCGAGATTTCACTGTACGGGGAATAAGTGTAGCCCTTCTTTTCGCGGATGTTTGAGGTGACACGGGAGTTGAACGAGCCTCCGAGCAAAGTGTTTGTGACGACAAGAGGAATTGAGTCAGGGCTACTCGGCGGAGGCACAGGCAAGCCGAGTTTCAATGTCGATTGCGGGGCATCGGGACGGTCCGTCACATCCAACACACGGTGCGCGGTTGGTGACGGCACATTTTCCAGTCGCGCAGGTCCTTTCGTCCAGCCGCCGAAACTATCCGCAATCGCCTTCTTCACCTCGGATTTATCGAATTTGCCCGCGACATAGAGATGCGCCCTCTGCGCGCCAAAATTCGCGCTGTAGTAATCCTTCACATCCTGCAGGGTGAGTTTCTTTACGTCATCTTCCGTCGGAAGAACAGTGCCGTATGGATGGTCGGCATAAAGCAGCTTTCGGAAACGAATGTCAGCGATGGTTTGCGGCTGCGACAATTGCAGGGCGATTCTTCGCAGTGCATCGTTTTTCAGACGCGCCAACTCGGATTCGGGAAAGCGGGGATGCTCCACTACATCCGCGAGAAGTCTAACGGCGTTAGGCGCGGACTCCTGGAGAACATCGAGTTCAAACTTGGTTTGATCCTCCGCAACGGGAACGGTGAGAGCGCTACCCATTTGTGCCGTCGCTTCGGCCAACTGTTGCGAGTTGAGCATCATGGTACCTTCTCTGAAGAGATCCCCTGTGAGGCTGGCCACGCCAGCGCGTGATTTGCCTTCGTTCAAGTTGCCGGCATCGACCGCGAGGCTAATCGCAGCCTTCGGAATGATGCCGTATGGCACCAGGGTGACTTTCAATCCGTTTGGCAACACATACCATTCGCTGGCAGGAACGGTGAAGCTCTTCGGTGCGCCGCCTTCGGGTGGCGTCTGCTTTTGCCCATACGCTGGCGCAATCCCAGCCAACGAAGCTGTGAGGACCAACACGCTTTTTCTCACAATGGTCTTTTTCATTTGCTCTCTCCTGGCCTATTGGTTCTTCGCCGGCGCAGCCTTGGCATCTTTCGGTGCGGGTTCGACTAAGACAACCGTGCGATTGCTAGGGCGCAGGTATTCTTGTGCGGTCTTTTGCAAGAGTTCTGGTGTCACTTTGCCGAATTCGGCGTCCAGTGAATTCACGCGACTCGCGTCATCATCAAAAAGAGCAAAGCTGGCGAGCAAGTCCATGAGGCCAAACCCGCCGAATTGCCCCATCGTGTCGTACAGGCTGGAGCGAAGCTTGACCAGCGAGCGGTCCAGCGTTTTCTGATTTACCGGCTTGCTGCGCAGCGGTTCGACCACTGCGTCGATCGCTTCTAGCAACGTTTCGGGTTTTGTGGAAGCGTCAAAGGTGAGATCAGCGGAGAGAATCATCGGGCCGTTGTAGTCGAACATGTTTCCCAGCAAGTTGATGCCGCCCTCGACGCTGTCCGTCAGCCCGCGCTTTTGCACAAGTTCCTGGCGCAGCAGGCTGTCGTCGCCTTCAACCAGCATCTGTTCGATCAAGCCCATCGCGTAATACTCCGGCGTGTTGCGGTCGGGCATGTGGTAGCCAACCGCAATCGCCGGTTTCGGGGCGAGTGGATCTTTCTTGGTGACGTGTTTTTCCTTGTCCTGGCGACGTTCCGTCAGATCCGGCTGTGGCGGAATTTGTGCGGACTTGATCGGCCCGAAGTATTTTTCAACAAGCTTTTTTGCTTCCGCAGGATCGAAATCGCCAACGATCGCTAATACGGCATTGTTCGGCGCGTAGTAGGTATCAAAGAATTTCTTGACTTCATCGAGCTTAGCGGCCTCGATGTCGGTCAGATCACCATAAAAATTGTGCGCGTTATACCAGTTGGAATTCGCGGCCATCGGCATGTCAATCCAGGGAAAGCCGCCGTATGGCGCATTCAGCACATTCACTTTCACTTCATTGCCCACGACTCCCTGCTGGTTCTTCAAGTTTTCATCCGTTACCGCGAGACCGCTCATGCGATCGGCTTCGGCCCACAGCACTGTATCCAATTTGTTCGAGGGCATCACCTCAAAATAATTCGTGAAGTCGAATCGCGTGGATCCGTTCAGAACTCCGCCGTTCTGCTGCACCAGCTTGATGAACTCCATCTTGCCGAGATTCTTGGAGCCCTGAAACATCATGTGCTCGAACAAATGAGCGAAGCCCGTGCGATCCCGAGGCTCAACCCGGAAGCCGATGCGGTAATAGACGCCTACGCAGACCGTCGGCGCCGTGTGATCCTGCGAAAGCACAACGCGGAGGCCATTCGGCAGCTTGTAATACTCCACGGGAACGTGGAACTCCGCCGGAGTGCACAGAGCTGGGCCCGGCAAAACCAATGCCATTACCAGAAAAAGCGGCGCCATCAGCCCATGCGCGGCGTGCCTTCTACTTTCGAACATAGCCTCTCCTCGCGAGGAACATGTGTACGGGAATTTCCGATTTGGACCTCTGTCTCGAGCATCATAGGCTTCTCCCGCCCTCGACACAACGAATTTGCCGCCTGAACCGCCTGAACAAGTGGATGGGCACGACGTGAAGAGGCTCACTCTTAATCAACGCTGTATTCGTAGAAGCACTGGGGCCGCCGTTTTCCAGTACCGTGCACTAGAACAGGCGAGTCCGAACGATGCCCGTCAATCAAAGACTGTCTCTTGGGTACTTAAGTTATTGCAACTTCTCGGATTCCGCCTTGGCAGTGATGAGTAAAGGAATGTCAGGGTCGGCGTCTTTCCATAGTGTGAGGAACTCCTGATACGCCGCCCTCGCCTTAGCCGTGGCGCTTAGCATGGCGTAAGCTCGTGCGAGCCCGAGCTGCGCGAGCCCGCCGATCGGTTCAGTCTGTACAATTCCCTGATGGGAGATAATCTTTTGAAACTCTGCAACGGCCTCAGTGCCTTGTTTCGCTGACAGATATGCGAGCCCTCGGACATAAACGGGATATAGGCTGGGCTCATCGAAATATTGCTCGGGGAGCCGAGTTCATATGGCCGCGCCGTCTCCAAAATCTCGACAGCCTTAGCGGTATTTCCGCGGTTTATCTCCACCAGAGCTTTAATCGTCGGAAGATAATTACCAGGCACTTGCGAAGGACCTCCCAAATTGTTCGACGGGCGTCTTCCCTAGTGCTACTTCTTCTCCGTGGTTTGGCATTCCGCTGCATACCGTCGCACAAGTGCTGACAGGTCGTCAGAATCGAAATCGAAGTGAAGCTCCTGTGCATCTTTGACCTCAGAAATGAGGGATATGGCCCGCTTCCCGACAAGGTGAAATCCGCCGCGATGATCGAATTGCCAGTATTGGCCCGTGGCAGGCACGTACTTAAGCGCAAGGACATAGGTGGAGCCCTCTTGCAGAGAGGGATATGATGGATCGGCAACGACTATATGGTGGCCGTCTGGTGTGTCTATTCTGCCTCCACTTCTGGCAACGATGATCTTCGATCCTAGGGCCAGAGGATGAGCTGCGTTGTCTTTTATAACTTCGCGTATTGAAATGACATTATCTGTGAAAACCCACTCCTGGTTTTCTGTAAGGAATGATTGGTTGCTTTCCTCGACTCCGATGACCACGATGTCGGCATTACAGGTGATCGACTTCGCAAAAGTGAGATCCGGTGTTGGGTCAGGATTCGCCGACAGCATTCCTACTTCCGGGAAGATACTGATTCGCAGGTCACCCTCGCGCTTAGCCCGTTCCAGTAGGCTTCCGCGGCCGGTCCGCTCGTCGAACAGCTTTGCGTGCATCTTGTCAACTTCCGATGCAGGAAGTTGCGACCCGGCTTCCTCGCGTCTGCCTGGAATTGCGCAAACGAGTGCCAGCAACGCGGCACATAAAATTATTTTGCGGTCTCCCATTACACGGTCGCCTTTTTGGCTAAACGTGGGAGGAATCTGGAATGCGTTGGGCCTGGCCCCGAGCTTTTCGGATCCTCACATAATCGTTACGCCCAGTCATGCGTGGAGTATACATCGCCCAACGACGTTCCAATCTAGGTCACTGCCTGGTAAGTCACCTAACCGAACATGTGGTCTTGCAGGATCTCACTCCCCGGATGCCTCTCCCGATTTTTTGTTGGCACAGTGTTGACACTGAAGCGCGTCCTCCGCCCCTTCAAAAAGCTACCTCTCTGAAGCCCACATTTTTATTGATGTTTTGGTGAACCGGGGAGGACTCGAACCTCCAACCCGCTGTTAAATCCAGAAACGCTAATCGTGCGTATCCTGCACAGTTCGCAGTCGCTTGCCGCTTCCCCCACGGAGAGATGGATTACATTCTTCGGCGTGACGAGACGGTATTCCATCAGCGATAGATTTCCTTGCGGTGTCCGACACGAAGGACCAGCACGAGCAGACGCTCATCTTCGATCTTCGCGATGAGCCGGTAATCACCCACGCGGTATTTCCAGAACTCCCCAAGCTGTGAGCCGTGCAGGGCCTCTCCAACGCTGCGCGGATCGTCCAACTTGGCAATCCGCTCGTGAAGGAACTTCAGAATGCGCTTGCGATGTTGCGCGTCGAGTTTGCCGAGTTCCCGGTCCGCTGACTCAGACAGCTCAACGCTGTAAGCCATGACGCTTCATTACGTCTTTCAGCGGGATGGTGCGCTCTTCGTCGTTGCGAATGCGTTCAAGAGCTCCTTCGGCCAGATACAGGTCTTCCAGGTCCTCCAAGTGTTCGAGGATGGCTTCGCGGACGTAGTAGGTCTTGGTGCGCCCGGTGCGCCGGGCCAGTTTCTCCAGGCGTTTTTCGATGGACTGCGGAAGTCGAATGGCTAGCATAGCTCCCTCGCTATACAAGTATAGCATATCGAGGAGGTGGGGCCTAAAAGGAGTGCTACCCCACAGTGCACATCACGGTTAGGGGTGACGTGTCACCCCTACTCCCGGCGCGCCAGCGCCGCTCTTCGGGCGCTCCACGGTAACCGACGGTGCAGGGCCCCAAACCATCTTAAAACCCTAGTCGGTCCAAGGACGCGCGAGAAGAGCTATGAGCCAAAAGATGGACCAAATTCCCAGCCCACAAATTGCAATCCATTTATATCGGCTCCAGCCCTGTACGGTTGTTGAAGCAAAACGCGGCCACAAGAAAACAACCACGAACGCGATAACGGCGGTGACTGTACCGACTACCATTTCCGCCCACTCGACAATCGCATATGCAAGGTGCCGGTCGGGAGGAAGGATGCTGACTATGGCCATTGTCGCAAGCAGCGCAACAAAACATGCGAGCGGAAACCACGACAAAAAACGGACCGTTATACTACCTTCATCTGCGGTCATCCTCTAGGCCCTCCCAACGCCATTGGCTGAACGAATCGCCGAACCACAGCATTACCACGTCTTCCCGTTCCGTTGTAGTTGTCTGCCCGGAAACCCCAGTCGTTAATTACAATCTTGCCGAAATTAAGCCCCACGGCTGAAGCGGATGCTGTCTGGTGCTGACCCACTACAATACCCGAGTGTCCTCCTCCTCCTTGGTGTGGTTCCGCAATCACGTCCCCCGGTTGAGCGGCGTCAGAACCACCTGAGACTATTTCCCAGTTCGGTATAAAGAAACCCGGATCCGCCCATTCGCTCGCAACCGGAGGCGTTTGATAAAGCTCTATGAACAACTCCTTATACAATTTTGCCCTCACGGTTCCCGGACGGAACAGCTTGGGTGGCTCCGCCCCCACTTCCTTGAGAACATCGTAGACAAAGATATTGCAGGTCTCGTCCCAAGTTATCAGCGTGTGGGCGCTGGGAATGGGTTTTTGCCACCAGCGTCTTGATCCTTCATAAGACCTCGCCTTATCCGCGATCAATTGGCCAATGGGTTTCAGTTCGTCACTGCTTCCGACGATGCTGCCTATCTGCAGTGTTGGCATTGAGCTGATGACTGCTGAGACAGCGAATCCGGCTAATTCTTCATCGATTTCGTTCCCGTTAGTGTCCAGATTGTCGATTGGGTCTCCCTCGGTGAAGACGTATTTGTGCAGCGACAACGGATCGTTGTCATCGCCTTCATACGTGTCCATGTTCCAGAACCTGCCGGTGCTGGTGTTCAAGTACCGGGCGCGGTTGTAGTAGAGGTTGAGGTCGGGATCGAACTGTTCGCCGGCGAAGAGATAATTGTTCGGCGTCGTCCCCGTTGAATGGATCAAGTTGCCAAAGGCGTCGTAGTCGTAGGTGTCGGTGACTGCGCCGTTCTGATCCGTCAGCGCGCGCACCGACCCGTGACCATCTTTCACGTAGTAGATGGACTTCCCCGTGCTCGTGTCCCAGCGACTGATTAGGTCCAACGCATAACTGTACTGGCGTGCGGCTCCGCTGCTGTCATCTTCCTCCAGCACCTGCGCGTAGCCCGTGGGATTATCATCCGCCACAACGTAAGTCGTGGTTACCCCTCCAACGGTTTTCGACCTGCGGTCGCCGTCCCCGTCATACACGTAGCTGATTCCGCCGCCCGCCTGGATCAAGTGGTTCTCGAAGTCGTACACGTACCCCACGCCGTTCGACCCCGTGGTGTTCCCATCGTTGTCATACGTGTCCGTACTGATTTGATCGTTGGCGTTGTAGTTCGTCAGCCCGCCTGGATACCCCGGAATGGTCGACACTTTCTGCCTACGGTTGCCCACCGCATCATACGTGTAGCTCGCCGCCCCGTTCACATTGTTCGGGTCGCTCGCAATCGTTTCATTCGTCAGCCGGTAAATGCTGTCGTACCCGTAGCTCACCGTCCGGCCGGAAAGCTCCGCGACCGCTGTGCGGTGCCCCGCAGCGTCCAGCGTGTACCCGTAGCTGGCTACCGTCCCCGCCGCGCCGTTCACAGTGCCGCTCACACCCAAGTTCGTCAAACGGTTCCGATTGTCGTACGGGAGTTAAGTACAGCGATCCTAGGCTTTTAGAGCATGAACCTCCACGAAGACCAACTCGCCAAGCTCCGCGCCTTCGGCTACACCGAAGTGGAAGCCCGGTTTCTCTACCTTGCGGTTCCCTTCTGTTCCCCCGCAGGGGAAAGAGCTTGAGGGGCGACGGGAGTTAATCAGTTGAAAAGAAAGAACAAGACGGGAAGTTTGGTGAACCGGGGAGGACTCGAACCTCCAACCCGCTGATTAAGAGTCAGCTGCTCTACCATTGAGCTACCGGTCCACAGGTTGATTTCAGAATTTTACACGGGACCGTAAATTTTGTCGAACGGCGGGAAACACCTCGAACCTCTTGAAGAAGCGCTATTTTGCGCGCAGAGTGCCCGCCAGGCCGCGCGCGACCTCGCGTGCTCGAGCCACGTCTCCTGGTTCGAACGAGATTGCCGACACGCGGGGATGACCGCCGCCGCCAAATTTTTCGGCCAGCGAGGCCAGGTTCTGATTAGCGGTCGCCTGATTCCATGGGTTGGTGCCCAGAGAAACTTTAGCGCGTACCGCGGAAGCGCTGAGGCTTACGGAATACACACATTCCGGGTGCAGCAGATAGGGAATGAATTTGTTGTAGCCCTCGAGATCCAGGTCGCTGACGTCGAAGAAAATAACGCCGTCGCGCGCATCAATCCTCTCGCGCAAAATTTCAATCGATTTGCGGTGCCGCTCGAGCAGCGGCCCAAGATGCTTGGCCACCAGCGGCAGCTTCACCATTTCGACGAGCGGGCGGTAAGCCAGCTCCGGGATAATTCGTGCCGGCAAGCCATTTTCCGGCGCCGCTTCGATCACCAAAGCGAGTTGCGTCGCAGGTTCCAACATCTCGACGGCCGACTCCGGCGACGGATATTGCGCTCCATCGATTATGTCGCCCCAATAGATCAGATTCTCGAGAGGCTTGGTGTCGAAGCCGAATTTCTCCTTCGCGATCGTAGCAATCAACTTCGTGCAGGATTTGTAATCCGGTTCATAAAACATGCGAGGTCCGGGCTGCTTGCGGAATTGTTCGGCGTCGGCAGGTGTGAGAAACGCGCTCTGATGATGGTCGAACCACCAGGTCACTTTGGGTGAATTTGAAAACTTGAAATCAACGATGACGTTTTCGTCGCCATCGAACAAGCCGGCTTCCCAAGGCTGCGCGGCGCGGTGTGTCATTCCCGTGAAGCCGAATTCCGCTTTTTGGTCAAAGCGCTCGCGATAAAAACGGTAAAAGAGAGCAGCGGAAGCAGTGCCATCAAAGCAGCGATCGTGGAAGCAGAGCCGGACCTTGGTCATAAGTGAGCGAGTTCGCCTCTCCGCCTCCAGACGGTTCGCGTCGGGCGGCGACGAAGCCAACCAAGATGTACGTGCGCGAGGTGATTGTCAAGAAGAAAGGGCTGCACCATTGGATTGAAAATGGTAGCAAATATTTCGCCCCTCCTCGCAGTGTGCACTTGATCGGAACGCTGCCGATAGTTTCCTTGACACCGAGCACCAAATAGCCGTACTAACTTTAATATCCCAGCAAGCAAAATCGTTTGGTGTGCTCAGGAGGCCACATGGCCGATGAAAAGAACTTCTTTGTGGGCCTTTTCGACTTCTCGTTCCAGCAGCAGCTTACTCGCCGCATTGCTAAGCTGCTGTATATTCTCGGCATTCTTTTTGGTGGCGTAACGGTCGTAGCCTTTGTTGTGCTTGGTTATCAGCAGTCTCCCGCGCAAGGACTAATCAATTTGGTCGTGGGAATCGTGTCTCTCTTCGTCGGGATTCTCGTTACCAGGGTCCTGCTGGAGCTCTCCTTACTCGTCGTGCGCATTGCGGAGGGCATTGAACGCGCGACGCATCCACAAAACTAACAACGCAACCGCTTCGATTGCGGAGGACGCGGTTTTCTGTCAGTGCCCGGCGACTCGCGAGCGCATCCTTGTGCCTCCAGCCCGTAGCGTAAACTTCTGGCCGAAGTAAGACGCCTGGGCCAGCGCCTTCTGAAGCTCAAGATCATCCGCATACCGCCGCTTGGGAATTCGCCGCGCCAGTATGCTGATTTCGAGCGGGTCGCGGCGGAATGGGTAAGGTTCCAGGGTGGCCGCGTTGTTTTCCTCCGGCTGCAGATCCCAATCCACTTCCACGCCTTGATAGTCGGCGGGCACGGCGTCGATCGTGGCGGGTTCCATCGGTCCGAGGCAAAAATAAAGCGAGAGACGATCAAACGCCTCAAGACGTTGAGCGTTGGCCTGCAACCATTTTTCGTCGGCAAAGCTTTTTGTGGCTGGATCGCCACGAAGGTCCACTTTCAGTCGCAATTGCTGCAGACGCAACCTTTGCAGAAAATCATTGACGAGGGGAGCTTCCTGGGATTTAACGTACTTGGCGGAAAATCCCGGCATCGTAGCGCGCGTTTTATCGTACAAGCCGGTGCAGTGCATGCTGACCAAGAGGCCGGCGTAGCGGTCCACTTTGACGACGCGTTCGATTCCTCGTTGGTAGAGATCCATGTGCTCTAAAGTGGGCAGAGACATGAAGGTGTACGGTAAAAACGTGACAGGGTCGGTGTGCGGCTGAAGTTCCCACTCGTTCCAGCCGTTGTCGTGCTCCGTGGCAGCGCGCAGGAACGAATCAAAAGGCTCGGGCCGGGCAAAGACTTCGTTGCCCGCTTCACGCGCAAAATAGCCCGACAGGACAGCATGGTCGGTCTGGCGAATCAAGATGAGATGATCGCCGTGCTCTTGAATAATCATGGCGCTGCCCTCGTTCGCAGCGACACCCGTGCGCGCTTCTTAGGATAGGCCTTGGGATCTTGACGGGGGGACACAAGCCAAGAAACTGCCATCTATACAAGACTATTATGCGCTAAGCCCCCTCACTAATCCAGCACCATCGCGAGCATCCTGGTGCCTAGGCGAGGGCATTCAAAAGGGTACCCAAAATCGCGGTGGAGCGGAAGTTCCCAAGCTTGTAGAATAGAGTCATCCACTGCGGGAGTGGCGGAACTGGCAGACGCGCAAGACTTAGGATCTTGTGGCCGAAAGGCCGTGCAGGTTCAACTCCTGTCTCCCGCACCATCGTCATCCTATAGTAAGCCCTAAAAGCTCTAGAGATAAAACAAACGTCATGGGGTGCAATCTGGGCGGTTCGCGGCGGGCTATGGCAAATCTTTCTGCATGTGCTCGACGACTTCCTTGGGCTCGGTGACCGGCGGATTGTTCAAATACTTGCCAAAGAACACCAGATAGCGCTGCAGGCGGTCCACCAGGTGCCGCGGCTCCACGAACCCATGATTCTCGCGGGGATAGACCACGTATTCGACCGGGATGTGGCGCTCAGAAAGAGCGCGATAAAACTCTTCTGACTGCGGGATGGGGACGCGGGTGTCCGATTGCCCGTGCAGAATCATCGTGGGCGTCTTCACGTTTTCCACATACTTCATTGGCGAATGATCCCAATACTCCTGGAAATTGTCCCACGGAGCTTTCTCGTCGAAGTATTGCTTCATATAGCGGTGAATGTCGCTTTGCGAATACATGGAATAGAGATCCGGCAACCCCGCCCCGGGTGAAATCGCCTTGAATCGGTCTGTCTGTGTATCGATCCAAAAAGTCATGTACCCGCCATAAGACCAACCGAACGCCCCAAGCCGCGCCGGGTCCGCCCATCCTCGGTCCACAACCGCCTGCACTCCGCTCATGTCATCCTTATAATCCCCGTTGCCCCAATCATTCTGGTTGCCCCGGGCGAATTTTTCGCCCCGGCCAATTGAGCCGCGAAAATTCGGCTGCAAGACCATGTACCCGTTCGCCGCCATCACCTGCGCGGCTAGCGAGAACGAAAGCAACGAAGCGCCCGTCGGGCCTCCATGGGGATTCAGCAAAAATGGGACCTTATGCGAGCCGTAATAGCCCACCGGTTTGGTCACGATCCCCTCAATCTCCATTCCATCCTTGGTGCTCTTCCAGCGAATCGCCTCGGTTTCGCCCAGCGCATAGTCTCCCAACCAGGCATTGTGATTCGTGATCGGCTCGATAGCGCTAAAACGCAAGTCGCTGCGAAACACCTCATCCGGATGCTTCGGATCGGCCCACGTCCCGACCATCGTTCCGCCGTTCGCACTGATTCCCGCCAAGTGGAGCACGCCGGGCTTGTCCGTCAGTCTCCGCACGGTCCCACCAGCCACGTCCGCCGCGAACACTTCCTCGCTCTCGCGGTCCACGCTGCTGAAATAGATCGTCTTCCCGTCCAGCGCCCATATAGGTTCTTCCGCATTTAGCTCGAAGCCATCCATCAACTTGCGTGATTCGCCTCCGTCCGCACTCACCACAAACAGATTC
>Ga0307475_10000459_pt1 | contig 24249 bp, 24 predicted proteins | sample atmos_gasesECM1C_FD_203317 | JGI IMG/M metagenome (GOLD analysis project Ga0307475, IMG submission 203317) | Hardwood forest soil microbial communities from Morgan-Monroe State Forest, Indiana, United States - atmos_gasesECM1C_515 | ecosystem: Environmental > Terrestrial > Soil > Temperate... | reverse complement strand
CCGAACACTCCTTCCAAGGCATGACTCCCTCCCCTTTACGGGGAAAAGTGTCACCTATGTGTCCGGTACAATGTGTTACCTATGTCTCAGGCCGCTCACTCAGTTTAGTATCCCCTTCTGGATAACTTCGCGAAGTCTCAGCAACAGTGGCGCTTGAAACTCCGTATAGCCATTCCTGCATCTTAGTTTCAGACAAACGGAGATGGTCTTTCGATTAGATGGGGAATCAAATTGGCCAATCAGCCCGGCCAGTCACATTGGGAGGAATCATGCGATACCGCTTGCAGCTGCTGCTCGTGTTCGTGTGGTGCTTTGTCACAAGTGCGCCGGCGTTCGGCCAATGGCACGACTATACAAAATGGGAAGTGTCACCGTTTGTAGGCTATGAAACCAGCGGATCCTATCCGGTCACGAATTCCTTCACCGTCGATCGCCTGCGCGTGGACGGCGGGCTGAGCTTCGGGACATTTATTGACTACTCGCTCACTGAAAACTCGCAAGCCGAATTCATGTGGAGCCGGAACAATACGAGCTTTAGCGAGCGGGACGCCGCCACGCAGACTTATTCGAAAGCGTTCAACTCCGACTTTGACCAATTCTCCTTTGGCGGTCTGTATATGCTCCGGAACAACGAAAGGAAGTTGCGGCCATTCATCGCCGGCGGCATCGGCTTTTCGCATGAATCCAATAGCGGAGTCAATCCCAACCGCACCTTGCTGGCCTTCAATCTTGGCGGCGGGGCGAAATACGAGGTGAGCCGGCACTTTGCGCTTCGCGGAGATTTGCGGTGGCTGCCCTCGCGGGCCAACAAAACGCTCCAGGTGCAGTGCGATGCTTTTGGAAATTGCTTCCAGCAGAATGTTTCCAATTATCTGCAGCGCTTCAATTTCACCGGCGGCGTCGCGTTTCGGTTTTAATCCAAGCTGGGGGCGCCCCGCGACCGAATTCACCACAGAAAGCACAGAGCGAAGCTGGAACCAAGTGCTGTCGGGTGCGCAGCCTTGAATGCGAGTCTCGGTATAATTTTTCGTTTCATTTTGTTTTGGTCTTTGCCGGGGCGAGTAGACCGTAGACGTCGATGCGACGTTTGGTCGGAACGTAGACACGGCCGTTGGCTACGGTGGGAATGGTGAAGCGGAGGGCGTAGCCTGCGCCGTCGCGGGTCGGATTTTGACTGGAATTGTAGAGTTCGTGGGAGACATTGGCGGCGTCGTAAGCGAAGAGAATGGCGGGCTGGTCCGCGCCATTCCAGAGTTTGGTGGAGAGTATCCAGACGATGGCGTTTTTGGCGCCGTTCGCGGAAATGGCGGGCGTGCCGGGATCGTTGATGTTGGTGGTGCTCTTGGCAACCGGCTGCGCGGACAGGCGGCCGTTCTGCAGCGCGTAATCCCGCAAATAATCGTTCATGAGGAAGTAGAAAACGTGGCCGTTCCAATAGGCTGGCGCGCCAAAGGATTGCGCACCGGCAGGAACGACTTGCACGGCGTTGCTGTCATCGCCCGGATGGAAGTGGCCGAGATTGTCGCGATCGAGTTCGTAGAGCTTCGCGGATTTCCCGGCGGCGAGAAGTAAATGCGAATGCGGAGCGGGCTGGTCGGGGAGAAGGATGGGGCTCCCGGAGCCGAAATCGCCGTCGGTGTCGTTTAGATGTTCCTGATCGGCGGGCGTGAAATAGTCCCGCACGGCAAGGCCGTTGGAGGTGAGCGCAATTTTCAGCACGGAGTCTCCGTAATCGCGGCCCCCGGATGCCGCGGTGAATTTCCCATTGCCCGTGATGAGGTAGACGTTGCCATTGCTGTCGGCTGCTGGCCCGGCATCGGCTTGCCAGATGCCGCTTTCCTTCGCGCCGGGAGAAACGTTGAGGACGCCGGTTTGCTTCAGCGTGCGCGCGTCGTAGGACATGACCCAGCCGTAGTACGGGCCGACGTCGCAAGAAGAGGCCCAGGTGACGAAGACGTTGTTGTTTACGAGGAGAAGGGCAGCGCGTTGATTTTCGTGCTGTGGATCGAATTCGGTTACGCCCCTGGAGAAGAGCGATTTGTCGCCTTGAAATGAGGCGCGAATGGTGACTGGGCCGCCAAATTTCTCCGCGCCGGTGGCGAGATCGAGCGCGTGAAGCTTCTGGCGAAAGACCCAGTTGCCGTTTTCGGCTTCGCGGGTACGAGCGAGTGCGTAAAGGGTCTTGCTGGGCAGATCGATCACAGGCGTGGAGGTGATGCCGATGTCCGGCTGGATGAAAGGGCAAAAAACGTCGCGAGCGGAAACCGGAGAGATATTTTTCTGGGCGTCGAGGAAACTGACTTGCCAGAGCGGTTCGGTGGAAGTTGCATCGGCGTCGAAGGCGTAGACGCTGTCTTTCTCGGTGGCGATGAAGACGACGTTGTGCATGCCCCTGCCGGGGATTTCGAGCTGGGGGATGTAGAGAGGCTGGGCGTACACGTCGCCGTCGACGGGAAAGAAAGTGGTTCGGCCGAATTGCACGGCGTTGACGTTCTGCGGCGTGAGGAGGGTTTCGACCAGGTTCGCGCCGGTCCGCGCGTTGTCGTACTGCGCCGTGGCAATCACCGGGAGCAGCGACTTCGTGGCAGGGCTGGGCCGCTGCTGCGCCGCTGCGACTCCAATGAGGCAACACACCAGGAGCGGAGCGAAGACACGCTTTCTCATGCTTCTGAGACGCCGATGGCCGGAGATTTGTTTCCGGCTGCGCGCGCAACTCGAAGGCGTATGGCTAGTTCGCGGGGACAGCTTGCTCTCGTGGCTGGCCGCCCGGAAGGACGGCCTCTCGAGGTCGGTGGCATAATGCACCGCACCGAGGAGGAGAAATGAAGGCTGCTGCACTGTGGGAGCTTGGGAAGGCATAGCCGGCAAGACCAGACATCTGTGCCTTGGCCTGTTCAAACACGATTAAGCTAAATGACTTTAGTTGCCGGCCGAAGCCGCCTTCCGTCTCCGAGCGAGATTGCACAGTGCGTCTGGGTCGTAAGAGCACAGGCAGAAATGGCTGTGCCACAAAGACTCGCGCCCAGCGCGTTATCGCGGGCCGAGATATTGGACGTGGACGTAGGTGCCGAGCCTGGAGTTGTAGGCCAGATACCAGCCGTCGTGGTCGGGATCTTCGTAGATGACGATAGGATCGCCGTCCCAGAGCCAATCCGCGGCGTAGTCGTAATCGTAGGGCGAGACGCTAAAGTAGAAGCCGCCGAACCAAAAGCGCTCGCGGTCTCCTCCACCCAGCCGGAACACGTGGCCGCGGCCAAAGCCGCCTGTGAAGCGGCCGTGTTCCCAGGGATGATCGATGTGATAGTGGGGATCGTCGCGGCCGGAATCGTGGCCGACCCATTGGTCGTTGTGGTGGACGTGAGGCGCCTCAGGGTGACTTGGCTTATCGCGGAAGGAGCGACCGTTGTCTTGCGGGCGGGCTTCGGCGGCGTGATTTTCGGGTGCACGATTCTCCGAGGCGTGGGGCGGAACGCTTCGCACGGGGGCAGGGCCATGCGCAGGCACGTGACCGCGGCCAACATCGCGAGCAGTGCTGTGCTGCTGTCCCTGGCGCTGCGCACCAGCGCCGCTGGCCAGCAGGAACGCAGGCACGCTAAGAACGAGCAGCAGAGTGAGCAAGGCGACGACATTCTTCATGTAGTGTTCCTCCGGAAAAAATTGATACGCCAAAGGGCAGAGCGAGGGCTTCCTTAAGTGTCAGACGGAAGAGGCGGGGGCGCGGGTACAGGGGATCTCTCTGGCGGACTGAGTCCGTCTTCGATGGGGATGACTACAGACGTGTGGGTCGTAAAAGCACAGCCAAGATTCATCGCATACACCCCATGCGATGGGGCAGAGGTGGCTGTGCCACTTAGAGGGATTTGGAGGCGCGGAAGGCGCGGACTACGGCGGCGGGGTCGCGCTGGTTGGCGTCGACTTCGGAATTGAGGTGGCGCATTTCTTCGGCAGAGATTTTGTTGGCGAGGTCGGCAAGCGCGGAGCGAAGTTGCGGAAATTTGGCGAGGGCGTCGCGACGGACGATGGGGACGGCGTCGTAGGGCGGGAAGTAATGTTTGTCGTCGACAAGGGAAACGAGGTGGAGGGCGTCGATGAGGCCGTCGGTGGAGTTGCCGGCGACGATGTCAACTTTATTGTCGACCAGGGCGCGATAGATTAGGCCGAGGTCCATGACGCTGGGCCGGGCGACGAAATGAAGACTGTAGAGCTGGCTCCAACCGCGGTAGCCGTCGGGGCGCTCGAGGAATTCGTAGCCGAAGCCGGCGCGCATTTTAGGGGCGAAGGGGACGATGTCGCTGGTGTTGTGGAGATGGAGGCGTTGGGCGTCATCGGCGCGAACGACCATGGCGAAGGTGTTTTCGAAGCCGAGGGGCTCGGTGACTTCGAGATCGAAACGCTGGGCGTAGCCTTGTTGGACGCGATGGTAGACATCGTGAGGGTCGGGGCTGGGGGATTCGTCGAGGACGGCGGTTAGCGCGGTGCCGGTGTATTCGACGTAGAGGTCGAGGTCGCCGGAGACGAGTGCTTTGTGGCAGAGGAGCGTGCCGCCGAGATTGGACTTGCGTTCGACGTGGACGCCGGTGCGCGCTTCGATGTGTTGGGCGAGGAACTCGGCGAGGATGACTTGTTCGGTGAAGAATTTGGAGCCGATGGTCAGGTGGGGTTGGCGGCTCTTGCCGCAGCCGAAGAAGAAAAGGAGGATCAGGACGGAAAGGAGATAGAGGAAGTAAGGGAAGGGGCGGCGCATGGCTCGGGAGACGAGAGAAGAATTTAACACAGAGTTCACGGAGGGCGGAGCACAGAGGTCACAGAGATAGAGATCATTGGCGTCAGGAGATTTTGAGGCGGCGCTCGAGCAGGCCGAGGAGGAGATCGGCGGCGATGGCGAGTAGGGCCGCGGGAATTGCGCCGGCGAGGATTACGGCGTCACTGACCATGGCTACGCCGCGGAAGATGAAGGTGCCGAGGCCGCCAGCTCCAATGGCGGCGGCAATGGTGGCTACCCCGATGGTGATGATGGTGGCGGTGCGAATGCCGGCGAGGATTACGGCGCGGGCCAGCGGGAGACGAACGCGCCAGAGGATTTGCGATTCCGTCATGCCCATGGCTTCAGCGGCTTCGAGGACGGCGGGGTCAATGCCGGTGAGGCCGACGTAGGTGTTGCGGAGGATGGGCAGCAACGCGTAGAGGACGAGGGCGACGATGGCGGTGCGGCGTCCGATACCACCGATGAAGGGAATTGGGATTAGGAAGCCGAAGAGCGCGAGGCTGGGGATGGTCTGAAAAATACTGGCCAGGCCGAGCGCGAGCTTGCGCAGCGCGGGACGATGAACGATGAGCATGCCGAGCGGGACGCCGACGGCGACAGCGAAGGCCATGGCGATGACGACGAGAGTCAGATGATCGGCGGTGGCTTCGAGGATTTCGGCGCGATGCTCGAGGAAAAACGTCCAGGGAGTCATGCTGACGCACCTGGGAGCGGAGCGAGGCATGCGGTGAAGGCTGTGACTTCGGGATGATCGATGCGGGGAAATTCCTGAGGGGTGGCGTCAACGATGATGCGGCCGCTTTCGAGGAGGATGATGCGCGAGGCGAGCAGGAGCGCTTCGCGAAGATCGTGGGTGACAAAGACAATGGTCTTGCCGAGGCGGCGAGCGAGGGCGCTGAATTCACGCTGAAGCTCGGCGCGGGTGACAGGATCGAGAGCGCCAAAGGGCTCGTCCATCAGGAGAATGGGCGGGTCGACGGCGAGGGCACGGGCAACGCCGACGCGCTGGCGCTGGCCGCCAGAAAGTTCGTGCGGGCGGCGACTGCGGTATTCTGCAGGTTCGAGACCGACCAGGGAAAGGAGCTCATCGACGCGAGCGGCGGTGCGGGCGGCATCCCATTTTTCGAGAGAGGGGACGAGCGCGATGTTCTGGGCAACAGTGAAATGGGGGAAAAGACCTGCGTCTTGAATTACATAGCCGATGCCGCGGCGCAGACGGATGGGATCCCAATCGGTGGTGGCGCGGCCACGAACAATGACTTGGCCAGCAGTGGGAATGAGGAGGCTATTGATCAGTTTCAGTAGCGTGGTTTTGCCGCTGCCGCTGCGGCCCAGGAGGACGAGGGTCTGGCCGGAAGCGACAGAGAAGCGGATGTCACTAACAATCGTGCGCGGGACACTACCGTTAAGACTGTAAGTCACATCCTGGAACTGAATTGCAGGGCCGGTGTTTTCTGCGGTCGTTTTCGCATTCATTTCGATTGACACTCCGCGCTCGCCGGAGGGAACATCATAGTGCACCGGGCCTCTCTCCGCTGAATTTTCACGTATCTCTCTCGCGGAAGCCGCATCCAATTGGAGGGGAAAACGTATGGGAGCCACTGCCAGTGCTGTCCGCATCCGGAATGACCTTCACACCCGCCTATTAGGCGCGCGCGCGCGCACCGATGAAGTATTTCGGATTGTGCGGGAAGACGCCCTATACGATCGTCCGATTGCCGAGCGGCATCGCATTATTTTTTATATTGGACACGTGGAAGCTTTCGATTGGAACCTGCTGGCGCAGCGCGCGTTCGGACTGCAATCGTTTCATCCTTCCTTCGATCAACTTTTTGCGTTTGGAATCGATCCGGTGGGCGGGGGATTGCCGACGGATCAGCCCCGGGACTGGCCGGAGCGTGAAGAAATCGAGCAATACAATCAGCGGCTGCGCGGCGAGCTCGACGAGGCGATTGCGCGAGCGATGCGGCGACCCTCGGAAGGACATCCGCAACTGGCAAGCATGCTGGAAGTGGCGGTGGAACACCGGTTAATGCACGCGGAAACGCTGGCGTACATGCTGCACCAGCTTCCGTCGGAGAAAAAAATTCCGGCGGGACACGAACCCGCATGGAAAACGCCACGCGCGAAGTCGCACCTGGTGGAGATTCCGGCGGGCCGCGCGACGCTTGGCTTGCAACGGGCGCATGGCGACGAGTTTGGCTGGGACAACGAGTTCGAAACGCACGAGGTACGTGTGGCGGATTTTGCGATCGACAACTACAACGTTACCAACCGGGATTTTATGTTATTCGTCGAGGCCGGCGGATATTCAGAGCCCTCGCTGTGGGGCAAGGAAGCGTGGGCGTGGAAGAAAAAAGAGGGCGTGCAGCACCCGGGTTTTTGGCGGCGCGCGGGAAATCTGTGGTTGTGTCGCACGATGTTTGGAGAGATCCGGCTTCCGATGGACTGGCCGGTGTACGTGAGCCACGCGGAGGCGACAGCGTACGCGAAGTGGCTTGGACGCAAGCTGCCAACCGAGGAGCAATTTCATCGCGCGGCGTACGGCACTTCGGACGCCGAAGTAGAGCGAAATTATCCATGGGGCGAGGAAGCACCGGAAGCGCGGTATGGAAATTTTGATTTTGCCCATTGGGATCCCAGTCCAGTGGGATCGTATCCGCGCGGGGCGAGTGCACTTGGCGTTCAGGATGTGGTGGGCAACGGCTGGGAATGGACGAGCACGGAATTCAAACCATTTCCCGGATTCGCGGCGATGCCGTTTTATCCCGGATACTCAGCGAATTTTTTTGATGGAAAGCACTATGTCATGAAGGGGGGGTCGCCGCGCACGGCGGCTTGCATGCTGCGGCGGTCGTTCCGCAACTGGTTCCAACCGCATTATCCTTATGTGTACGCAACGTTCCGTTGCGTCGAGGACTGAATTCTTCTAACCCAGGCCCTTGGGAGCCATTCATGCTGACCTACCAAACACTTCCCGCCAGACATGTGTCCGAATTTGCGGCAGCGGTGCGCGAAGGCTTGTTGAGGCCGGGGCAACGGGAGCTGCCGTCAAAATATCTGTATGACGAAGTGGGCTCCGCGTTGTTCGAGGCGATTTGCCTGTTGCCGGAGTACGGACTGACGCGGGCGGATGCGCGCCTGCTACAAACACATGCGCAGGAAATTGTGGACCTGTTGCCGTCGCCGATTCATGTAGCGGAGCTGGGGAGTGGGACCGGAAAGAAAACGCGTTGGATTTTAGAGGCACTATCGCGCCGGCAACGAACCTACTATTTTCCAATTGAGATTTCGCCTTCGGCGCTGGCGGCTTGCGAGAAGGAACTTGGACAGATCGACCTGGTAAGCATCGTGGGATACGAGCAGCCGTATCTGGAAGGGCTCCAAGCAGTGGCGGAGGGGCGCGATCAAGGCGATCACCTGCTGGTGCTGTTTCTTGGAAGCACGATTGGCAATTTTGATCGCGCGGCTGGAGAAGATTTCTTGCGCGCGGTGCGCGAGATTCTGCGACCGGGCGACGCTTTGCTGCTGGGAACGGATTTGGAGAAGGATGTAGCGACACAATTATTGGCCTACAACGATCCGGCGGGCGTTACGGCGGCGTTCAATTTGAATTTGCTGGGGCGGATCAATCGCGAACTGGGGGCCGATTTCGATTTGGCATGCTTCGAGCATGACGCGCGCTGGAATCATGATGAGCGGCGGATTGAAATGCATTTGCGTTCGATGCAGCGGCAATCGGTGAGGATTCCGGCAGCGAATTTGCGTGTGATGTTCAACCAAGGGGAGACGATCTGGACGGAAAGCTCGCACAAGTACCGGCCGGAGGAAGTTGTGCGGATGGCGGAGCGGACGGGATTCCGGTGCGAGGGGCAGTGGATTGATGGGGAGTGGGCGTTTGCGCAGAATCTGCTGGTGGTAGCCTGACGCTGGACAAGAACTAACAGCCAAAAACTAAAAGGATTCGACGCGCCAGAAGAGGTGGGCGGCCCAGGGTTTGGCGGGGGAGAGGGAGGGACGCCACAGGGCAAGGATTTGCGAGCCCTGGTAGACGCGTTCGAAACCCTCCTCGGATTCCGAGACAGTTTCAATCGGGGAAATCCAGAATTGCTCGGCGCCTGGAGCGTGGAGAGCGACGCGAATGCGCTGCCAGCCGTCTTCAACGCGGAGCGTTGGGCCAGGGATGCTGCCGCTGAAGCGAAGGTTCTGCGGGCCGGCCGGCGTTTGAAAAAAACGATCGGGCTCGGTGGGTGCGAGAAAATTCAGCACCGACTCGATGCCGACAGCCAGGGTGCGGTCGAAAACAGTGGGCAAAGAGATTTTCACTTCACAGGCGACTTCGCAGCCGCGAGGCGCGGAACCAAACGAAAACGATTTAGAGACCGACAGGCGTGGGCCGGAGTCATCTTTACCATGCCAAGCGAGCGGCGCTTCGCGAACCAGCTCGGCTTCGCGTTCGGCGGTGCGGCTGATGCGGAACTCGCCACCGGCGAAGCCGGGATCCTCCTGCAGCTGGAGATTTTCGTAATCGGCGTGACCGCGCGAAGGATCGAAGAGGAACAGGCGAAAGGTGTGGCGCGGCCAGCGATCGTAACGGAGGTAGCGCTCGAGACCCGGCTCTTTGACGCGCGTTTGTTCATGGATGGAAGTCACAGCGCCAGGCGGGTTCTTGGCGATTTCACGAAGGCGCGCATGATAGGCCTCCGGGCGACGCAGGATGGAATTGATTAGCGTAGAACCGGTGGGACGAAAATCGAGAGCAGCAAGCGTGCCGCCATCGGAAGGCTTGACCAGCCCCTGATATTCCGTGGAGGTGAAAAGCAGTTCGCTTGCGCCGTCGCCGTCGTAGTCGAGCGTTTCCACGCGCGGCGAGAGGCCGCCGGGCGTTTGCTGATCGGCGATGAACTCGGCGCGGACGAGACTGCGCCAAAGCTCCGTGCGCAGGTGTGGAGCGTAAAGACCGCCGAAAATGCCGTGCCAGTAGGCATCATTGCACTGCGCGCGGAGGAGCAGGTCGCGGGCCTTCTTCAGCTCTTCGCCGGCTTTCGAGACGCTGCGCCGCGCGGGCGAGGTGTCGATGCGATGGGCGACGTGCAGCATTTTTTTGTGCAGCAGGTTGGACTCGGAATATTTGCGGAAGAATCCGCGCCAGGATCCGCCACGCAGGAAGGCGAGCACCTCGTTGCGCGAGGCGAACTCCTTAAGCACCTGGTTGTAGCGCTGGCGGACGCGCGTGGGCAGCGCCCACTCCATCATCTCGGTGTAGGAGGCGGTGGGAAGATCGGCGCGGCCCGCGGGCGTGCGCGTCGAAAGGTATTCGCTGGGTGTGGAAACACGGAGCCAGGAAGAGTTTTCCTCGAGAGCAGCGAAAAACTTTTCGAGCCAGGCGTCTTTGTAGCAATGGTCGAACGTGCCGGGCCACACGCCGAACTTTTCCATGTCGTCGCCCATGGCAGCCATCTGCTCGGGATGCGCGCCAGCGGTCTCCTTAAGATAGGTGATGACCTGCTCGATGGTGCCGAAGGGGATCAGGTAGCGAAGAATTTTCTGTCCAGGGATGAGGCGAATAGTTTGGCCATGATCTTCGGCGATGTAATCGGCAAACAGCTCGTCCGGCTCGAATCCAGCGGAGAGGAAATGGATGTCGTCGAGAACGGTGTAGCCAACGTTGGCTTCGGCGAGAACGGAAGCGAGTTGCGGCTCCCAGACGCGCTCGGCAAGCCATGCGCCAGTGGGACGCTCGCCAAAATGGTGCTCGAGATAGTCGGCGAGACGGATGAGTTGCACGCGCTGGTCCGCGGCAGGAATGGAAATGAGAATAGGCTCGTAGAAGCCGCCGCCGACCATTTCGACCTGGCCCGCTTTCACTAAAGCCTTCAAACGCTGGAAATATTCCGGCCGGTTCTCTTCGATCCAGGTGAGCAGCGGGCCGGAGTAATGGAGGCCGATGTGGACACTGGGGTGCTTCTCAAGTGTCTCGACGAATGGCAGGTAGCAACGCGCGTAGGACTGCTCAAGAACGTGGTCGAAGTTGCCGCAAGGCTGATGGGCGTGGATGAGCAGAACCAAATGGAACTTAGGCGGCACGGGGACGGGGCGTTCTCCAGAGAAACAGAATAACTCTGCCAGGTAAACTTGCAATGCGCCAACAGAGTAGAAGTGCGCGAATCACGCACCGGGCTGGGTGCTATGCGAACCTTGGCGGCTAAAGCGCGCCCCTAACTACTTCTTGGCGTACCAATCGGCGTTGACGGGGGTGTAGCTCTGCCACTTCTCCGGCAGGTCTTCCAAGGCAAAAATGGCGGTTACGGGACAAACTGGAACGCAGGCGCCACAATCGATGCATTCCGTCGGATTAATGTACAGCTGCTTTTCGTTTTCAAATTGCGGTTCGTCCTTGCGGGGGTGGATGCAGTCGACCGGGCAGACGTCCACGCAGGCGCTATCTTTTGTGCCGATACATGGTTCGGCGATCACGTAAGCCATGCCACATCTCCTTTTGTTCGACCGTGGCCCGGTGGCACCACTGACGGAGTGGGCGACGAGCGGAAATTGACTTATACCACGGCTCCATCGGAGGCAACAAGCGGTACGGATTAATTGTACGCGGGGGGAATAGGTTTCTCAACTTGGGGGTCTACAGATAAAATGAGGAAGGAAGGAACGCAGATGCGAATCCGAATTGGTGTTGCCGCGCTGCTGCTTGGCGCAGTTGCTGTTGTTGGCGTTTCTGTTGCGAGGGCTCCGCAAATCCAGGCGCCGCGCGATCCCCAAGTCATCGACGCACAGGGCTACGCGAAGATCGTGCAGCAGCACCGCGGTAAACCGCTGCTGATGACGTTCTGGGCGACGTGGTGCGAGCCGTGCCGGGATGAATATCCCATGCTAAACGAACTGGCCAAGCAGTATGGGCCGGAGGGACTGCAGGTCGTGGGTGTCAATTTCAACGATGACGGCGACCTGATTTTGATGCGGCGGTTTATCGCGCGATACAAACCGGTCTTTCCAAATTACCGCAAACAGCACGGAGACGAGTCGGGTTTTCAAAGCGTGGTCTCGCCTGATTGGAATGGCTTGCTGCCGGCGTCGTTTTTCTACGACAAAGATGGAAGACAAGTGGGCCACGTGTTCGGCGCGAGCACACGCGAGGTTTACGAAGCCGCAATTCGCCAGTTGCTCTCTGGCAGCGGCTCGAATGTTCCCCGCTGACGCAAACGGAGTTCCAGCCGCAGTGTCCGGCTAATCCCAGACACTTCTCTCCAGAGGTGCCGCATGCTCGATATGAAAGGCAACCGAGTGACGTATTTCGGCCACAGTACGTTTTCTCTCACCACCGCTTCGGGACAAGTTGCATTGATCGATCCCTGGGTGATGACGAACCCTGTGTGCCCGGACAAACTGAAGAAAGTTCCCAGGTTGGATGTGATTTTTCTCTCACACGCACATTCCGATCACCTCGGCGACCTGTTGGCCCTGGCGAAACAGCACAAGCCGCAGATTGTGGCGATTTTCGAGACGTGTCGGTGGATAGAGAGCAAGGGATTTGAGGAAGAGACGAAGCCAATGGGCAAGGGCGGGACGCAGAAGGTTGGAGATTTCGAAGTAATCATGACGCATGCGTTTCACTCGAACTCAATTGATGACAACGGCGAGCGAATCTATGGCGGCGAGCCGGCGGGGCTGGTGATTCGCATGCCTGGGGGCTTTACGGTGTACCATGCGGGCGACACGGCACTGTTTGGAGATATGAAATTGATCGGCGAATTGTACAAGCCGGATGTGGCGTTGCTGCCGATCGGCGATCACTTCACGATGGGGCCACGCGAAGCGGCGCACGCGATCCGCTTTCTCGGCGTGAAGCACGTTGTGCCCATGCATTATGCGACGTTTCCAGTTTTGGTGGGCAGACCGGAACAATTGAAGCAGGAAGCCAAGGATATCGCTGGCCTGGAGATTCACGCGCTGAAACCTGGGGAGAGCCTATGATCCGAAGCGACAACCTGCGAAGCGCTTTCACGCAGGAGGATGTGGACAGGTATATCTACGACCTTTTGCCGGAGCGCGACACGGCTCTGAAAGAGATGGAGGCGTATGCGGAGGAACAGAGCGTGCCCATCATTGGACCAGCGGTGGCGCGGCTGTTGACGCTGCTGGTGCAGGTTTCGGGAGCGACGCGGATCTTCGAGATGGGATCGGCGATTGGGTATTCGACGATTTGGTTGGCGCGGGCGGCGGGGCCGAAGGCGAAGATCTTCTATACGGATGGCAATCCGGAAACCGCGCGGCGTGCGCAAGAGCATTTCCGGAAGACTGGAGTGGCCAAGCGCATCAACGTTCAGGTGGGAAACGCGCTGGAGTTGGTGAAGAAGACGCCCGGAAAGTTTGATTTCATCTTTATCGATGTGGACAAGCATCAGTATCCGGATGCACTGCGATCGGCCTTGCCGAAGCTGAAGCGCGGCGGATTGTTGGTGACGGACAATACGCTGTGGTCCGGCAAAGCGGCGCGGCCGGCGGCAACCGACGACAACGATACGCACGGCGTGCAGGAGTTCAACCGGCTGGTTTATGCGTCGAAGGAGTTGTTTCCGGTTTTGATTCCACTGCGCGATGGCGTTACGGTTTGCCGGAAGGTATAGCGGAGCATTTTCAGCGGTCGCTTATGGACGAAGAACACTCCGCAGAAAGAAGACAAGATTGGCGGGGCGCTCGGCGAGACGGCGCATGAAATAGGGAAACCAGTCGCGGCCATAGGGGATGTAAATGCGGAGACGGAAGCCGTCCTTGACGAGCTGGCGCTGCAGGTCAGTGCGCACGCCGTAAAGCATCTGGAACTCGAAATCGTCCTTGGAGATTAGCTTGGCGGCCGCGAAGCGAATGGTCTGCGCAATCATGCGGGGATCGTGCGTGGCAATGGCGTGGTAAAAGCCGCTGGGTAGCAGCATTTGCATCAGCCGCACGTAATTGCCGTCGACGTCTTTCTTTCTTGCGTAGGCCACCTCGTCGGATTCCTTGTAGGCACCCTTGCACAGGCGAATGCGGCAGCCGTAGGTGAGCAAGTCCTGAACGTCGCCTTCACTGCGATATAGATAGGATTGAATGACTGTGCCGACAGCGGGATTGCGCGCGCGCACGTGCTTGACCAGGTCGATTGTGCGCTGCGTGTAAACGGAACCTTCCATATCCACGCGAAGGAAATTTTCGTAGCCGGCGGCACGCTCTACGAGAGAAAGCAGCAGTCCTTCACAAAAATCAGGGCTGAGGTCGAGACCGAGCTGCGTAAGCTTGCAGGAAACGTTAGCGTGCAGGCGCTCCTGCGCGATGCGATCGAAAATTTCGAGATAAGCGTCGCGGGCACGCTGCGCGTCGGCGACCGTGGTGACGTTTTCGCCGAGGTAATCGAGACTGGTGTACATCCCCAGGCTGTTGCAGGTGCGCGCGGCGATGATGGCGTCATCCAGCGTTTCCCCAGCGACGAAGCGACGAGCCATGCGGCGGGTGGTCGGGTTGGAAGTAACCCAGTGAGCGAAGCCGGGGCTCTCAGAGAGTTTCAGCAGGGTCGCGCGAAGCATGAAGCTTCATTATGCATGCGGGAGAGATGGCCTACTAGGACAGCACTTCTTCGTTGTGCTCTTCCAGGAACTTTTCGGCGTCCAAGGCGGCCATGCAGCCGGAACCGGCGGCGGTGACCGCTTGGCGATAGCGGTGATCCTGCACATCGCCGGCGACGAAAACGCCGGGAACGGTCGTCTTGCTGCCATTCAGGGAGATGAGATAGCCGTTGGGATCCATTTCGAGTTTGCCACGGAAGGCAATGGTGTTGGGGTCGTGGCCGATAGCGACAAAGACACCATCAAGCTCGAGCTCGGTGGTGGCATTGGTTTCCGGGTTCCGCAGGCGCACGCTGCCAACGTGTCCGTTGGCGTGGGGGAGGATCTCTTCGACAACCGCGGGCGTGACGAATTCGACTTTTTCATTGGCCCGTGCGCGATCGAGCATGATTTTGGAAGCGCGAAACTCCGAGCGGCGATGAACGAGATAGACCTTGCTGGCGTAGCGGGTCAAAAAGATGGCCTCTTCCATCGCAGTATCACCGCCGCCCACGACGGCTATTGGTTTGCCGCGGAAGAAGTAGCCGTCGCATGTAGCACACGTGGAAACGCCGTGGCCCATGAGGTGGCGCTCAGAGGGAAGCCCGAGAAGGCGCGCGGAGGCGCCGGCGGCCACGATCAGGGTCTTGGTTTCATACGTTTCCTTGCCGGCGACAATCCTGAAGGGGCGGCGGCTTAGATCGACTTCACTCACCGCACCGGATTTGAATTCAGCGCCGAACTTTTGCGCCTGCTTGCGCATATTATCAATCAGCTCTGGCCCCAGAATGCCGTCTGGGAAACCGGGATAATTTTCGACCATGGTGGTCAGGGTGAGCTGGCCTCCCGGTTCGTGGCCATCAATGACTAGGGGCTTGAGGTTGGCGCGCGCGGCATAGATTGCCGCAGTGAGTCCGGCGCAGCCGCTGCCAATGATGACGACGTTGTACATTCAAACGCTCCTGATGATTAGATTCGCCGCACCGCCCGAACGGTGCGGCGAAACCGGTATTGTAACATCGTCGTGGTTTGGGTTCCGATCCACTCAGCAAGCAGCCAAATTGGAGGCAGAGTTTTGCCTTGCTACGTTGACCCGAATCTGTAGACGCAGGTATATTTCGGCGCAAGGGTCGCCTTGCCTGGAGGAAAGAAGAACATGGATCCGCGCTATCCCATAGGCAAATACTCACCGCCGCAGGACGTTGCGCCGGCTTTGCGGCGCGAGGCGATTTCCACGATCGCGGAGGCGCCCGCCAAGCTGCGCGCCGCCCTAAAGGGCCTGAGCGAAGAGCAATTGAACACGCCCTATCGCGACGGCGGCTGGACAGTACGACAGGTGGCGCATCACGTTCCGGACAGCCACATGAATGCGTACGTGCGGCTCCGGCTGGCGCTGACGGAGCAGGAGCCCACGATCAAACCTTACGAAGAGGCGCTTTGGGCGGAGTTGGAGGACGCCAAGTCGGCGCCGATCGATGTTTCTCTCGCGCTGCTGGATGCCTTGCATGAACGCTGGGTGCGGCTGCTGCGCTCGTTGAAGGCAGAGGAATTTGCTCGAACATTCCGGCATCCAGACCACGGAGTGCGCACGGTGGACTGGCTGCTTTTCCTGTATGCCTGGCACGGCCGGCATCACACCGCGCACGTCACGGAATTGCGCAAACAAAAGGGCTGGTAGCCGGAGCTATGATTTCTGTTTGCTGGAACTCGCAGCAGCCAGACTGGCGCTCACCACAATGTGCTGTGCCTCAACAGGATCAATGCCATACGCTTGATTGAGCATGCTGGCAAACCCCTGCGCCTGCGTCCAGGTCTCAAAGTAGCCATACTCGCTTTGAGGCCATACTCCGGAAGAATCTTGCAGAACGCGCACCACAACCGCGCCGTTTTCCGTGGCAACTGCTGCAAACGCGGAGCGCTGCCGGCATGTGTTTGATTTGCTTTGCAGCAATCAGTTAGGTAATTCCTTCTGTTGACAGGCGCCGGCATCGCCAGGCAATGTGACTTGCCGGCCGCCAATTCGCGAATTTGTCGGGACACCACGGCCAGCTCCCGCGACAATTTCATCAGGCTCAGTTGGACCCGGGCAATTTGGCGCGACGTCATTGCCCATTCGGCAGTGTCACCGGAATTGAGAGTCCACATGGAATCATTTTCGATGCGGGCCAAACACATCTCTGAGCAGCGGTCAAAACGCGTTAGGGTCTTGAGCAAACTGGCGCGATTTTTCACAGCCACCTCCGAATTGCTGGTTGCCATCAGCGTTTGGGGTTCGCGCCGCGATGTTCCCCAAAGCGAAGTGGCGAGCATGCCCAGCTCTAAGAAGGATTATGCGCGGATGTTGTTACCGCGACATTTACGTTACCAAGCATTTATACCACAACTGGCATCTGACGCAAGCGGACTCGGATAGGGCGGGAAGTGGCGCGGTTTGCGGACGCTCGTGTACGATGGTCCGTGAGGAGAACGCATGACTCGACCGGCCGGAACGTACGCGATATTCGAGACTTCGCAGGGCAACATTGTCATTCGCTTGCTCGAGAAGGAAGCGCCCAAGACGGTGGCCAATTTCATAGGCCTGGCGGAAGGGACCAAGGAATTCACCGACGAAATGAGCGGGAAGAAGCAGAAGAAAAATTATTACGACGGCCTGACGTTTCACCGGGTGATTCCCGACTTCATGATCCAGGGTGGATGCCCGCGCGGGGATGGACGCGGCGGACCGGGCTACACTTTTCCCGACGAGTTTCACCCTTCGCTGAAGCATTCCAAGGCGGGAAAGCTTTCCATGGCTAACGCCGGTCCAGGGACGAATGGCAGCCAGTTTTTCGTCACGGTGGCGGCCACGCCCTGGCTGGACAACAAGCACACCATCTTCGGCGAGGTGGTGGAGGGCCAGGACATAGCGGACAAAATCTCCAAGCTGCCGCGCGACGCCAACGATCGTCCGCGAACACCTGTGACTTTGAACAAGGTGCGCATCGAGCGAATGTAGTAGCAAGGATTTAGTGCCGAGGACTCCGCGAACGGAACATAGAGGTCACGGAGAAGAATGCTCACGCCGCACCAAGTGCTGCGAATCACCATCGAGATAATTTTTGTGTTGCTCGGAGGGCTGGTCGTCTGGCTCGGCCTCAGCGGGCATATTTTGTTCGACCGGCGGAAGCCTGGGTGGCTGCTGCTGAGCGCGGCGCTTATCGTGTGGGGCGTGCGCGCTCTGTACAAGCCCGGGCAATGGTGGACGCGCAAAGAGCAATGGACGCGCGGGCTCTCTTTGACTCTGCTGGGCGTGGTGATGCTGGCGATCTCGCGCGTGCCGTTTCCGTGGGTGGGGTGGTTACTGGCTTTTGCCGGCATCTTGTTGATGCTTCGCGGCGTCGTAAGTACCGTACTAATTCTCAGGCCGCGCTAGCTGCCTGCTAAGGCGTTTCTCTTCTAGATTTTAGTTCTTCCTTCGATATAATCCGCGCAACGGATCTTCCGTCAGCAGACCCACCAAGAACGAACGAGGAGTTGCTCATGCTCAAAGGATTCAAGGAATTTGCCATGCGAGGGAACGTGTTGGATATGGCCGTAGGCATCATTATCGGGGCGGCGTTCGGAAAAATCGCGGCGTCGCTGGTCGATGACGTTCTTATGCCACCGCTTGGAAAGTTGCTCGGCCAGGTCAACTTTACCGATTTCTTCATCAGCCTGAACGGGACCCATTACGAGACTTTGGCCGACGCCAAAAAGGCCGCTGCGCCGACGATTAATTACGGCCAGTTCGTAAACACGGTGATCAATTTCTTGATCGTGGCGTTTGCAGTCTACCTGCTCGTGCAACGGGTGAACCGCTGGACTAAGAAACCGACGCCAGCAGAAGCGCCTACAACGAAGGAGTGCCTTCAATGCGCGATGGCGATTCCCATGAAAGCCAAGAAATGCCCATATTGCACGGCTCAGATTGGATGAGAGCAGTGGTTAGTTTCTCTACACCTTGGACTTGCGCTTGCTCTGATTGGATACGAGGTGGTTGCGCAAACGATTGACGACCTCATCTTCGTGGCCTTCTTCAATCTCCTTCTGCACTTCCTCCAAGGCGAAATGCACCACGTCATGGTGGTGCAGCTCTTCGCGTGCAAGCGATTCGCTGAAGCGCAGCCATAGCCGATGCAGGAGATTTACTTCGTTGGCGGTGAGGTTGGGCGCGTGCGGACCGAGCACCTTATAGATCTTGTCGCCATTGGGCAGATGAATTTCCAGGTTGAACTGCGGCTTGGGATCCGGCAATTTCTCCCAGGCTTCGCCGATTTCCCGCGCCTGCTCTTCCGTGTTTTCCTTGGCGGAGCGGCCGATGACGATTGTGCTGGACTGCAGCGCAGTGGCGGCACGCAAGATGCCATCCCACAGATCGTTCGCCGCGACGACCGCCAGCCGAATCGATTTCCCGCGCTTTTCCGCCATGGAGAGCGCCTGGGAAAACAAGTGCTGCTCGATGCTGCCGAAGAGCTGATCGGCGTCCAGTTCGTTTTCGCCGGATGCGGAACGTCTCAGGAGCCGCACATGAAGGAGCACCACGTCCCGGCGGCCGGGCTTGATGCGGTCCAGAACGTTTCCAAGGTGATACAAATTGAAGTGGTTGCTGACGGGCACCAGAATATTCCCCGGCCGCGCGCCGACGGCCTCTGGGCTTAGCTCGCCTTCCAGCTCGAGATTGAACTGGTCCATCTCTACATGCGCCACACCGCGGTTTCTGGCACGGCGCTCGGAAACGGTGAACACGATGTACAAGATCACCGAAAAAACGCCGCCGGCCATTGTCGCTACCGGCTTGGTGAACAGATTCACCACCGCGATCAGGAACAGCGTGAGCGTAATCAGTCCGAGACCCACCGGAATCTGCACGCCGCGGATAACAAAATTGAGTGGAACCTGGAACTCGCGTTGGCCCGGGCGCGTGTAGCGCAGCACGAGCACCGCCAGGCCGTTCATCGCGAAGCTCCAGATCACGCCGAAGGCGTACAAGTTCGCAAGAAAGGTGACATCGCCGCGGCTGATGAAGATGGTAAGGATCTGCAGGCCGACGACAATATTGATGATGCGATAGCTGGTGCCGAACCGCGGATGCGGTTGGCGGAACCACTCGCTGAGCACGCCATCTTCGGAAACGCGGTTGAGCACGCCGTTGGAGCCGACGATCGCGGTATTTACGGCACCCGCAAGAATGAGCGTGCCCACGACCACGACGAACCCGTGAAAAATCAACCGGGCGATCAGCGGCCCCTGAAGGCTCATGGCCAAGCCGCCGATGAGGTTTTCCAAGTAGCTTTGCCGGACATCGTCGGGAATGATCATCACCGCAAAGAAAGACACCAGCGACGTGAACACCAAGCTGTACACGAAAATGACCAAGCCCGCCTTTTTCAGGTTTTTGAGTTTGGGGCTTTCTATTTCGCGATACACCTGCGCGAGGGATTCTTCTCCGCTCATGGCAAGAACGGAATGGCCCAGCGCGATGAAAATGGCTAGGATTCCAAACGTGTGCGGCAAGCTGCTATGCGCCAGCCAACCGAGTGCTCCCGGGCTGAAATGAAGATTTCGAGGATAAGGAAAGGGAGGCAGCTGGGAATGCCGGAGCACGGCCGTGTAAATGCACCAGCCGATCAGCAGCACCACCATTACGGTGACCAGTTTCATGATGTGCAGCGCTTTTTCGCTCGATTCAGCAACGCCCTTCGTGTTCTCCCACCAGAAATACAGGGTGACGACAATGGCGAAGATCGTGGCGATACCGGCCACGGTTGATTCCGCAAAGGGTCCACTCAGATGGGCGTGCTGGGAGAGATCACTGAGCAAGCCGCCGAGATACTGTCCGGCTGACACGCCGCTGATCGGCCCGGTGAGGATGTAGTCGAACATCAGTGCGGAAACGCTGAATTTTGCCAGTGCTCCGCCGAGCGATTGCTTGACCGCGCGGTACACCCCGCCCCGCACGAACATGCTGCAGCTTTCCACGTACACCGCGCGCACGGCGTAGGAAAACAACATGATGGCCAGGATGAACCACGGCGCAGTTTTGCCGATGTACCCTTCGGCCTCACCTCCCGCGTAGTACGCAGAGGAAGCCAGATCGTTCAGAACGATCGCGGCCGCGCGCCAAAAGGAAATAAAAGTAAGGAGAGCGGTGGTAGCGACAATGACGCGCGGAATGCCGTTGCCCCGGCCGCCCGTAGCAGCGGGGTTGATGGGAGTGCTGCTCATGTCTGGGTGAACTTGTGACCTAGCAGGTTAAAATGCTCGCACTTTTCCAGCGCGAAGTCTAGCTGGCGACGGAAGAAAGCCATAATGCGTCGGAATGCTGGCTCTTGACTTCGCAGCCGGTCGAAATCATCCTCACCACCTCGGAGGACTTATGAGCAAAGCGGAAGGAACGATGGATCGCAGAACATTTCTCGGCAAGTCCGCGGCGCTAACTGCCGGAGGAGCAGCCCTCGCGAGCACGGCTGTGTCGTACCGCAGAATCGCGGGCGCCAACGATCGAATCTCTTTGTGCCACATTGGAAACGGCAGCCGCGGAGAAGACCTGGATTGGATTGTCTCGAAGCTCACCGGCACGCACAACGTGGAGATGAGCGCCGTCTGCGATTTGTGGTGGCTCAATCGCGAGAAAGCAGTGGCGACGAACACCAAGTACTACGGCCGGCCACCGCGCTCATTTCAATATTTCGAGGACGTTCTCGCGGTTAAAGAGGTAGACGCGGTAATCATTTCCACTCCGGAACATTCGCATTCACCAATTCTGAAAATGGCGGTGGGGGCCGGCAAGGACGCCTATGTGGAAAAGCCCATGGGCAATGTGCTGGCCGAGGCCAAAGCCGCGAGAGACGCGGTCATCCAGCACAACCGAATCGTCCAGGTTGGCACGCAACATCGCAGCGAACCTCATCCCAAAGCTGCGCGCGACCTGGTGCAGACTGGCGTTTTGGGCGAAGTGAGCAAGGTGGAAGTGGTTTGGAATTATCACGGCCCGCGATGGCGAGGACGCACGGAAACGAAGCTGATTCGCGAGGAAGATACGGATTGGCGCAAATGGCTGCTGACCAAGCCCTATCGCCCGTTCGATCCGCAAATCTATTGCGAATTCCGCTTGTACAAGGAATTCTCGAGCGGAATCCCCGACCAATGGATGAGCCACGGGATCGACATGGTGCACTGGTTTTTGAATGACAGTTTTCCGCGCTCGGTGATGGCCCATGGCGGCATCTTTGCCTGGCCCGATGGACGCGAGAATGCTGATACCTTCGAAGCCTTACTCGAATATCCCAAGGGCTTTCTGGTTAGCTATTCCACAAGCTTCGGCAACGACTCGCCCAGCTTCACGCGCTACATGGGGAAGAAAGCGACGCTCACCAATATCGGCGGCGAAGGAAGTCCGCGCTATCAACTGACCGAAGAGAAGGGCAATCACGAGGACAACGCCGACATCGACAAAAAGCGGTCGTCCAAGTACGTTTTGCTTCCCGGTGAGACGCAACTTCCTCCGATGGGCATCGATGACCGCTCGCTGGAGCATATGGCCAACTGGTTCGAGTGCATGCGCTCGCGGCAGCAGCCCCACTGCACCGTGCAGGACGGGCTCGCGCATTCGGTGGCAAACATGATGGCCGCGGAGTCCTACTGGTCTGGCAAAAGACAGTATTGGGATCCGGCCAGCGAGACATTTTCCGATCGCCGGCCCGCAAGCTGAGAACGCGATTTCGAGATCGCTCGGCTCACGACAAGAAGCGAATCGTTTCCTCAACCAATTTCGCCGTAGGACCGTAAGGTTCGCTGGGAAGCGCGCGCTCAGGAAGCAGTGGCGCGGAAGGTTTTGGCGCAGTCGGCGCAGGGGCAGATGCTGCGGAGGTGGTCGTAGCTGTAGATGCCGGTGGCGTGACCGTCGCTAAACGTGATTTGTATGGCGTAATTGCCGACCTTCGTGGCAGCTTGGGCTCGCGGCTTGGGCTTGAACATCGGGAGAGGGGTGGCGGAGGCGGGGCCAACGCCGGAAAAGGCGCTTTTTCTGATTCGCTCGTCATTGCAAGTGGCGCATGGACACTCCTCGCGAAGATAAGCGAAATCGTAGTGGCTGGAGTGACCATCGGACCACGTAATGTCGACGCCGGCGCCGCTGGTCACGTGAACTCTTACCGTGGCGGGTTTTTTCCGGGAATCAAGAGGGATGGGCATCGCGCCGGCAGCCGTCAGGCCTTGCTCTTGCCGTTGCAGCAATCGCCAGGCGGGATGGGGTTGCCATGCGGGCACGTTTTCGGATGGCCGAGAAAGCTGCAGATACGCTGGTCGAGCTCCGGACTGATGATGTGCTCGAACTTGCAAGCTTGGTTGCGAGCCTCGGAGTCTTCGATCGCGAAAGTGTCCTTGAACAAACGTTCGGCAAGACGGTGACGGCGGACCACGTCGCGGGCGCGGCGGCTGCCGCCCGGCGTCAACTGCACTTCGCCATTTTGCAATTCCACTAACTGCAGCTCCGACATGCGGCCCAGCACGCGCACCGCGGGCTCATCCGGCAGGATTGGGAGATGCCCGGCCGGCCCGGTGGCATGAAGTATCTCGATATGCGCCGGTTTTCCTTCCTCGCCGCAAATCCAGATTTGCTCAAGCAGGTGATCGAAACGAATCTCGTCGTCCGTCGATATGTTGCTGGTGCAGCAATCGGCGGTATTGACGAGCGGGCAGGCGAGCGGGTGGCCGGGGCCATTCAGCGCAGTGTCAAACTGCAGGTGGCCATGCGCGAGCTCGATGCGGCGATCGGCTTGGCGGGCAATGTCGGGGTCGTGCGTGACCATTAGAATTGTGTGGCCGGAATTGTGCAGCTCGCGAAAGATTTGCAGAACTATGGCTTCGTTGACTTCGTCGAGATTGCCGGTGGGCTCATCCGCGAGGATCAGCTTGGGCTGATTGATCAGCGCGCGCGCGATGGCTACGCGCTGCTGCTCGCCGCCGGAAAGCTGCGCGGGAAGATGCGTCAGCCGGTCGCCCAGGCCCACGCGGTTTAACGCATCGCTGGCCTGCCGCTCATCGGTGACGCTGTGGAAGTACTGCGCGAGCATCACGTTCTCGAGCGCCGTCAGGTACGGCACGAGATGAAATTGCTGAAAGACGAAGCCGATTTTTTCTGCGCGATAGCGAACCAGCTCGCCTTCACTGAGCTTTGCCAGATCGACGCCATCGACAATCACTCGCCCCGAAGTCAACGCATCCAGGCCGCCGAGAATATTGATGAGTGTGGTCTTGCCCGAGCCGGACGGTCCCATGAGTGCAACCCATTCGCCGGGCGCGATGTTAAAACTAAGGGCATCGACGGCGCGCAGGGGGCCATATTTCTTGACGAGAGATTCGATGACGACTTGGGCGGCCGGGCTCATGCTTCGCCCCGAAAGACTGCTGCCGGACGAATATTGGCCAGCCGCCGCAGCGGATAGGCGCCGGCAATCGCAACAAGGATGGTCAGTGCCACAGATACAGGATACACAATCAAGCGCGGGTGCGCCGCAATGCCGAAGACCTCCTTGCCTAGCCACATCGAAAGCAAAATGCCGATGGCCGCGCCGAGGACGCCGCCGGTCAGGCCCAAAAGCGCGGCCTCCGCGAGAAAGAGCCGCAGCACGCGTCGGGTCGCGCCTCCGATGGCTTTCATCAAGCCCACGTCGTTGCGCCGCTCCATCGCGACATTCGTCATCGCCGCCATCACGCAAAGCGCGGTAAGTACCAGCACCAACGCGACAGTCGCCGAGAGAATGCCGCTGATGCGATTGTAGATTTTCGCCTCGCCCTCAGTGAATTGCCGGATCGGCCGCACGTCCGCGCCAGGAAGGCGCCGCAATGAAATGATGTAATTTTGAATCTGCTGAG
>Ga0307475_10000454_pt1 | contig 24364 bp, 21 predicted proteins | sample atmos_gasesECM1C_FD_203317 | JGI IMG/M metagenome (GOLD analysis project Ga0307475, IMG submission 203317) | Hardwood forest soil microbial communities from Morgan-Monroe State Forest, Indiana, United States - atmos_gasesECM1C_515 | ecosystem: Environmental > Terrestrial > Soil > Temperate... | reverse complement strand
CGGAAATGAAGAAAGCCCAGGAGCTTGATCCGTTGTCTCCGATCATCGCTACTTTTATCGGGAAGGCGCTTTACTTCGCGGGCAAGAACGACGAGTCCATCGCGGAATACCAAAAAGTGTTGGCAACAGATCCGGCGTTTCCGGTAGCGCGCACTTTTTTAATTCATTCGCTGGAGCAGGCCGGACGTTTTGACGAAGCAATTGCGCAGAAAATGATCATCGCAGCGCAGTTTGGCAAGAACGTGGAACCCACAATCGCACTTCGGCGGAGGTACAAGGCGGATGGGGCACGAGGGTATTGGAAGTATCGGCTGGCAGAGATGGGCGCAAACCTGGAAAGCAAACCCGAAGCCGCTTTAGAAACTGCAGCACTGTACGCAAGGCTGGGAGATAAGGACCGGGCTTTCTGGTTTCTGGAGCGCGCCTTGGAATACCAGGATCTGTGGGCAGCGTACCTGAAGGTTGATCCCCAATGGGAAAACCTACATGGCGATTCGCGGTACGAGCTGGCGCTGAGGCGCGTGGGACTAAATTGAGAACACGGCGGGCCCGTGCACTAGTCGAACAGTGAAGGCTGCCGTTTTGGCGGTAGCGCAGGTGCTGGCCGTGGAGCTGATGGAATTGGTTCAAGCAACGGTGTGAATCCTTTTTTGCGCCACAGATCGCGGAATTGCCTGATGGTTGCGGGTCCATGGCCTGCGTAATGATTATTTGCGTACCCATACACGGTGACGCCGCGTCGTTTGATTTGGTAGCAGAAATCGACCCAGCTGGTTAATTCCGCGGTGCGGTCCACGATAATTTTGTCCCAGGTCAGCGTTTGCAGCTCGATGCCTTTGCGGTCGCCTAGCCAGCGGATGTAGGTCCAATCGGCGGTGATGGGGTCAAATTTTTGCGCGAGGTCTTCGGGGCGCGGCATGTACGGAAGATCGGGGAGGCCCAGTGCGATGTGGTGTTGCCTAAGCAGATCGCCGAATTCGGCGTCTAGCCAATCTGGATTGCGAATCTCGATGGCATATTTGCGGCCGACGGGCAATTTTTTCAGGAATGGGATGAGGCGGTCGGTGAAGGCGTGGCGGTCGGCGAAGACGCCGGGGCTGAACTGCGGAAACTGGAGCAAGATTGGTCCGAGCTTGGGGCCGAGAAGTTCCATGGTGGTGAGAAATTCTTTCAGTTCCGCGTCACAGTTCGCGAGGATCTTGTCGTGGGTGATGGAACGGGGAGTTTTTATGGAAAAAATAAAATTGTCTGGAGTTCTGGCGGCCCAGTTTTCCACGGTTCGCGGCGAGGGGCAGCCGTAGAGGGTGGAATTCACTTCCACGGTGTCAAAATGCTGGGCATAGAAGGAGAGATAATCCTTCGATTTTATTTCTGGCGGATAGAAAGTACCTGGCCATCCCGCCGCGGTGAACGCAGAAGTGCCCAGATAAAATTTTGGCTCGCCGTTTAGACCATGCTTGGGCGCGTTCACGACCGCGAGTATACCGCCAGACCAGCCGAGAGGATGCGGCCTGTAATTCTTCTTAAAACCTTAGTCGTTCTTGCCTGTAGTAAACTCCGGCCATGTTCTGTCCTGAGTGCAAAGCGGAATACCGGGCAGGCTTTACGCGCTGCGCCGACTGCGACGCGGATCTGGTCGCAAATTTGCCTGAGGCGAAGCCGAGAACAGCGACCGTTCGAATCTGCGAGGCGACCGCTCGAATCTGCAAGAGGTTTGGACTGGCGATGATCAACAAAGCTGCGTGACTACTTGCCTAAGGTTGAAGGACGCGGGGATACCGTACGAGGTGGCCCAACGTAAGAAGCAGTTCCTTAGGGGGAATGAAAGACATTTCCAGATTGCCGTGCCCTCAAGCTTCTACAAGCACGCCAAAGAGTTAGCCGGTCGCGGTACTTTAGATTTTAGTGATAACCCGGAGGATCAAGCCATTATGGAATTGCCAGACGATGGGCTTGTTACCTTGACCGACGCAGCGGCCGACGAGGGACGATATTCCGCAGATTGGTATCCGGAGGACGCTACCGTTGAAGTATCGTCGAGTTCCACTGCGGAACGCAGTTTGATGATCATTTCCAGTTTGCGCGAAAACTTTATTCGATGTAGGGAGGCGTCTTCGCCAAACGGCTCAAAACAGATTTTTGTTCTGCCGGATGACGAATCACGAGCACGCGAGATCGTGCGAGAAATCGAAGAAGGTAGTCCACCCGAGTAATACGTTCGGTCAGTCCCAACAATCAGACGTAGAAAATTTAGGATTTGGCTGCGGATTTTGCGGCCTGGATGGCGCGGTACCAATCGAAGGTGCGGTGCAGGCCTTCTTCCAGGGAGACGGTGGGTTCGTAGCCGAGGACGGCGCGGGCGTGGGAGATGTCTGCCTGGGAGTCGCGAATGTCGCCGTCGCGTGGGGGGTCATAGCGAGGTTTGAGAGGCTTGCCGGAGATTTCGGCCAGGGCAGCGACCACTTCATTCAAGTTGATGCGCATTCCTGTGCCGATGTTGAAGACTCTTCCGGAAGCGCGGGGAGCTTCACAGGCGAGCAAGTTGGCTTGGACGGCGTTATCGACGTAGGTGAAATCGCGGGACTGGGTGCCGTCGCCGAAAATGACGGGCTCGGTTTCTTCCAGGAAGGCGGTGCAGAATTTCGCCATTACTCCCGAATAGGGGGAGCTGGGGTCCTGGCGGGGACCAAAAATATTGAAGTAGCGCAAGCAAACATTTTCGAGGCCGTAGCAGCGGCCGAAAGTCTGGGCGTAAAGCTCGCCCACATATTTCGAGACACCATAAGGAGAGATGGGCTGCGGCTGCATATTTTCCGTTTTTGGCAGCGTGGGGGTTTCGCCATAGGCGGAAGAAGAAGCGGCGAAGACGACGCGCTTGACCTTGGCATCGCGCGCGGCCACCAGAACGTTGAGGGTGCCATCGATATTGATACGATTGGTTTCGATGGGATCTTTCATGGAGAAAGGCACAGAGGTACGCGCGGCCAAATGGATTACGTAATCTGCTTCATAAATGGCGCGCCGGATGATTTCGATGTCGATGATGCTGCCCTTGATGAAGGTAATTTTGTTGCGGACTTCGGCGAGATTTTCTTCTTTGCCGCCGGAAAGGTCGTCGAGGGCCACAACGCTATGGCCGCGGCGCACCAATTCGTCGACGGTATTTGAACCTATGAAACCAGCGCCGCCAGTCACCAGGTAGCGCATAAGGAAAATCCTCCCCGAAAGGAACTTGCGGCGTCAGGCTGCGATAGAAAAGGCATAAGAGCTAGCGCAGACGCGCGATGCGCGTTTTGATACGCTAAAAGTATGCTGCGACGCAGGCAAAGAAGCCTGCACTGCCGCGAGCGAGATTATTGTACGACGAAAATTCGGAGTGCAAGGGAGTGTTTGCGAGGAGCGTCACGCATAGGGTATGAGCAATAGGACTACATTTGCGGTGGTAATCATCGCGGCGCTAGTTGGTGGGGCGGTGCTGTGGCAGATGCACAACCGGAGTGAGGTTTCGCGGGCGGCGGCCGCTGGGGGAGTAACGGCACCGCAACCGGTAGCGGTTCCGGAAGCTAAAGACGGCGGGGCGTTTGAATCGAGGGAGACGCCGGCTCCCGCGGCTGATGCTGCAAAGCGGCCGGTGGATAAGAAAAAAATTGCGGTGGCGACTGATGCGGTGTCGCCGTTACGCGCGGGCGAGACTTGGCAATATTCCGCGAATGTTTCGAAGTTGAGTAGCGTGGCGAATCTGCGTTTGAAAGTGGCGGAGAAGCGGAATTTCCTGGGCAAAAGCGCGTGGCACCTGCAGGCGTTTGCGCACACGGAGAATCCGTTGCGCATGGTATTCGCGCTGGACGATCAGTTTGATTCCTACAGCGACGCGGGGACGCTGGTGAGCATGCAATATGAAATGCACCTGAACGAAAAGGGGCAGACGGTGGATTCGGTGCAGCGCATGTCGCCGGCGGTAAGAGAGCCGGCGCCCGCGAATGCCACGGCGGCGCGGGTGTTGCCGGGGACGCGCGATCCGCTGGGGATGATGCAGTACTTGAGAACAGTGGATTGGGCGAAGACGCCGGAGGTTCGCAGCCCGGTTTACGACGGACACAAATTGTACGACGTGCACGCCAGGCTGCAGGCGAGCGGCGAGCCAGTAACGGTGCCCGCGGGGAATTTTAATACTTACAAGATTGAGCTACAGGTTTTGGATAACGGCGCGGAAATGAAAGACGCGCACTTTATTTTGTATCTGAGCAATACGGATGCGCGCTTGCCGGTGTTGCTTGAAGCAGTGATGCCGTTCGCAGTGGCGCGAGTAGAGCTGGTAAAGGCGGAGTAGGGAAACTTCTCCACGGCGCTTGCGGATCAAAATGCCAATCGTAGATGGGTGTTTCCAAGCAAATAGCATTCTTGTTTCGTTCAGCGAGCGTGTTTCGTCCAGCGCGCGATTAACAAAGCACAATTTTTTCGCGGTGGCGCATGACACGGCGAGTGGCGTTGCGGGTGTCGACCACCAGTTTGGCGCCGTCCACAATGGCACCGTAATCGTAGCTGGTGTGATCGGTGGCGATGATTACGCCGTCGTAGGACGCCAGGGATTGCGGCGTGATGGGCACGGACTTCATATTTTCGTAGTTGTAATGGCGCATTTTGTGCAGCTGAGGGAAGTACGGATCGTTATAGTCGAAATCCACGCCGCGCTGCTTGAGCAATTCCATGATTTTGAGCGTGGGAGATTCACGCAAATCGTCGACATCTTTTTTGTAGGCGACGCCAAGGATCAGCAGTTTGGAGCCTTTGAGACTTTTCTCGTGATTGTTAAGCGCCGCGGCGATGGCATCGACGATGTGGTAAGGCATAGCGGTGTTCACTTCGCCGGCGAGTTCGATGAAACGGGTTGAGAAATCGAATTCGCGCGCTTTCCACGAAAGATAATAAGGATCGACGGGGATGCAATGGCCGCCCAGACCGGGCCCGGGATAGAAAGGCATGTATCCGAAGGGCTTGGTGGCGGCGGCATCGATGACTTCCCAGATATCGATATTCATGCGCAGGCTGAGCATTTTCAGCTCGTTCACGAGGGCGATGTTTACGCAGCGGAAAATATTCTCAAGCAGCTTGGCCATTTCCGCGGCGCGCGTGGAGCTGACAGGGACGACTTTGGCGACGACTTGAGCGTAAAGCGCGAGCGCGGCGCGAGTGCTTGGAGGATTGATACCGCCAACGACTTTAGGGATTTGCGCCAAGCCATACTGCTTGTTGCCGGGATCTTCGCGCTCGGGAGAAAAGGCGAGGAAAAAATCGCAAGGAATGTTTTCGTTCTGCGGGCCAACGGCGATTTTGCACTTAAGGCCGGTTTTTTCGAGGATAGGCAGAACGAGCTCTTCGGTGGTGCCGGGGTAGGTAGTCGATTCCAGGACGACGAGTTGACCCCTTTGCAGATTGGGCTGAATCGAGAGCACGGTCTGCTCGACGTAGCTGAGATCCGGTTCACGGCGTTCATCGAGGGGAGTAGGGACGCAGATGATGATGGCGTCGCATTCCCTGAGTTTCTCGAAATCGGTAGTGGCGCCGAAGTGTTTGCTATTCACAAATTGCTGAATCTTGGTTTGCTGGATGTGCTCGATGTAAGATTTGCCGGCATTGAGCATGGAGACTTTTTTAGGATCGGTGTCGAAACCTGTAACTCTGTGCCCCGCTTCCGCAAAACGCAGGGCCAGCGGCAATCCCACATAGCCGCAGCCAATGATGGCTACTTTAAGCTGGGCGCCTTTAAAGAATTCGGGTTTCCGGTCGGTTGGCATGAGTTCGTCGTGTTCCTCGTTTGATGTTTGAAATTTTCTCTTAATCCGCTATGCGGTTTATTTGAGGTTACAAGGCCACAAGGGCGGCGGCGCTTACACAATAAATATAACAGTTTCTGCGAGGACAAAAACAGACTGACTGGAGAGGTGTTTACAGCTTGTTTACGGGCTTGAACAGGGCGTTGGTAGTCCGCGCGGGGATGAGCGAAGATGAAAACGGAGAGCGCAGGCGAGCGGTACGCACCACTATGATTGATTTGCATTGCCACATTTTGCCGGGAGTGGACGACGGCCCACAAACGATGGAGGAGTCGGTGGAAATGGCCAACGCGGCTATCGCCGATGGGACCACCCACGTGGTGGCGACGCCCCACTCGAACAGCACGCACTTTTTCGATTACCCAAAAATTCGGGCGTTGTGCAAAGAACTGCAAGCCGAGGTTGGGGACCGGCTGAAACTGGCAACGGGATGCGATTTTCACGTGAATCCGGAAAATATCGCGGCATTGAAGCTGCAGGCGCCGCGCTTCTGCGTGAATCAGAAGGATTATTTGCTGGTGGAATTCAATGAGATCGCGATCCCACCCGCGATGGATCAGACGTTGCATGAGATGCAGCTAGCGGGAATCCGGCCAATTGTGACGCATCCGGAGCGCAACCGATTATTGCGATTGCGGCCGGAACGGCTGGTTACCTGGATACGTCATGGGTGTTACGGGCAAGTGACGGGTGGGGCGTTGACGGGGAGGTTTGGACCAGCGGCACGGAAAGATGCGATGCGATGGATCGAGACGGGCTTGATTCATTTTGTATGTAGTGATGCGCATAATACCAGCTCGAGGCCTATCCAATTGCGGCCGGCGTTTGAGGCGGTGGCGAAAGAGTTTGGGGAAGATAAGGCGCGGGCATTATTTATAGATAATCCGAAGGCTGCTTTCGAAGGACGCGACTTGCCGCATGTGCCGGAGTTGCAAGAGGAGCGAGCCCAGTCACCGCGAAAACGATTTTTGTTTTTTTAGCCGAGTCGCGCGCTGCGGGGTTTGTAATCAGGGCCAGAATTAGGAATGACGGAGAGGCAAGCCAGCCCAGGCGTTCAGCAGGCCCAGAACTTCCCTGACTACATCCAAGGCGTCGGTGGTATTGCGCCACCAATGCTGCGCGTCGAAAGGGTCCAGTGACGAGGCGCGTACGATAATGCGACCTTGGCCGTGAGTAAGGACGCGCCATAGCGTATGCACGCGGCGCGTGTGCGGCTTGCTGGTAACAATGATGACGGTGGGCAGGGGCGCGGCGTTCAAGGCGAATTTGATGGCGACGATTTCGTCGGCGGTGTTGAGAATGGGCGGATCGAGTACATGAATGGCGGCGGGGGGCACGCCATAGTGAATGAGAATTTCGCGGTTGTAATCTTCTTCGCCAAGATATTTCAATCCCATCTCTTGCAGGGATTTGCCAGGTTCCGTGGAATGCGTGAGCCAGATTTCCGGGGCGTAGCCAGCGCGATAAAGTTTGGCTGCTTCGAGGACACGCAGGGGCATACGGCCACTGAGAACGGCGATGGCCTGTGCGTGGTCGAGAGGATCTTCGACAATAAGCCAGCGGCCCAGATAAAAGAAACAGGAAATAGAGGCGATCAGGAGTAGCAGGCCCAGAGCACTGGAACGACGGGGATACCGGCGCGTCGCTGCGTTCGCAGGCGCAAAATTCTTACGAAACGACATGAGGGTGGAGGCATCGTATCTTGCGATGGCGAGGTGGTCAATCGGAGTAGCGCAGGCTACACTGACGAACTGATATTTTGGAGGATGAATGCGCGCGGTAGTGACGGGCGGAGCTGGATTTCTGGGGTCGCATTTGTGTGACCGGTTGCTTGGCGAAGGCTGGGAAGTGCTGGCGCTGGATAATTTCATTACCGGCGCGGCGAACAATGTTCGGCATCTGGCCAAGAACGCGAAATTTAAATTGGAAAATAACGATGTCAGCAAACACGACGCTCTGCAGGTGGATGGCGACGTAGGGTACGTGCTGCATTTCGCTTCGCCCGCGAGTCCGCCCGATTATTTGAAACATCCTATCGCCACGATGATGGTGGGATCGATGGGGACGCAAAATGCGCTGGAGTTGGCGTTGCGCAAAAAGGCGAAATTTTTTATGGCTTCGACCAGCGAATGCTATGGGGATCCGGAAATGTCGCCGCAAAAAGAAGAGTACTGGGGGCATGTCAATTGCGTGGGGCCGCGTTCGGTGTACGATGAAGCCAAACGGTTCTCCGAAGCGATGACCATGGCGTATTACCGGCATCGCGGAGCAGATACGCGCATTGTGCGGATTTTCAATACTTATGGACCGCGGATGCGGCTGAACGACGGCCGCGCTCTGCCTAACTTTGTGTTTCAAGCGCTCAGCGGGCAAGCGCTGACGATTTACGGCGATGGAAAGCAGACGCGAAGTTTTTGCTACGTGGACGATTTAATCGAGGGAATTTATAAATTGATGCTGTCGGACGAACACCTGCCGGTAAATATCGGCAACCCGCAGGAGATCACCATAATGGAGTTCGCGGAACGCATCAGGAAGCATTTCGATAATGTGCCGGAGATTAAATTTGAGGCGCTTCCGCAAGATGATCCCAAGCGGCGCTGCCCGGACATCAGCAAAGCGAAGCGCGTCCTGAAATGGGAACCAAAGATAAATCTGGAAGAAGGACTGAAGCGCACGCTCGCATATTTCAAACAGGAATTCTCGCGGCAGCAAAGCGCCTAGTTCTGGTTAATAAGTGGAGACGGTGCTGCCGGACCGAAGAGCTTCCCTGCCAAAAGAATAATATTCGAAGCCCAGTTCGCGCATGACCGCAGGCGAGTAGAGATTTCGCCCATCGATGACCAGCTTGCGCGACATCAGCTTTCCGGCGCGAACCCAATCAAGGGTGCGAAAAATATCCCATTCGGTGCAGACGAGAGCAGCGTCCGCGCCGCGCAGAGCGTCATAGGGATCTTCATGATATTGAAGCTGCGGAAATGAAGTTTTTGCGCGGTCCATTGCTTCCGGGTCGCAGGCTCGAATATGAGCGCCGTCGTCGATCAACCGTTTTACAACTTCCAGCGCGGGGGCGAAACGGATGTCATCGGTGTTGGGTTTAAATGCCAGACCTAGCACGGCGATGTGCTTGCCTTTCAAAATCCATAAAGCCTTGCGCACCTTGTCGAAATAACGGTCGATACGCTGCTTATTGACCTTTTCAGCGGCTTTGAGGATGTCGAAGTCCACGCCCACAGAAGCGGAAAGATGAATGAAGGCCTGCACGTCTTTGGGAAAACAAAAACCGCCAAAACCGAGTCCGGCCTTGAGGAATTGGCCGCCGATGCGCGGATCGAGACCCATGGCATAGGTCACTTCATCGACGTTGGCGCCAATTTTTTCGCAGAGGTCGGCAATTACGTTGGCGTAACTTATTTTCAGCGCGAGGAAAGAGTTGGAGGCGTGTTTTATGAGCTCCGCGCTATTGATGGTGGTGACCAGAAAAGGGACTTGGTGTTCGACGGGGCATTTGCCGCGATGCACCGGGCAATGAAAACGATGTTCGAGGATCGGCTCGTAAATCTCGCGCAACTGGGCGGCGGAAACATCGTCTTCCACCCCCACGACGATACGGTCGGGATGAAAAAAATCGGCAACGGCGGTGCCTTCGCGCAAGAATTCAGGATTGGAGGCCACGCGAAATTTGATATCGCCGTTGCGCGAATATGCGCCCAGAGCGCGTTGAAGTTCGAATCCAGTACGCGCAGGCACGGTGCTTTTCTCAATGACGAGCTTTGAAGACTGGGCTTCTTCGGCAATTTGACGCGCGACGTGGTCGATGGCGGAAAGGTCTGCTTCGCCATTTTCCCTGGGAGGTGTGCCAACACAAATAAAAATGGCTTCTCCGGCGCAGATGGCTTCTCCCGCGTCTGGAGTATAAGAAATGCGACCGGCTTTGCGGGCGGATGCGAGGATAGTATCGAGATGGGATTCGTAAATGGGAACAATACCGGCATTCAGCTTGGCGATGCGCTCGGAATCGATATCCGTGCAAATTACGTGGTGTCCCGCCTCCGCGAGACACGCGGCCGTCACCAGTCCCACATAACCACACCCGATTACGCAAATATGCAAGGCAAAGCTCCCTTTAAGCAGAACGGAAAGCGCGTGGACGGTGCGCTAAACAGACTCGCTATTATCATCGCAGAACGGCGCGCAGAAAGGCAGCGCGTGAGCTGTTAAGACCACCTGGCCGAGCCAACGATAGAGCGGTGGCCTTTTTACCTTTTGCCACAAACTTTAACGTTACGAATTTCGCTTGCCCATCAGCAGGCCGCGCAGGCCGAGAAGCACCAATTGCGGTTGGCGGCGAATGACGTTCCAAAGAAGGCGCGTGGATTCGTCACGGTTGATCTGGCCGAGTGATGCGCGGATGCCGGCGTCCAAGAGGTCAACCAACTGCGAATAATCTTTTTGCTGAAAATGGTGCAGCGTGCGGCGGATGAGCCAATGGGTGCTTAATTCACGGCGCAGCGCGCGCAATTCAGCGCTGCGGCCAGGGTGCAGAATGGATTGGGCCACACCGAGTGCGCCGCGAAAACCGGTTACGATGCCGCCCACGGTGGAAACTTTCACTTGCGCGGCGGCGTCGCCTACCAAATAGACGTCGCTGCTGCCCATGCGCTTACGAACAGGAACCCACTTACGATAGACGGGGATGCGCGCCCCCTGCCACTCGAGAGGTTCGAGATGTTTTTTTTCGAGGAAGCGTTCGAAGCGGCGCTTGGTGTCGCTGCCCTGTTCGCCGATCACGCCGAGAGCCCCGCGTTCGGAGGATTCCGGGACCAGCCAATAAAAATAAGGCGTATCGTCGGGGACAAACCAAACGCGAGTGGTATCGGCAGGACAATCTTTTGGCAAGCGTACGATGGCTTGCATCAGGGGGACAGTTTCAATGGGCGGCCAACCGGCGGTGCGTGCGACCCTGCTGGTGGCACCGTCAGCGCCGACGACGCTGGCGGCATGCAATTCTTCACGGCGGCCGCCTGTTTCGGTTTCAAGGCGCAAGCCGCTGGAATTGGGGCCCATGCCGAGGAAACGAGTGTCAAAGGATAACTTTGCGCCCGATACCTGGGCCTCACGCGCGAGCGCGGGGATCAGCCTGGAACGCTCGATGATCAGATCGGGCTTCGCGAGGGCAATCTGCGCGGAACGGCCGTCGGTATACAGTTCGAAGCGGCGAATTTCATTGATGATGCTCTCACGGGCAGCGACGCCAAGCTGGTTACGGAAATGATTGGTGACGATCAGGGTGCGGTCAGGAGGGTCGAAGCGGGGCTTGGATTCCAGGACGCGAACGCGGCGGCCACCGCGCGCTACTGCAGCGGCAGTGTACAAACCCGCGGCGGAACCGCCGACGACAATTACTTCACCATCTTCCCGGCTTGACCGGGAATTATTATTTATGTGTGCCACCGTTTGATTTGCCCCACCGACGCAAGTGTTTTGATGCTTCAGCACGAAATCACAACACTAGAAATGTGGCCCTTCGGTCCGCCCTTTTGGGGAATTACGCGATGAGTGGGATAGGACGCCCGTTGAGAGTATAGCGAAAATTCAGGGGACAAAGAAGCGGGGGGAGAAGATGAGTGGCGGGTCAGTTTCCGACTATGCGACGAACCAGGAGCCAGCTCCAATTTGTGATAAATTCGGCTTCGTGACGCTCGGTCTTGATCACTCGATCTCCGCAGGAATGAATTTGCGGCGAATTGGAGTAGGTCTAATCGTGTTGTTGTTCGCTGTCACTGCGGCTGCGATGTCTCAGGAACCAGCAACCTCCACGCGCCTAGTCAAAGGGGATAACCCTTCTAAGCTGGAGAGGGACTTGAATGAGGCCGCCGCCGACGGATACCGAATTTCCCGCGCTGGGTCCGGACGCGTTCATAACCCTGTGGCGAACTTTTTGCTGAGCGGTGGTCCCCATGACGCTTCCGGGGCCATCATCACCATGGAGAAAGTCCCAGCGGGCACTGCGAATTGCCAATACAGAGTGATTCGATTGTTCGTCCGCTTGTCCAGCTGGGAACGCGATATTAATCAGGCTGCTGCTCAGGGGTTCCGTGTGGTTCCCGGTTACGGCACTTTCGCCATCCGTCTCGGTGCTGTGCTGGGAACGACAGAGACCCTCATCACGATTATGGAGAAGGGTCCCGGAGCCTCCGACGTTATGCAGTACGCCGTAGTGGAGGCTCGCCAGATGGGCAATTTTGAGCGCGAGGTTAACCAGCGTTTCGCAGGAGGTTACGCGATGATATACGTTGGCCAATTCTATGCCATCCATGCGGCGCTCATGGAGAAACGCGGCAACTCTCGGGTGGAGGAGCGGCTATTGGTTGCCAAAAAAGATGAGGAATTGGAACAGAAGCTGCGAGCGAGTGCCGCAGAGTGCTTCTGCATCGTCTACACGGAAAGCACGCTAGAGGACGCGTCGCATGGTGACCGCCTCGCTTATCTTGAGAAATGCAAGGCCTCGCCAGAATATATCTTCATGAAGAACGACCAGAAGGCGCGAGCTGATTTCGATAAGGCTGTCGCCGACGGCTACCGTCTTGTGCCGGCTGGCATCTTTGGTAAAGCGATCACGCTGGTTAAGGCGCCCACCGGAGAACTGTACGAATACCGTTTTGTGAAAAACAAGGCGGAGGCAGATGAGGCGAAAAAAGACGGCTACGCCGAACTGCCATTGAGCTATCCCATCTGGCACGGTTTTGCGCTCGAACGGGCCGCTGCGCCCGAGACGCCATAACAACGGTAGGAAGGCCGATGGCGGACCTGTTAGGCAGAATCAGAGCCAAGTCTCAATTAACGCGGAAGTCGCACATGTGCATCCTACTGCCCATTGAACGCCCTGCTGGCAAATTTGAGCACACAAATGCCGACGCCTCGCGCACCATCCTGTTTGCATCCGTTTAGCGGCTTCCCGAACTACCGTTTCAGCTCGACGAGTATTATGTCAATGGGCTGGTCGCTCAGGTTTTCCGGCAAATGGCTTCCGGCTGGCGTATAGAGCACATCGCCTGCGCGGAAATTGTGCTCTTCCGTCTTGCCATCGGGGAAGGTGAACCTGCAGTGTATTTCGTTCTGAAAAATCGCGACGCTGTCGGGATGCGAGTGCATCACTGACTTCTCGTGCGCTCCGTAGTTGATTCGGAGCACGCGCACCTGCTCATTTTCGAGTTCAACCTTGTAATGATTCGGGTCCACTGTGACGGGGTCTTGAACTGCCATTTGGGGTTTCGGAGCTGTAGACATGACGTTCTCCTTTAGCGGGGTAAAAGTATGGTTTGCCGGGGGAGACCGGAGCATAGTCCGCGGGACAGTAAGGGTCAAGTCGTTGTTGCCGCCGGTACAGCTGGCCGATAGCTTAGCCTCGGAAACTGACTCACGACCAGAGAAAATGGAATTTGTCGCCAGCAATTTTATCTGACAATTTTTTGTCCAACAATTTTTCTTTAACGGCGGCGCGACGTCAACAGTACTTAAAATTTCATAGTCCGAGTCAGTGCTGTTCATCCTGGCGTTTGAGGTGGGCAAATTTCGGCGTATCAAGCTATCAAGGGCTATTAATCGGCAAACTGGTTGAGCGTGGATTTTTCGGCGGGGGGTTCGGTTTTGTCCTGGCGTTCGTAGGGGGCGCGTTCCAGGTAGGCTACGCCGGCGAAGATGAGAGCGAGGGTTATGACGCCGACGATGACAGCGCCCAGAGATGGCAGATAACTGACCAGCAGGGCCGCTGCACCGCTGAATGCGCCGACAAGATATAGGGAGAGAACTGAGCCGCGATGGCCGAGGCCTAGGTTCGACAAGCGATGAGCAGCATGGTCCTTTCCGGGTGTTGCGAAGGGCAGCAATCCGCGGCGGGCCCTGGAAATAGTGACGAGCGTGGTATCAAAGATGGTTACGCCCAGGATCAAAACCGGAACGAGCCAGCTGGCGAGTGGCGCGGCGTGTTCGAGGCGCAACTTCAACGCCAAGGTGGCCATGAGGAATCCGAGAAACATTGCGCCGCCGTCACCCATGAAAATTTTGGCGGGCTTGAAGTTCCAGCGTAGAAAGCCGGTGGCGGCTCCCAGAACTGCGGCGGCCAGCGTAGCGACGAAAGTCTGACCATTTAAATAAGCAATCAGGGCAAATGAGACGGATGCTACAGCGGCGATTCCGGCGCACAGACCGTCCATGTGATCGAGAATACTGAAGGAGGCGGTGATGCCTACCACCCAGACAACGGTTAAAACGGCGTCGAGAATATAACCGCTGCGGCCGCCCAGCAAGACGCTGAAAACTTGCGCGTGAATGCCGGTGATCAACAGGATCACGGCGGCGACGGGCATACCAATGAAAAGCTTCACCTGGTGATGGAGCCAGCCACGGTCATCGAGGATACCTACGGCAGCGACCAGCGACGCACCGGCGAGGATTCCTTCAATCTGCGCGCGCGCGGGACCACCGAAAACGAACAGCACGGCAATCATGACGGCGCCATACATGGCCAAGCCGCCCAGCAGCGGGATGGGGCGGAGATGAACTTTGCGTGGTCCGGGCAAATCAACCATGCCAACGCGCAGTGCCAAGGCGCGCACGGGAACGACCAGCAATAGAGATGCTATCAGCGCGACGAAAAACGCGAGGAGGCCTGCGGCCATGCAACCTCATGAAATGGAAGTAAACGACGGCCCGAGATAGGAAGCCGCGTTCACAAATAATTTGCCGGATTGGGTGTCCGGCTCCTAAGGTAAAGTCGCTGCCCCACACAGCGTAACTACCATACTGAGTAAATCAGCGGGCCACAAGCCGGGAAATTACTGTAGTAGACCGAGGCTAATACATACTTAATAACGTAAGTGTTAGTGGAGTCCGCAGTGATGGGCCGGGATTTTTGCCCTACGGATGGCTTCGCAAACCACCGACGATGGCTGCGAGAGTGGACAGCTCATTGGCGCGGGAATACTGGGCGGCGGCTTCGCGGGCACCCTGGCACATGGCGCCGAGGGCGGCGGGATCCGCGGCGATGCGGCGGATGCTGGAAGCAAGTTCTTCGGGATCACTGGGATTGGCGCAGATGGCGAATCCATGGCGGACGCCGAGGGCGGCAACGTCGGTCTGCGGGGCGGCGACGGCGACGATGGGTTTTCCGGCGGCGATGATACCGAACATTTTACTGGGGACGACGACGCCCTCGAGCCCTCGCTTAATGGTGACGATATGGGCGTCGGGGGCGGCGAGGACGGAGGGAATGTCAAAGCTGGGGAAGAATGGCAAGAAGCGGACGTTGGTGGCGCCGGCCGCCAGAGATTCCAGCCGCGAACGCTCGGCTCCGTCACCGACAAAAACAAATCCGATATTTTCGTTTTCGAGTTTGCGCGCGGCAGCGATGATGGTGTCCCACGCGCCGTAAAAACCTAGATTGCCGGCGTGAAGAAGAACGAAGCGGAAATTTCCGCGGATGGCGCGGGTTACTTGGGGATTTAGAGGAAGCGGCGGTGAGTCAGGTGGAGGAGTGTCGAGACCGTTGCGCACGATGAAAATTTTGGCGGGATCAATGTCCTTGGGGTCTATGGGGCCTTTGGCAATGATGCGGGCGCGCATGTCGTCACCAAGTACGATAATGCGCGTGGCGCGGCGCAGCACCCAACGATGAAGGCGTTCCCAGAGTCGTGTTAGGAGGCCGGGTTGAACAATGGAGCCGGCGACAGCCATGTCGGGATACAGGTCTTGAATGTCGTAGATGAGAGGCTTGCGTTTTAGAACGGAGAGAAATGCGCCGACGATACCGTTGAATGGCGGATCGCTCATCGCAAAGATTGCGTCGCAAGGAATAAAAAGCGCGCGCCAGAAGGCGAGCTTCACGTAGGTGAGGTAATTCAGAATGCGGCGGTTCATTCGTATGCGTGGGTAGTCGGTGGAACCTACGCGGATGACTGTGAAGGCAGCGGGCTCGCCGGCAGTTTCGCCAATTGATTGCGCGGTCTTGCTCCTGAGGCGTTCTGTTTGCCACAGCTTCCACAGGCGGCGTTCGGTTGGATCGTAGGATGGGCGGCCGCAGAGGACGGTGACTTCATGCGTTTGCGCCAATGCGTGGACCATGGACTCGGCGGATTTCGCGGTGGCCGAAGTATCCGGCGGAAAATACAGATTCAAAAACAAAATGCGCATGGGCAGATTGTACAGGTATGGGGAGAAGTGTCAGTGCTTGGGATTTCCGGATGCTTATAAATGGCTAAGCCGAACATTCGCGTTCCAGTGATGACCGCGGCGCTGCTGTTACTGGCGGGTGATCAGGAAGTCGCCGAGGACCAGTGCGTCCATTTGGGTGCGCAGGAAACAGTCGATGGCTTCTTCAGGGCGGCAGACGATGGGCTCGTTGTCGTTGAAGGAGGTGTTAAGGACCACGGGGACGCCAGTGAGATTTTCAAACGCTTTGATAAGTTGCCAGTAACGCGGATTGGCTTCACGGGTGACAGTTTGCAGGCGGCCGGTACCGTCGACGTGAGTGGGCGCGGGAATTTTGTCGCGTTTCTCGGGACGCACGGAATAGGCGAGGGTCATGAACGGTGAGGGATGAGATTTTTCGAAATAATCGCCGGTGGATTCTGCGAGGATGGAGGGCGCGAAAGGACGGAAGATTTCGCGATGCTTGATGCGGCGATTCAGAATTTCTTTCATTTCCGGACGGCGCGGATCGGCGACGATGCTGCGATTGCCGAGGGCCCGGGGTCCCCATTCGGCACGGTCTTGAAACCAGCCGAGAATTTTTCCATCGGCGATAATTTGCGCAGTGTTGCGCATGAGGTCCGCCTCTGTAAGTTCGGCGACCGAATAACCGTTGCGCGCAAGGGCGCTGGAATCGATGGAGCGGCGCACCTGGTCGCGTGAATAGCCAGGGCCCCAGTACGCGTGGTTCATGACGAAGGAGCGAGGCTTGCCGAGAATCTGATTCCACACGTAAAACGCCGCTCCGACGGATAGGCCGCCATCACCCGCAGCGGGATGAACGTAGACCTGCTCAAAACCGGTGGAGTCAAAAATCTTTCCATTGGCGACGCAATTGAAAGCCACGCCACCAGCTAGACAGACGGACTTCATTTGGGTTGCTTTGGCGAGCTTGCGCAACATGCCGAGATAAACTTCTTCGAGGCGGGCTTGAAGAGATGAGGCGAGATTACGGTGGCGCTGCTCGAGCGGCTCATCAGGATGGCGCACCGGTCCGAGGTGGCGAGCCAATTCGGGAGAGAACAGTTTGCCCAGGGTGGGAGTTTTGTCGGCTTCCGCCCAGCTCATTTCCGGTCCAGTGCGATGATGGGTGAAGTAGTCGAGGCCGAGGCGGAAACCGTTAACGCCGGAATTTTCATCGAAGCGGACGATGTCGCGAAAAGCTTCAAGATGCTCGGGCTGGCCATACGCGCCGAGGCCCATCACTTTGTACTCATCGCCGAATTTCAGGAAGCCGAGATATTGCGTGACTGCGCTATAAAAAAGTCCCAGTGAATGAGGGAACGCGACGGAGCCGTGGATATTCATGTGGCCGCCGTCACCAACGCCCCACATGGTGCTGGCGAAATCCCCCAGCCCATCGGCAGAGAGAAGGGCGGCGGTCTCGAAGGGAGAAACGAAAAAACTGCTGGCCAGATGGGCTTGGTGGTGCTCGATGCGATGGAATTTCGCTTTTAGTTTTTGCGGGTCAGCGTCGAAGGCAGCGGCAAGCGCTTCGGGAATGCCCGTAAAGGTCGCGAGAACCTTGGCGCGTTGACGCGCGAAAGAAGGCATGCGCAAGGAATAAATTAATTTAGTGAACAGACGCGCGTAGGGATTCCGTGGAATACCGACATGATCGATGTCCGCGAGAGTCAGGCCGGCTTCCTTGAGGCAGAAGCGAATGGCCTGCACGGGAAAACCGGCGGCGTACTTTACGCGATTGAAACGCTCTTCTTCCACGGCGGCGATCAATTGGCCATCGCAAACGATCGCGGCGGAAGCGTTGCCGTGGTAAGCATTAATTCCGAGAATGTTCATGGAATGACGATCAGTTTACCTTAGGCAACGAGCTTATGCAGAAAGGTGGCGGCGGCACCACTCGTTCAAAACGTATAGAGACCAGGGACGAGACCAGGAAGTTTTGCCCGCGAGAAAATCGCTCCACACCGCGCGAACCCCTTCGAAATGTAAATGTTGAGCCAGGGTGGTGGATGGCGAAGCGAAACTGGCTTCCAGGCGAGAACGCAACGGACCGCGCAGCCATTCTTCCCATGGCAAGGTGAAGGTGCGCTTGTGTTGCGCGAGAATTTCCGGCGGCAACAAGTCGCGGAGAGCTTCGACGAGAAGAGCTTTCTGCGAGCCTTGCTTGCCACGCGCGGCGTCGGGCAAGGCGTTTACAAATTCGACCAGGGGAGTATCGAGGAGAGGCACGCGGACTTCCAGGGAGCGGGCCATGCTGACGGAATCGGTGTCGCGCAGCAAAGTGCTAGCCATATAGGTGCGCATTTCGAGCCAGGAAATTGCGGCGATGGGCTCCAATTTTGCGGCCTCATCGGCGACGCGCTGAAACCACGCCAGCCAGGTGGGATCGAGGGTGACACCATCGGCGCCGATGGCGCTGACGCGAAAGCGCGGATCGACAAGGTCGTTCAGGCGTCCACCGGGCGGAAATAGAGCGCGGGCAAAAAAATACAGGTGCGGCAAAACATGGGGATCGGTCCACGCGGCAGCGGCTTTAGCAGCAGCGTCTGATTTGCCGGCGCCTCCAAGAATTGTGCGTAACATGGGCGCCAGTGCCCGCCGAAGGGACGCAGGCAGAAGCTTCGAGGTTTGCGCCAATTTATGCAAACGGGGGACGTCGGAGAAAGTAGAGTAGCCGGCGAAAAGTTCGTCGCCGCCCAATCCTGAAAGGGCAACTTTCAATCCAACCTGGCGCGCCGCCCAAGAAACGAAATAGGTGTTGATGCCGTCCATAGTGGGCTGATCGAGGGCGGCGACGGCTTCATCGATTCGCGACAGAATGGCAGCGCCGTCGAGGGGCACTTCAGTGTGCTGCGAGCCGCAGCGGTCGGCGACAACGCGGGCGAGGTGTGCTTCATCGAAAGTTGTACCTGGAAAGGTGAGGGTGAAACTTTGTATGCCGGCTTTGGCGCGGCCCGCCAGCATGGCGATGGCGCTGGAGTCGATGCCGCTAGAAAGAAAAAGTCCCACGGGAACGTCGGCGATGAGGTGAGCTCCGACAGCGTCTTTCAGGAGCGGGCGCAAATGACGCGCAGCGGCAGAAAATTCCCTGGGGCGATTGGGATCGCGAGCGGCAGGACTGCGGGTAGCGTCGTACCAGGGGTGAGCGCGAGGAACGCGGCGGCGCTCGGGAATGTACATCACCATTTTGTGGCCGGGAGGGAGAGAGAAAACACCTTCGAGAAGAGTGACCGGCTCAGAAACGCTGCCGAAAAGAAGATAGGCGGTAAGCGCGTCCTGCGAAATCTGTTGGGGGCAAAGACCGGAGGCCAGCAAAGCGCGAATTTCCGAGGCGAACACAAAGCCATCGGGAGTCTGCGTATAGTACAAGGGCTTGATGCCCAGCGGGTCGCGCGCAAGGAACAGAACGGGCACAGCGGCATGGCGCCTGCGCAAATCGAGCAGAGCGAAAGCAAACATGCCGCGAAGCTCGGCGAGACAATCTTCGCCCCATTCTTCCCAGGCATGCACGAGGATTTCGGTATCGGACTGCGTGGAGAAGCGATGGCCGCAGAGTACAAGGGCGTCACGCAACTGGCGATAGTTATAGAGTTCGCCGTTAAAAATTACCGCGACGTCGTGAGTTTCGTTCCAAATGGGTTGATTGCCGCCGGGCAGATCGATAATGGACAAGCGGCGCATGCCCAGAGAGAGACCGGGCGCGCGTGGTTCGTCCATGATGAAGCCCTCGCCGTCGGGACCACGGTGAGACATGGCGGCGGTCATAACGCGCACGCGCGATTGGGTGTCTTGCTTAGGAGCAGCGAAGGCGGCGCCACAAATTCCGCACACGCTATTCTTCTATCTCAGGAGGAGAGAAAAAGGTAGCACCAGCGCGAACAATGTGGCGGCGGAAGTGAAAACGGGGCACGCGCAAACGATGGTCGGCGTACCAGGCGAGCAGGATACGAACCAGAAAGAAAAAAATGAAGAGCAGGAAAGAGATGAAAAAGAAAAAAAAGGATTCGCGCTCGAGCAGCAGACTCCAGTCAAATTCTTCATCCCAGGAGGGATAAACCCTTCGCAGGATTTGGCGCAGGCCGAGACCATCAAGGGGCAGGTGGGCGAGACGGACATGCGCGAACTTTTGATAATTATAAATGGGAAGATAGCCCGGGATGCCGCCGGTAGCTTGCGCGAATATAGTGGGATTTTGCAAATCCTTGCGGGTAAGCGTATGCCCTTGGGCATCGCGCAGGATAATCCGAAAGGCGGGATCTACGATGATCCAGCGGCCGTCCACGAGAACTTCGGCGACCACATGCTTGGTAGTGTATTCCGGAGTGAGCAGCAGGAGACGGCGAGAGGTGAGGCCGGCGCTGCGCGAGAGATTCAAGAAGGCATTGGTGGCGGTGCCGCAAATGGCGAGCAGTTGCCTGTAATTCAGGGTGGTCTCGGGATCGCGGATGGAGAGTCCGTCGAGGTTAGGCGCGAGAGGACGAGGGGCGCCACCGCGGATCCAAGTCAGGATGGCGTCGATTTTTTCTTCGGGCGTGGCTGGGCTGGGAACGATGGCGTCCGAGAATCCCTTGAGGTAGCGGCGCACGGAATATTCCCAAGTGGCGGAATAACCGACGAACAACAATGAAGCGATGAGCAGGACATTTACTGTTCGCCAGAGTACGCGAAAGACGGCCACTTGCCTGGGGATCACAGCGGACACTGTCTACTCCATGGACCGGGGGAAAGCACCGGAAACTGCCGGCGTCGTCAGGGTTGAATACAAGGATTCCATTTGGGTTACAGGTTCTTGCCAGCTCAAGCGGGAGGTGAGCTCCGCGCATCCGGAAACGAATTTTGCGTGCAGCTGCGGATCGCGAAGCAAACGCTCCAACGCATTTGCAACGGACGTTTCGTCGTGGGCAACCACCAAGCCAGCGACATCTTTAAGCAGCGGAGCAATGCCGCATTGCTCCGTAACTACCACCGGTGTTGCGGCGGCGACGGCTTCGGCGGCGGTATTGCCAAAGTTTTCGTTTAGGGATGGCAGCACAAAACAGTCGGCGTCACGAAAGGCGGCCCATTTATCTTCGCCATACAATGGGCCAGAAAACTTCACGCGTGCAGCTATCCCGAGGCGGGAAGCGGTAGCGGCGAGATGCTGTTGCATGGAGTTTTCATCCGGTCCAGCGAACGCCAACATCAAGGTATGTTCCCCAATTCGTTCAGGAAGGTTCCCGAAAGCCTGAAGCAATAATTCCGGACTTTTCTTAAGCGACAAACGACCCAAAAACAAAATCAGCCTGGCGTGATCAGGAATGTCTAGAGAGGCGCGGAATTTGCCGCGTGGCGGCCACGAAGCAGGTGACTCGACGCCATTCCTACGAAGCACGATTTTCTGTGGTGCGACGCCGGCGGCAGCCAACTCCTGAACCTCCAAGTCTGAGGTGGCGATGACGGCGCTGGCACCGGCAAACAATCGCTGGCCAATAAAATAATGATACATCCGTTTCAGCCAGACGTTTCGGACAATCGGCAGGAACATGCCGATGGGCTCGACAACGTAAGGCATGTTTCGTGCCCGAGCTGCGGCGGCCACCGGGGGGCCCAGAAGATCGTAAATGCCAAAAATGTGGACGAGGTCAAAATTCTGCAGACGCGCGCGGCAGTAGCGCTTCACCGCGGGATTCCAACTTAGTGCGCGGTAGCGGAACCAGCTAGGCAGATAAATGGATTGCACACCGTCTGCGGCATGACGCCAGCCGAAGGGCGAGCGGTCCCAGCCGAGAGCTTGAAGATCGGGTTCGGAATGGTGACGCAGGCGCTTTTCCAGGCCCCAATCCGCGGAGAGCACATTTACGGCGTGGCCCCGTCGTGCCAGCCCTTGCGCCAAGGCGCGTACTTTTACGGGAGGGCCTCCAAATTCAAGGAAAGGAGCGTAGGTCTCGGTGACGTTCAAGATTCGCATTGTTCGCGAAGAATTTTTTTTAGCGCTTTTGCGAAAACGCTGAAGCGGAATTCGTGCTCGACACGCTGACGGCCGCGCGCACCCATCTCGCGGGCGAGAGCCGGATCGGACAGCAGGGTCTCGATCGCCGTGGAAAGCTGCGGTGCGTCGCCGTGCTGTACGAGGTATCCGGTGACTCCATCGAGGATCACTTCCGGTGCGCCACCATGAGCGCCACCGATAACGGGCTTGCCGCAGGCCATGGCTTCCAGATACACGAAGCCGAAACCTTCGGCTTGGCTGGGCAGGGCAAAAATTTCACAAGCAGAGTAGCAGGAGGCCAACTGCGCGTAGGAAAGCCCACTGAGAAAGTGTACGTGTGGGCGCACGCCATTTTTTTCGGCGAGATTTTCGAGCCAGTCGCGATCGTCGCCTTCGCCGACCATGGCGAGCTGCAGTTCGGGCCAGCGCGGGAGCAAGCGCGGAAGAGTGTTGATGAGGGTGTCCATGCCTTTGTAGCGTTCGGTGGCGAGCCAGCGGCCGACGGTGAGAATTACACGGCCGGTCGGAAAATCGGGAGGAACAGGGGCTCTTGATGCAGCGGGAAGAACGGCTTCGAATTCCGGATCGAGGGCCCAGGGAAGAACGCGAACGCGCTCGGGCTTCACTTTTTGCTGAGTGATGACGTGTTGGGCAGTACTTTGACTTGGGGCGAGGACCAGGTTTGCGCGCCGCAAGGATCGGCGGCGGACGGGGGACAGCGGCTCCCATACCTCAATGCCGTGAGTGCAGATAATTGTTTTCATGCGCGGCGCGGCCAGTCGCATGGTCTGAGTTACCGGGGCCAAATTTGGATGCCCGGCGAGGACCAACTTTGCGTGACGGCGAGCAGTGCGAAAAGCGGTGGCGGCAAAGCGGCCCTTGGCGCGCTCGCAGCCGGTGAAAACAAATTCGCGGCCGCCCACGGACATGCGGTGAAGTTCCGGCGAGTCATTGAGGCTGAAGAGACGACATTCCATGGCACGGCTGGCGGCAAACTCCGTGAGGACGGCGGCGATGTGGCGGCTGGCGCGTTGAACGCCGCCTGGCGCGTCCAGTTCAGAAAATATGCCGATGAGCACTGGGTGAGTCTGCCAAGCGCCGGGAGGGAACGCAAGCGCGAGTCGCCAGAAATCACGAGTGTGTTGCTGTCAGGGCTGGGACGATATCCATGAGGCGGTCGAGATATAGGTCGGCGGGATAAGCCACGCGATCATGGATGCCAAAGCCGTAATTCACGATGGCGGAGAGAATGCCTGCATTGCGGGCGGTTTGCACGTCGACCTCAGAATCGCCGATGAGCACCGCTTCGTTGGGTTGGGTGCTGAACTCGCGAAGAATGGTGTTTACGCCCAGGGGATCTGGTTTTTTGGTGGCAAAACTATTTCCGCCATAAATGGCGCGAAAATATTTTGAGAGGCCGAGGGCCTCGAGAATGCGCACGCTGATGCGCACGGGCTTGTTGGTGAGCACGGCCATGGGCATTGAGGAAAGTTCGCGCAATGCTTCGGGCACACCGGGATATGCGCAAGTGTTGTCCATTTTGTGTTGTTCGTAATGGGAGAGGAAAAATTTCAGGGCACGATCGAGCTCCTCGGGGTTCACGTCCTGGCCGAGGGATTTGGCGACCAGCACGGGGGCACCATTGCCGACGTAGCTGGAAATGATTTCTTCCGGCAATTCCGGGCGATGCAGATGGCGGAGGGTGGCGTTTACGGAACGGACCAAGTCGAGCTTCGAATCGATGAGCGTGCCGTCGAGATCGAAAATCAGAGCGCGAACCGCGGGGAAATTTTGGGCAGCCATGGGTATGTAAATATTCTAAAGCATTAGGAAAAAAACAGAAACGCAAGGAAAGTTCACTTTGAAGTTTTGGACTGGCGGCGACTTCCCTTCTACAATCATCGCGTGCTTTTCGCGCACTCCATCGATCATCACTTACTGGCCAGCGTGAGCATCGCGGCGACGTGCCTCGACGTGCTCGGAACGCTGTACCTTGCTTACGATCTGCTGGGCGGCGAACACGGGCCGCTGCGGTTGCTCACCAGAGCGGTGACTTACTCGATCGTATTTGGAATCGGGTATGCGATCGGGCTGGGATTTTTCTTTGGCGTGGTTTCCGGTGTGGCCACGGGGGTCACCGTAGCGATTGAACTCAACCGGGCGGCGCGCCAGGAAGGTCATTACTCGTTACCTTGGGAAGCGTTTTTTAGCGCCGTACGCGGGACGGGTTTTGCCGCGGGACTATATCCAATGGTGGGGCTGCGATTCGTGGTGGCTTTCGGCATTTTGATCACTGTCGGGCAGGTGATCGCATACTCGCGTGGCATGCGGCCGGGATTGGATTATGCGG
>Ga0307475_10000451_pt1 | contig 24433 bp, 20 predicted proteins | sample atmos_gasesECM1C_FD_203317 | JGI IMG/M metagenome (GOLD analysis project Ga0307475, IMG submission 203317) | Hardwood forest soil microbial communities from Morgan-Monroe State Forest, Indiana, United States - atmos_gasesECM1C_515 | ecosystem: Environmental > Terrestrial > Soil > Temperate... | reverse complement strand
CAGTGTCGGCAACTTCGACTTCGACGCTGCCATTGTGGGTGGCGGTGCGGACTTCGAGCATGCCGCCGGCGGGCATAGCGTCGCGAGCGTTCAGGAATAGGTTGAGGAAGACTTGCTGGAGCTTGTTAGCGGAGCCGCGCACGGGCGGCAGCGAATCGCCCAATTGCTTGACAATGTGAATCTGAGAAGTCTTGAGCGGGTGCGCGACGAGCGAGAGAGTTTCCTCGACCACGCGGTTGACGTCGATATCAGTCAATTCGGCGGCGCCGGTGCGCGAGAAATTCAGAAGATTATTGACGATTTCGCTGGCCCGGAAAGTTTGCTTGACGATTTTGTCGATGATCGCGTGACGCGGATCATCGTTGGGCATTTGCTTGGCGAGCATTTGAATGTAGTTGGAGATGACGGCGAGCGGCGTGTTGACTTCGTGGGCCACGCCGGCAGCGAGCAGGCCCAGGGAAGTGAGCTTCTCCGTCTGGGTCATCTGCTCTTCCATGCGTTCGCGCTGCGTGACATCGTCGAAGAGCAGGAGGCGGCCGATGCGCTCGCCGGATTTGCTGACCAGCGGGGTAATGGAAACGTTGAGGGTGAGGAATTTGCCCTGGTGATGCAGCCGCTGCTTGTAAATGCCGGTGATCTGCTCTTCATCGCGCCGCACGGCGATTTCCTCGGCAAGCTCCTCCGGCAGGAGCGCCCGCAACTGGCGGCCCACAGCGTCCTGGCGCTTCACGCTGAAGAGCTGCTCCATACGCGTGTTCCAGGATTCGACCATGCCGCCGAGATCGACGGCCAGCACGCCGACGTTGAGCGATTCGACGATGTTCTCGCTGAAATCCTTGAGCCGCGCGATCTCCAGCGCTTTTTGCTCGAGCGAAGAATAGAGCTGCGCGTTGTCCAGAGCCACGGCGACGTAGCCGGCGATGGTTTGCACCAACTCGACGTCATCGCTGGAGAGGAAATCGCCATCGACGGTCTTGCCGAGGCCGAGAACGGCGACGGTGTGCTCGCGAATGCGGCAGGGGACGAAGTAATTTAAATCCAATTGCTCGAGGGTCTGACGGACGGAATCGGAAACGTTTCTCGCCACGCGGGGCGACTCAAAGAAGAGCGCCCCACGGGCGAACTCGGGCGGGGCCGGCTCGAGGAAGCTGAGATCCATGGGCTCGGAAAGGCGCACGCCCATGGAACGAGCGAGGCGCATGTGTCCCGGCTGCATGGGATCTTCCATGAAAATGGCGAGGCGGTCGACCAGCAAGGTCTGCGAAAGGCGATCCATGACGGAACCGAGCATGGGATCGAAGCGCACTTCGTTGGTGAGCGTGCGTCCGAACTCGATCAAGGTGCGGCGGTAATCGAGGCGGTCGCGGTAGAAAAAGCGGTCGAGGCGCGTCTGAATCCACTCGCGGAAGGGTTGAAAAAGGAACGCGGCGATTACGATGGCGATCATGCTACCGACCGGCCCGGAGGTCTGTGCGTGGAAGATACCGGCGATGAGCGCGACCAAAGCGAAATAGACGGCGGCCACGGCCGCGGTAGCAGCGGTGTAAGCCAAGCCGCGCTTGAAGATGATGTCCACATCCATCAGACGGTAGCGGATGATGGCGTAGCCGAAGCAAAGTGGGATCAGCACCAAGCTGAGAACGGAAGTGCGCATCCACGAGCGCGTTGCGGCATCCATCGCAAACGGCACAATGTAAAAGAGCGCGAAGGGCACGCTGCCGGCGAGAGTTCCGCCGGTCAGCCATTTCAATTGCTGACGGAGAACACCGGAAGGCGCTTCACGGAAGTTCTTGTAGAAAACCAGTCCCGCGGCCAGGAAATAGATACCGAGATAGCTCAGCTCGATCTTATCGAGCAGAAGGCGCGACCCGAGCCAGGGCACAAAGCCGAGCATGTTAAAAGCAGTGCTCACATGGAAAAGGAGAAACGCGGCGCCAGGACCGTAGACCAGGGTCAGCTTGGAAAGCGAACGAACGCGGCCTTCGGTGCGCTCGGGAAAAACCAGAGCGAAGTGCAGCAACAGAGCAGGCGCGAGCATCCGGGCGACGATGCTGGCCCAATACACCTCATAGTCGAAGGCGTCTAGCTTGCCGCTGTACTGGAAGGAGTACAGGATAAAAGAGACCAGGCAGAAGACATAAAAGTGCACGGCGCGCGGCGCATTCCACCGGCGCACGAAAATGAACAGACCAATGAAGAGATAAAGGAGGCCGACAAACCGCCCATAATTCTCGATGGATGCGGGCTTTTCGGCAGGAGCGGTGACGATGGGAGTCTCAAACTCGCGGCCGTTGCGCGCGAGTTTGTAGCGCACCTGGTTCCAGAGGCCGGCATGCCACAGACGACGGGTGACTTGCACCTGAGAGGTGACCGGGGCGTTGTTGATGGAGATCAGCAGGTCGCCCGGACGAATACCTGCGCGGGTCGCCGGAGAGTTTGGAGCCAACTTCCAGGCCTGAGCGCCGTTTGCGGTATCCAGCCAGGCTACACCGTCATCCGGGGTGTCAAACGTCTCGCGCTGGACAAAGTTCAACCAGGCAAAGATCATTGCCGCCAGCGTGGCAAGCGCCAGTACGACGGCTCCGAGACTGACCCGCAGATTTTGCTTCATGGTCCCGGGGAATACACCCCACCTGTGAATTAAGGTGCAACCCAATGTCCACTTTCAAGATACCGGCCGCACCTGGAACTGTAATGCCTTCTTAAGGTTAGGGCTTTGGCGGGGAGGTCAAGCCGCGGGTATCCACTTTATGGAAGGATGCCTACAGCTTTCCGAACCTTAAATACCATTAGAACTGCACGCTCAATCCACCCCGGAACGTCCGGAAGGCTGGAACCAGTACCGCGCGGCCATCCTGCGTGTTCACCGTGACATACCCTTGAGCGAAGAGGTTGTCGCAATTGGCGATTGCTTCCCAGCGGCCCGGCGCAAACTTAGGCAGGTGCTGGCGTACACCCACGTGCAGGAACGGATCCATTTGAAAGAGCGATTCGCCATAGGCGTCCAAACGCGATACGGCTTGGCCGCCGACCCACTTGTAACCGGCATTCAGCTTGGTACCCAGGCGTGGCAGCTTGGTGGAGACACTTGCTCCGACGGAATTGTGCATGGTGTCGCGCAGCATGTTGCGCATCGGTGCGTCGACAATGTCGGTAGGACTGAGCGCACCCGCGTACGCGTATATGGCGGTCAGTTCCGTTGAGTCGGACAGTTTTTCGCGGATCGCAAGGCGCATACCCCAATTGCCGGAAGCGCCGCCATCATAGGCGAACCCGTTGGAGAAATAATCCTGGAAATAATCGGCGGCGGGCAGATCGTTTCCGCGGCCAAAAACCGCGACGTGCCGGTTGTCATCATGGAAAGCGGCGACTTGAAGGTTGCCATGCGAGCCCAGCTTGCGGTCTGCAGCGACCTCTTCGTGCCAGCCGCCTTCGAGCACCGGCCGGCCACCGCGCCAAAGCAAAGTGGGGAAGGAATCAAATTCGTTCAGGGCGGCAGCCAGTTCGCTTCCAATTTCCCGTTCGTCGGACTCAAGAGGAGTGGCCGCACCGGGCTCTTCGGCAAAGATCAAGGCGGCATGCCAGGCATCGGTGACTCGCGTCTCCAATTCCAGACGCGGGCGAAGCGACGTGGCGGACCTTACCAGGCCAACCAGCACGTATTCCGCGCCGTAGCGCAGCACCGAGCGATCGCCCAGCGGGAGAGCGCCACCCTGCTCGAGGCGAACGCCGCGGAACGTGGGTCCGCCGGGGCCAAGTTTCGATTCGCGCAGAACGAGCGCGCTATGCGGACCGGCGCCAAGTGAACCGGTCGGCAGCCATACGGTGGCGATGCCGCCTCCGGCGATTTCGCTTTCGTAATTTACCTGGCCGGCCAGGAGCAGGCGGCTCATACCGCCGAGACTTTGGTCATAAGCAAAAGCCGTAGCGGGGGCGGAAGGCAGATTGGAGGCTGAGCCAGGGCGGCGAGCGCCGTCCGTGAAGTCCAGCCTGGCGCGGGGACGCACAGCCTTAGCATCGTAGGATGGGTTCGGGGCGGTTGTGGAAGCGTCGTCCGCCCATTGCAAAACTGGACGTGTGATGGAAGCGGACCGAAGCACCCATTTCCAGTCGTCGCTTTCGACATTGGCGGTGGAAGGCTGGCGGCGGAGCTGGTCCAGGGAAGCGAACATGGACTCGAGCTCAACGCGGACCACCGTTGTCACGTGGGCGCTGATGCGCACGTGCTGCTGAATGGTGGGGAGAAAGCCGGCCAGCGTTACGCGAACGGTGTACAGACCCGGCGCAATGCGCTCGCCCTGAAAAATTCCCTGCATGTTGGTAAGCAGGCCGAGCGAAGCGGCCTTGATGGCGGCTTCGGGAACAATCTCCACCGTCGCGCCCATCTGCGGCGTTCCGGCGATGTCACGCACAACTCCAGAAAGCTTGCCGCCGGCAACTCTTGCTGGCGCGGCCGACGTATTTGCTCCACTGGAGAAGCACGTCAGCGTCAGGATGAGGGCCCCCCAGGTTCGGAGGCGTTCCTGTTTCACGATGCACTACCTCCCGGGCGCGGCGTTGGCGGCGCTCTTGGTCTCCAGCGGCGCCTTCACGGTGAAGTCCGCCGTCTTGGAAACGGTTTTGTTGGAGAGCGTATCGGTAGCGACGACTTCCAGGGAATATTTCCCCGGAACGAGCGTGGCAAGCGGCAGCAAACGTTCGATGGTCACTTGCTCGCCGGTTTGCTTCATCTCTTCTGAAGTTTCTTTGAACTGCATGACCTGCTCGTTGCCCTTTTTCACGGTGTATTGGAAGGTCGCGCTGGACTTGTGCGTTTTGTCGTCGGGCTTCAGGTTATAGACCTGCATGTAGATGCCGAGCTTTTCGTTGGACGGAAATTCGCCGTCCAGTTTCGGCCGGACTTTGGAGGAGCCGAGCACGAACTGGCCGGTCCCGATTTGCTTGGCCGGGACGTGTTCGAGTTGGTCGGCAAGAATCAGCGAACTGGCTTCCAGCGTCTCGTCGTCATACCTGGGAACTTGCAGGCGCGTGTTGATGACGCCGACGTTGCCGCTCTTGACGTCCTTGATCACGATGTCCAGACGATACAGGCCCGGGCGCAGGGGAACCGCCTTCTGATAGATGGACTGCAGCTTCAACGAGCGCTGGAACAAGCTCTCCGGGAAATCGCGGCTGACGGGGTCTTCGAAGGTTTGTACCACGCGGCCGGTGAGCGTGCTGACACGGCCAAAAATATTCATGGTCGCGGAGTGCACACCATCCTTGTTTTCAAAGGAAAGCTGATTGTTGGGAATCTGCACGGTGACTGGTACGAGGACCGTGTCGTTGGTCACCTTGAGATAATCGGTGCGATAAGTGAAGTGCACCTGGTCGCGCACGATGCGCGCGGTAACGATGGCTTCGAGATCTTTGTACTTGACCGCCGGAGGTCGGAAGGCCTTGGAGTACTGCTCGAGACGGTTGAATTCGTCCATGCTGGAGGGCGTGCCGCCCAGCGAGGTGGGCAGATTGGTGCCGTCAGAGCGCGAGAAACGACTGGTCTTGGAGGCCATGCCCATGGACTCAAGCAAGCTCAAGCCAGCGCCGGGAACGTGCAGCAGGGCGTCTTTTTCCGATGGATCCATGGTGAGATGAAACTCGCCAGAACCGGAGGCGTCAACGAATTCCCAAATTACGTTTTCGCCGATGCCTTCCATGTAGCGATAGCGCCAGGTTTCAAATGGATACGTGGTGGTCGAGCCGCCGCCTTCTTCCATCGGGCGATCGTAAGTGCCCCCGGTAGGATGCGATTCGACCTCGTCGGCGGGGCCCCACATGATGTACATGCGGCCGCGATCTGTTTTCCACCCCGGAATTCCGGAAGCGAAATGCTCATTGGCGTACGCGATGCGGCGATAGTGCTCTTCTTTGAAATCGTTGTCGGGAAGATCGGGATTGCTGCTGCGGCGGAGCCAAAACTGTTCAATGAATTGCTCACGCTCTTCGTTGGTGTCCAGTTGCAAGAAAGCCTGGCGCTCTTCAGGAGAGATGATATAGACGGCGTCCTCGTTGAGCCACTGCTTGTAGGGAGTGTCCAGCTCCTTGAGCGTCTTCTTCATCTTTCGCTTTTGCTCTTTGTCGAGCTTATGCGGGGCGGGCGGTGGGTTGGGATCTCGAGCGTCTTGCGCCGGAAGCGGCGGAACAATGATGGCGAGAGAAAGGAATGAAAAGACTGCGGCACGGGTTACCCACAACATAGAGAGACACCTCAACGTCTAGAGGATGGGATTCTAACCTTGGGGAAAGCTCCCGTCAATCAACGAATCTCCTGCATTATGTGACACTTGAGCCCCGGAAGAGGTTAGAGCTCACAACTCAAAATAGGGTTGCCTGACAGTTTTTGACCTGTTCGTTGGTACAGCTCTTTTCGTTGGGAAAGTAACTGCTGGCCGAAGCAGTTTATTGGACGCGCTGCTGCTGGCCGTCCCAGCCGACGAGAGAATCAAAGATGGCGAGGACGTGGCGGCGGTATTCAACCATGCGGGAGAAGATGTCGCGCAGCTCCGGCTCGCGCTCGGCCTCGCGATGCCACTTGGCGAGTACTGCGGGCGGAACTTCGATGTCGCGGCGTAGTTGCTCCGCGGAATGACCGCGCAGGAAAAGGCCATAGAAAAAAGCGGCTTCCCGCTGCGGAACATCAAAGTCCAGCGGGACTTCGGTGGGAACGAATTGTGCCATCGTGGCCATGGCGAAAAGGCAGTTTACAGAAAAGCGTCTCGGCGTCAAGTAGTACCCGGGCTTCGATGCTACGTGGCGGGTAACCCCTTACTACAAACCGGATATTGGATGCAGGTTGCGCGTCGCAGATACAACGCGGGGGTTGCTTGCGCGGCTCTAACGACTTAGGATAAATGTGTAATGGCGGATTTGCGCAAAACGCGGCGGGGATCGGCGATGGGGCGCGGCTTGAACCGCGTGCTGCGGTTTAGTGTGCGGCGTGGGTTGCGCTCGGTTGAGGTGAATCCCGAGGATTTTCGACGCCAGCTTGCGGATAAACACGGTCTGTGGGTCCCGAATTTCAGCCGCATGCAGGATGTACCAGTGGAACGGCTGGACGCGATTGCGCAAAAGCTAATCCGCGATGCGGAGCGGCTGGCGCTGGCCGAGGGCGCGGGATTTGGGCTTGGCGGGATGATTACGCTGCTTCCGGATGCGGGCATACTCACCGCAATTACCCTGCGACTGATTCAGCGGCTTTGCCTGCTGTATGGATTTGAGACGCGCGGCCAGGACGAGCGCGTGGAATTGTGGCTGGCTGCTGCATCGGCCACCGGCGTGGATTACGGAAAAGATTTGGTTGAAAAGCAGATGTTTGAGAAATTGGCGCCGCGCATTGCCAAGAGGCTGGCCGTGAAGCTGGGCCAAGAGACGGCCGAGAAATGGGTTGGGCGCATGATTCCGGTAGCCAGCTCGGCGATCGGCGGAATCCTGAATTTTACCTTTGTGCGTACGTGGGGACGGCGCGTGCAGCGCACTCTACGGGAAAAGCATCTGGCCTCGAGCGCAAGGGTTGTGCGGCCGTTTCCTGCGCCGAGTCCCAGTCTGAATTAAATCGCTTAGTGGAAATTTTCGTTTCGCGGAAGTAGAGTGGATGCCGTGGTGAATGAAGCGTGCTGCCTGCGCTTTGCGGAGTGTCGTATGGGAGCGAAAAACAGAATCGTTTGCGGCATTATTTTGTGCGCGGCGGCGCTGGGCATGGCCATTGCCGCACCGCGTGCCGCTTCGCAACTAGTGCAGAGCGCGGAAGAGGCAGTGCCAGCGTTTCACAACGAGCCGCCGCAAGGCCAGCTTCTGGAGACGCTGAGCCCTTCGCAGTTCACCAACATCGTCGTGCAGAATGCATACACCCTGGCGGCGCGCGTCAAAAAAATCCTCTACCAGCAGCCCTGCTATTGCCACTGCGACCGCAGCCAGGGCCACGCCAGCCTGCTCGATTGCTTCGCCAGCAAGCATGGCGCCGGCTGCGGCGTGTGCATGCGAGAAGCGATCTATTCGTACGAACAATCTCGCAATGGCAAGACCGCCGCGCAGATCCGCGCCGGGATCGAACGCGGCGAGTGGCAGCAGGTGGATATGTCCAAGTATCAGACTCCCGTGGCGGCCAAGTAGCTGAACAGGGCAACGACAAAATAAGCGGCCGGTCAGACTTTTTTGTGAGTTAGCAGTCAAACCGGCAGCCTGGACGCCTGATTCGCGGCAATCGACGAAATCTCAGCCCTCGAATAAGAAAGGAGGAGTTATGAATGCGCGCGTCAGATGGTGTGCCTCGATGCTGGGTGTGGCCGTGTGCGTGGGCGCCGGGGTTTCGCCGGCGAGAGCGCAAGCGCAGGAAAATCAGCAGCACGTTGTTACGCTCGACGAGTTGAATAAACAAACGGCGCGGCCCGCAGAGGCTCGGCAGGCGAACGAAGACGCCGTCCGGCACTTGTTGTCTTCGGACGCCGGACAGCAGGCATTGAAATCCGCTCACGTCGACTACCAGCGGGTTGACAAGGCCATTGGGCAATTGAGCGATGATGAATTGGCGAAGCTGGCGCATCGCTCGCGCCAGGCGGAAAGCGACTTTGCGGCGGGCCTTATTTCCGCCAAGACCCTGGCGTACATCATTTTGGCCACCGTGGTCATAGTCGTGATCGTTGTCCTTGCCACGTAAGGTATCCGGTCGCGGCAGCGCGGAAACTTCCTTGTCAGCACACCGCTCAATTCCGTAAACTTTAGTAGCCTAGCCGACAAAACTTACAGGAGGATGCATGAACGTTCGCTGGAAGTGGTGTGGCCGGACCCTGGCAGTAACCCTCTTGCCGTGCTTTGCAGTGACTCCCGCGCGCGTCCAGGCGCAGGACAAGCACGTCGTCACCTCACAAGAGCTGAGCAAAGACGCGGCGCGGCCCTCCGAAACGCGCGGAGCCAACGAAGCCGCGTTGCGGCAACTGTTTTCCTCCGAGCAAGCGCAACAGGCGCTCAAGTCCGCGAATCTTGATTACAGCAAAGTGGACAAAGCGGTCGGCCAGTTGAGCGATGAAGATTTGGCGAAACTGGCTGCGCGCTCGCGCCAAATGCAGGACAATTTCGCGGCAGGAAGAGCGGGTAGCCTGTCTGACCGCGACTTGCTGATCATCATCATCATCGCGGTCTTGGTGATTGCGCTGATAGCCGTTCTGCGTTGAACAACGTTAGCTCGGCCGCGCTCCGAAAGACCTCGATGCTTCCTGTATTCGCGGGTTTCTTGCTGGGCCTTTTCCCGGTGCTGTTTGCGCAGGCAGCGCCGGAGAAGAGCTCCGGCGTGTGGCTCGAGGTTCCGTATGTCAAGCAAACCGAGGACGGCTGCGGCTCAGCGGCGATCGCCATGCTTCTGCAATATTGGAGCGCGCACGGCGCGTCGGTTGTTGCCGGCCGCGCGGATGCCGCGGCCATTCAGAAGCAGCTCTACTCGCGAAAGGCGCGCGGCATCTTCGCTTCGGACATGCAGCGCTATCTTCGCGAGTCCGGCTTTCGCGAGTTTGCCCTGAGCGGCGAATGGAGCGATTTACGCCAACACCTCGAACAAGGCAGGCCGCTGATCATCAGCATCCAACCGGGCAGCGCGAGAGTGACGTTTCATTACGTGGTAGTGGCCGGGATGGATTGGGAGCGCGAAGCGGTATTCGTCAACGATCCGGCGCGCGGGAAGCTTTTGCGCGTCGAGCGGCAGGAATTCGAGAGAGAATGGCAAGCTGCGCGAAACTGGATGCTCCTCGCGGTGCCCGCCACGGCAAACTGATCCTCCTCTTGCTTTTGCTGGCGCTTGGCTCGCCGGCGTTTGCGCAGCAAACTCCCTCGGACGCCTCGCGCCTTGCCGCCGCGCAAAAAGCCTTTGACTCCGAACAGTGGCAAGAAGCGGCAAAGTTGTCGCAAGGCCCTGAGGGCCAGTCTGCGGAGCTGGATTTCGTTCGCGGATTGGCGCTTGCCAGGCAGCAGCAATGGAAGGAATCGCGCCTAGCCTTTGCCGCCGCACATCTGAAGAATTCGGGCGATCCGCGGTTCCTGGTGGAGCTGGCCGGCGTTGCTTACAAGCAGAATGATTTTTCGGCGGCCGAACAAAACTTGCGCGCCGCTTTGCGCCTCGGTTCGCGAGATACCTACACCTTGAATTTCCTGGGCACCATTTATTTTCTCCAAGGCAATCTCGAAGCGGCGCTGAAATACTGGAACGCCATTGACAAACCGCGCTTGCGGAATGTTGCAGTGCAACCTCCTCCGCGGCTTGAGGGCACGCTCCTCAGCCGCGCGATCGCATTCAACGGGCCACAAGTTTTGAGCACCGACGCCTTGCTGGCCACGCGCGCGCGGCTCGAGAATCTGGGCATATTTTCGCATGAGCGCGTGGAGCTGACCCCCGCTGGCGAAAATTTCGACGCCACACTGCATGCCGCGGAGCGCAATGGCTGGGGCGATTTCAAGCTGGAAGGCGCGATCGCGCTGCTGAGCGGGGTGCCGTACGCGACGGTCTATCCCGAAATCTACAACATCGGGCACCGCGCGATGAACTTCACTTCGTTGCTGCGATGGGATTCCGAAAAGCGCCGAGCCTTCGCGGCGTTTTCCACGCCCCTTTTCGACAACCCGGCTCGCCGAGTACATATCTATTTCGACGCGCGAAACGAAAACTGGAACTTGAGCAATACCTTTTTGGGCGCGGGCCCTGCGCTGGGCGACCTGAACTTGCGCCGCATCGCAGGCGGCGTCGAACTCTCTTCGGTCGCGAACGGACGCTGGAGCTGGAGCACCGGGATGGAAGTCGCCAGCCGCTCGTTCCGCAATCTTCCAAGGATCACCATTACGGCGGAAAAGCCTTTCTTCACCGACGCCGATTCGTTTGCATATTGGCTGCGCGCGGACCGCTCGTTGTTGCGTGTGCCCGAGCATCGTTTCAGGCTCGATGCATCGGCGGAAGGACGGATCGGCCGGACGTTCGCCGACAATCTCGGTGCATTTGGCACGGCACGCGGCTCGTTAGACGCGCACTGGCTGCCCTGCGCAACCGGCGACGACTACGAGATGCGCACACGCGTTCGCGCCAGCGCCACGCTGGGCAGTGTGCCCTTCGACGAGCTTTTCCAACTTGGTGTCGAGCGCGACAACGATTTGTGGCTGCGCGGCCACGCGGGCACCACCGGAGGCCGCAAAGGTGCCGCGCCGCTTGGCCGTCGCTATTTCCTGGCGAACTGGGAGATGGACAAGAACGTTTACAGCAACGGCCTCTTCACGGTTAAACTTGGTCCCTTCCTCGATACCGGCAGCATCGCCGATTCTTCCGGCTTGTTCGGCTCGCAACGCTGGCAATGGGACACCGGCGCGCAATGCAAAGTGCGCGTTCTGGGCAGCATCACAGTAGTGCTGATCTACGGCCGGGACCTGCGCGGGGGTCGCAATGTTTTTTACGGTACCGTGTTGCACTGAAATTGCTCCACAGCAACGAAACCCGCATGTTCTTCCCCGTGTCCTTGTCTTATGACGCGTCGGCAAAGAGCGGGTCGCTTTTGACAGTCGCGATCACGAGCGCCGCTGGATTACGTCGAGATACACGCCATACCCTGATGGCGCGTGCCGCAGATCCCGCGGTCGAGAGCCATGTCCATCGCCGGACACTGGCACGCGGGCTTAGGTGTCCTTCTGGAAATCTAGTTGTGCTTGACGAACTCGCCCTTCGTCCCGGTCAGCGAATTGTACAGCGTTTCGATAAACGCGTCCGCCTTCACGAAATCGCCCGACCACTTGTTCCACGGATCGAAAATCTTCTCTTGCTTCATCTGCTCCAGCGTCTTGTGCTCAGCCAGCGCCTTCTGCATCACCGCTGAAGTCTCCTTCAGCATCTTGGTGAACTCGCGCACATCATCCAGATTCGATAGCGCGCCGTGGCCCGGAATCACCTTCACGTCCGCCGGCAATTGCGCGGTCGCCTTCTCCATCACCGCGATCATTCCCTGCACGCTGCCGCCGCTGGTCACATCGATGAACGGAAATCCATAGCGCACAAAATCGTCGCCCATGTGCACCACATTGTTCTTTGGAAAAAAAATAATCGAGTCCCCGTCCGTGTGCCCCGCGGGAAAATGCAGCGCCCGAATATCCTCTCCGTTCAAGTGCACGGTTACATCGTGCTCAAACGTAATAATCGGCAGCGCCGCCTTCTCCGCCGGCTTGTCCTCCATATGAATGGATCCGCCCGGGCCGTTCCCCGCCGTCCCGCCGCTGATCAGGCGCTTCCGCACATTGTCCTGCGCGATCACCGTCGACCCTGCGTTGCTGAACGGCGGGTTCCCGCCGGTATGGTCCCCGTGATAGTGCGTATTGATCACAAAGCGCACCGGCTTGTCCGTGATCCGCAAGCTCTTCAGCGATGCCTGAATCTTGTCTGCCAGCGGCGCAAACTGATCGTCCACAATCACAATCCCGTCGTCGCCAATCGACGCCGCGATGTTCCCGCCCGCCCCTTCCAGCATATAAATGTTGCCGGAAACCTTCGTCACCTTGATTTGCACCTTCGAGAAATCCTGTCCCTGCCCGCCCCACGCCGGTGCGGCAAACGCCGTGACCGCAACCAGCATCAAACTAACCAGCAGTTTCCGCATGCGAATCCTCCGCGCATTTTACGCACAACAAGCGCCGGGATTCTACCACTAGACCTGTCACACGCTTATCATAGGAAGGTCGCTACGCTGTCCCGTTCGGTCAACAAGGTGCCATCATGAAAATTCTCCAATCGTCAACCTGTTTTCAAATCGCATTGCCGATCGCGCTCCTTGGCGCCAGCCTCGCAATCCCTCCCCTTGTCGCGCGCGCCGCGCAGCAGCCACAGCCGGCGCCTCCACCTCACAACATGGACCACATGCAGCACAATCACGGTGGCTTCATGCAAGAGGGCATGCACCACGCCGTCGCCAAAGGCATCAAGCTCGAGCAGCAAGTCGAGGCCGGCACGCACACCATCACCGTGCGCGAAGGCCCGCTCACGCTCCCGGCCAACACCAGTCACATGAAGATGCCGCAACCTCCTGACGTTTTCTGGACCATTCCGCTCGACGCCTTTCTCCTCGCCTACACCCCCCGCCTAGTCGACGCCAACGGCAACGCCGTCCCCGGCATCGTGCTCCATCACACCGCATTCTGGAACACCGATCGCTCCGATTTTCTCTGCCCCAATAAGGAAGAACACATTTTCGGCGCCGGCAGCGAGCTCACCAATTGGATGGAAATCCCCGGCTACGGCTATCGCGTGCAGAAGGGCGACAAAATCCGCATCGAAACTATGGTCCACAATCCCACCGGCACCGCCTATGACAAGGTCTACCTCGAAGTGAAAATTCCCTACGCCCCGGCGGCCGCCGACGCCGACTCCACCGCCGCCACCAAGAGCGTCTACCCCACCTGGATGGACGTGCAGTCCTGCGGCAACTCCGGCTACGACCTCAAAGCCGGCAAAAATGAAAACACCGGAACGGTCACCGTGAAATACAACGGCGTCCTCCTCGGCGTCGGCGGCCACATGCACGATTACGCCAAGCAGATCGTCCTCGAAGACGCCACCCGCAAGGAAACCGTCGCCACTCTCGACGCCAAGCTCGACGAAAAAGGCCAGCTTGTCAGCATCCCGGTTGTTACCTTCCTCGACCGCGGAGGCTACAAATTCGCCGCCGGGGACCAGCTCCGCATTACCGCTATCTACGACAACACCACCGGCAAGCCGCTCCCCTCCGGCGCCATGGGCATCGTCGTCGGCTACTTCCTCCCTGCCGACGATTCCGCAATGTCCACCCTGCGCCGCAAACCCAAACCCGCCGCCCGCCAAGTCGCCGCCACGCACGACATGTAGACGCGCCTGACCTTCCGGGCGGCCCGCCCCCGCGGCGCTTTTCCACCTCGCCAGCCCCAGTCTATCTAGCTGTACGCAAAAGGCTTACCTCACTTACCCTCGCGTACCGGACGGCTGGCTTCCCGTACCATTGTTGCCGTCTCCCGCCACCCTTACTTTGTGCCTGCACGCCGCGGCACCTGGGCGTCCGAGGCACAATTCGTGGCAGCTCCGCGTAATCCGCATGCGGGCGATTCCCGCCCCCTCACACTCAGCATCCTGCGCTGGTACGGCCTCGCTTTCCTGGTCCTTGCGGCCCTTTCCGCGGTCGCCGGTTTCGAAGTCGGCCACCTCAAAGCCGTCTGGGCCAAACTCAAACTCGGAGAACTTGCCAACGCTACCGCTGCCGCTCCCGCGTCCCAGCCCACCGCCGACGCGGTAAACGCGGAATTCGCCGAGCTCACCCGCCTCGCCCCGCAGCAGCAAGCCGAGCAACTGCTTGAGCTCGCGATTCGCCGCCAGCCCGCCTCGCTCGACCTGATCCGCCAGAATGCGGATAGCTGGCGCGGCCGCCTGCAAAATACTGATCGCTTGTTCGATCTCGTGCTCACCGCCATGAAGTCCGACGATCTGCGCGTGCGCGGCGCGGCCATCGAAGTCGACCTCGCTGCCAACAATCTCAGCAAATCGCCCAAGACCGTGGCCCACCTCGTGAACCTGATTCGCAAGGATCCCAACGAGCGCCCCTTCGCGCTGTGGCGTCTTGGAGCGCTGGGCAATCGCGGCGTGCAGCCAAAACTCGTGCTCACCCATTTGCTCGCTTTCGCGCATGATCCCAACGAGCAAACGCGTTTCTGGGCCGTTGAGGGCCTCGCCATGCTGGGCACCGACGGCGCGATCGATCCGCTGCTGGATCGCTTCGCGCACGATCCTTCGCCCCGCGTGCGCCAGCGCGCCGCCGTGGGTATCGCCGAATCGGGCATGCTTACCCACGAGCAGCGCTTCGCCGCCGTCCCGGATCTCCTGAACTTTCTCGATGATGATGCTTTGGATTCCGACACGCGCGGCTGGGTCTACGGCGCTCTTCGCCTCATCACCGGTGAGGCCCTCGGCAACAACGCGCGAGCCTGGCAGCAATGGTGGGCCCACCACGACACCATCAAGAAATCCCGGTCCCCCAAAGGCGTAGTCTTCGCCTAGCGCGACGCCGCTCCCTGAGTTTCTTCCTTCCAGAAAAAACATTTTGACGCAGCAGCCTTGTTTGGAGTGCGGCAGTCTTGCTGCCGCTTTCATGCCGCCAGCCTCACCCAGATCTCACAAATCGCCGCGCCTTCGAATTTCCAATTTCGAAGCTCCTTTGTTGTATATTGGCCGCCGCACTCATCAGGAGGCGCTATGAGCCTGTGGTCACGCCGTAAATTCTTTCTTACCTCGCTCGCCGGCAGCGCCGCCGGCGTAACCAGCCTCTTCGGCCGCCCAACGCCAGCCGCCACGGCAGCAAGCAATGGTGCGCGCGTCGCCATGCCCCCCGCGCAGGGCAAGCGCCCGCTCATCATCTCCAGCGCCAACGGCGTCAACGCGCTCGGCCGCGGCATGGACATCCTCAAAAAAGGCGGCGACACGCTTGACGCCGTCGTTGCCGCCGTCACCATCGTCGAGGACGACCCCAACGATGACTCCGTCGGCTACGGCGGCCTGCCCAACGAACAGGGCGAAGTCGAGCTCGACGCCAGTGTCATGCACGGCCCAACGCACCGCGCAGGATCGGTCGCCTCCGTGCGCCGCATCAAAAACGTCTCGCGCCTAGCCAAAACCGTGATGGAGCGCACCAACCACGTCATGATCGTCGGCGACGGCGCGCGCCGCTTCGCGGTCGACGAAGGTTTCGAGGAGATGAATCTCCTCACCGAACACTCCCGCAAAATCTGGCTCGCCTGGAAAGCCTCCACGTCCTTTAACTGGCGCCCGGGCATCGACAGCCCGGAGTGGAAAGAAAAGGTTGCCTCGCTTTTCAGCGACACGCCCGAAGATCAAGCGCTGCTCGCCTATGCGCAGCGCGTCATCGCCCATCCGCCCACCGGCACCATCCCTTGCATGGCCGTCAACGAAAAGGGCGACATCTCCGCCACTACCACCACCTCCGGCCTGGCCTGGAAAATTCCCGGCCGCGTTGGCGATTCCCCCATCATCGGCGCGGGCTGCTGCGTCGACAACGAAGTCGGCGCCGCGGGCTCCACCGGCAAAGGCGAGGAAAACATAAAAATCTCCGGTGGCCACACTATCATCGAAATGATGCGCAAAGGCATGTCTCCCACCGACGCCTGCCTCGAAGCCATGGCCCGCATCGCCCGCAACTACAACAACGACAAGAAGAAGCTCGCTACGTTCCACATTTTCTTTTACGCGCTCAACAAAGACGGCGTGCACGGCGCCGCTTCTCTTTGGCAGAACGCCTACGACAAGGGTCATCGCGCCACCTACGCCGTCCACGACGGCACCGAAGCCCGCCTAGTCGATTGCAAACCGTACTTCGACGAAACCGCCGTCAGCGATTAGCTCTTCGTGCCCTCACGCTTTAGTCGGTCCATTGCCGCCATCACCCTGTAGCTCAGGGCCGCCTCCTGGCCCTGAGGCTTTTCCCCCGCACGCTTTAGTCAGTCTGTTCCTCCGGCATTCTCTGCGACCTCTGTGTTTCTCCGCGTCCTCTGTGTTAACTCTTTTTCTTCTCCTCCTTTCAACTGTAAACTGTCGACTGTCGATTTCTCATGGACCAGGCCAACATCCTCATCATCGGCGGCGGCGTAATCGGCTGCGCCATCGCCCACGCCGTCTCCCAGCGCTCCGGCGACGTCTTCCTCGTCGAGCAAAATCCCAAGCTCGGCATGGCCACCAGCACGCGCAACAGCGGCGTCATTCACTCCGGCATCTACTACCCGAAAAATTCCCTCAAAGCCCGCCTCTGCATCGAAGGCAACCGCCTGATGTATGAATTCTGCGCCAAACACAACGTCCCCTTCCGCCACACCGGCAAAATCGTAGTCGCCGCGGACGCACACGAAGAACCAGCGCTCGCCGCGCTAAAACAAAATGGCGAGGGCAACGGTGTCGAAGACCTGCGCCTGATCGGCCCCGACGAAATTCGCGCCCGCGAGCCGCACGTCGCAGGCGTCGCCGCGCTCGACGTTCCCTCCACCGGCATCGTCTCCGCCGAAGATCTCGTCCGAACCTATGCCCGCCTCGCCGCCGATCAAGGCGCGAACATCGTGCAGCGCGCCAAAGTGATTTCTCTCGAAGCTAGCCCCGGCGCCATCCGCGTCGGCCTGCGCATCGGTGACGAAGAAGACTCGCAGGACGAAACCATCGAAGCCCGCTGCGTCATCAACGCCGCTGGTCTCTACGCCGACGAAGTCGCCGCCCTCCTCGGCAACATCTCCTGGAAAATTTATCCCGTCCGCGGCGAGTACTGCGAAATTCGCGGCCCTCGCCGCACGCTCATTAACAATCTCGTCTACCCGCTCCCCCACGCCGACGCCCTCAGCCTCGGCGTGCACTTCACCAAGACTCTGTGGGGAACCGTGCTTCTGGGACCAACGGCAAAATATGTCGACGCGAAGGATAACTACGAGCGCGACCGCTTAACCATCGCTGATTTTGTGCAAGGCGCCAAACCGCTATTGCCCGAAGTGCAGGAATCCGACCTGCAGCTCGGCTACTCCGGAATTCGTCCCAAGCTCGTCCCGCCCGGCGGCAAGGGCTACGGCGACTTCGTAATCATTCGCGACCCCGCCGTCCCCCAAGCCATCCACCTCGTCGGCATGGAGTCCCCAGGCCTAACCGCCGCCCCGGCCATCGCCGCCCACGTAGCCAAAATGGTCGAAGAAATGATGGACTGAACCTGCCGTATCGCCCGCCGCCTAAATTTTTCATCCCGACCGGAGCGGCGGTTTTTTCTTGCGCTCGGTTTGTGAGCGCCGGCCGCGTAGTGGAGGGATCGCGGCAAGATCACAGCTCTATTCGACAACAATCCGCAAAAACTTTTTCTTCCCAAACCGTATTCGATAGGAGCCAGGCTGCTCCAAGTTCAATTTGCTCGTTGGATCGCCGACGGGCAGGCCATCGATCTCAAACCCGCCCTGCTTCATCACCCGTTCCGCTTCCGATGCCGAAGGCACTTGTTCCAGCAACGATAGGATTTTCGACCACTTTTCCGATCCACTGGAAATCGGCAGCGTCATTTCCTCTGCGAGGATTCCCGATTTTGGAAGCGTGACATGCACTCCTCCCGGAACGCGCTTCAGGCGAATCTCCGGTATTTCTTCCGGCGCTTCGCGATTGCGAAACACGCGCTGGAAATTCTGCTCCGCCTGCTTCGCCGCGTCCCTTCCATGAAATTGGCTGATAATCTCCTGCGCCAGCCGCATCTTCACATCCATCGGATGCGTCGTGCCCTCCTCCACGGTCTTGCGAATCTCCGCGATCCACGATTCTGTGCGGTCCGTCACCAATTCCCAATACGTCCACATCACCTCGTCCGAAATCGACATCAGCTTGCCAAACATCTCGTCCGGCGCTTCCGTGATGCCCACATAGTTCCCCAGGCTCTTCGACATTTTGCGCTGCCCGTCGGTTCCTACCAGGATTGGCATGGTCACGCACACCTGTGATTCTTGGCCGTACTCACGCTGGATTTCGCGCCCCATCAGCAAGTTAAATTTTTGCTCCGTCGCGCCCAGCTCCACGTCCGCCTTGAGCATCACGGAGTCATACGCCACGATCAGCGGGTACAGCAGTTCGTGCATCGAGATAGGCAGCTCGTTTTCCAGCCGGTTGCGAAAATCTTCGTGCTCCAGCATGCGCGCCACGCGGTATTTCGCGCACAGCCGCACAATGTCATAACTCGAGAGCTTGTCCAGCCATTCGCTGTTGCGGCGAACCTCTGTCTTCTTCGGGTCCAAAATCTTGAACACCTGCTCCAAATACGTTTTTGAGTTTGCGTCCACTTGCTCGCGCGAAAGCGGCGGCCGCGTTTCCGACTGCCCGGTGGGATCACCGACTAGCGCCGTGAAGTCGCCGATCAGGAACACGGCGGTGTGCCCCATATCCTGAAAATGCTTCAGCTTCCGAATTACCACGGTATGGCCCAGATGCAAATCAGGAGCTGTCGGATCCACTCCGAGCTTTGCGCGCAGCGGCTTGCCCGTTTTCAGTGATTCTTCCAGCTTTGCCTTCAGCTCGCTCTCGCGAATAATCTCCGCCACGCCCTTTTTGAGGTACGCGACCTGCTCGTCCACCGGTTTGAATTGTGTCTTTGTCATTAGCCCCGTTCAGCGATCCCGTTCAAAGTCTGTGCTCCTCGTCAGGGCACGGCTTCAGCCGTGCCGTAAAGCAGCGCCAAGCGCGCCCGTCATTTCGACCGAAGCGACCCGGTTTTTTCTTGCGCCCGCTTTATGGGCGCCGGGTCGCGAAGGGAGAAATCTCTCTTCGTCTTTTTCCGCAGCGTGTTCGGGCCATAACTAACTCTTCAGCCTGCCCTCACCACCCGCCGCCCTACAATCTTGTACTTCCCCTCCAGCACAATCCGCACCGCCTCCGCATAAATCCGGTGCTCCTCCGCCAAAATCCGAGCCGAAAGAGTCTCTTCCGTATCGTCATCGCGTACCGGCACGGTCGCTTGTAGCACAATCGGCCCCGCATCCAGATTCTCATCCACAAAGTGCACCGTGCACCCCGCGAATTTCACGCCGTACTCCAGCGCCTGCCGCTGCGACTCCAGTCCCGGAAACGAAGGCAGCAGCGAAGGATGAATATTCAGGATGCGATTCGGAAACGCAGCCACAAAAAACGGCGATAGCAGCCGCATGTACCCCGCCAGGCACACCAAATCCACTCTATGTTCGTGCAAAACCGCCACAACTTGCCGGTCGTACGCCTCGCGCTCCAGTCCCTTCGAAGGAATCACCCGCGCCGCAATCCTCCGCTCCGTCGCCCTCTCAATCCCCGGCGCCCCCTCCCGGTTGCTGACCACCACCGCAATCTCCGCCCCCGGTATGCGCCCCGCCGCCACACTGTCCGCCAGCGCCTCAAAATTCGACCCGCGCCCGCTCAACAGCACTCCGATCCGCTTACCCATAAACAAAGAAACCTAGCACACAAGCCGCACCCGACAAAATGACCGACAGCTCTTGGATGTTGCTTTGCTCACGGCTGCCTTGCCTTTCTCAGCCTTTCTTTTCCGCAGTGGTACTGTGGAGCTAAGGCCTGAGGAGTCTGCGCAAGGAGAATAGATTACAAATGGCTTTTCTTGACCTCATTGCAGGTGCGAATTTTCGAAATGAAGCTGCCGGCCGGGTGGTCGTTTTCTCCATGGGGCGTCGCAAACGAGGCTATGTTATAAGGTCTGAGCCTGAAGAACAAAAAATCAGAGCTTTTCTAAAGATGTTTTATTGCGCTCATTTTTCGATCCTCTTGCTAGGCTATTTCTTGGCGTCTGAGTGGTCCAGGGAGCTAAGCTACGCCTTAGGCAGGCCTGCCGCGCATTTATTTAGAACTGCGGGAATTTCTCTGGGAATTTATTCTCTTGTGGTGGGAATCCCCTATTTCCTCCTTTGGCGATCCTACAAGAAGGCGTTCCTAAGTTTTATTTCGCCCCAGGATGAGGTCTTGGTAGGGAAGCCCGCAAGGCAACCCGCTTTAATTGCTCTTGCTGTTGGCCTGCTCGCTGTGGCTATCTTGTTCCTTCTCGGAGCTGTTTACCTCATTCGGGCCAAATAACTGCCGCCCTTCAAAACGTACGCCTTGTTGAGCGGCTCCCGTGCGCTGCAAGACCGCCCTTTTTGAAGGTCGGGACGGTCAAACTTTCTTACGGATTGCCCGCGCGCGACTTCTGGGCACTCCTCTTCTTCTCGTACATGGCTTTATCCGCCTGCGCCAGGAGCTCGCCAAGCGTAACGGCGCGCTTGGGGTCAAACCGCGCTACGCCAACACAGAGGGACAACTCATAGCGCGATCCGCCGGCACTCAACTTCTTCAGACTCTTCTCCAATCGACGCAGGAGGACTTCCTGGGTGTGCTCCGATGCCACCTGTGCCAACACCACAAACTCATCGCCGCCGAGCCGCGCAATAATGTCGGAACCTCGGAATGCTTTTTCCAGAGCGTCGGCCGTCCTGACCAGAGCTAGATCCCCTTCCCGATGACCGTAGGTATCATTGATCTTCTTCAGGTTGTCCACGTCACAAAACAGCAGCAAGAGGCTCTGTGCGTTGCGCTGCGCCAGTTTGAGCTGCTGCGTCGCTGCTGCAAAAAAACCGCGCCGGTTGAACAGGCAGGTAAGATCATCCGTGACCGCGAGATAACGCAGCTCTCTGTCGAGAAGGGCCTGCTTAACGGCGTTCCAGACTGCCGGGTGAGCCGCAACTCTCATCGTTTGCCCGTCGGTGCGGTCGGTCCTCAGCAGCTTGGAAATCTCGTCGACCTCGTGCACGATCTGGCCAAACTCGGGGTCTGAAGCTCGCAAAGCAGAGGACAAAGTCTCCTCGAGGCCCTCTTCTGCTGGGCGGTTCTTTCGGTCAATCGGAAGAACTCGGCGCCTCGATCTCTGTGCCACAAGATCAGCCTGCAAAGGGACAGTTTGCGTGGCGGCATCACCTTGCGTTCGCATCGCTCCTCCTGCCAGCAATCATGGAACTCTTCTCACTGGATTGCTCATCGTTCCATTGAGTTGGATGGCCGAAAAGTAGGTGATGACCGCATTGTGTCTAAAGTGATTCCCTTAGTACCTCCAAGCCAAAATCCATTGGGGAACTGAAGTTTTTTGCCATCTGGACGAAAGAAGGCGTGTTCGAACGATCCGCTTGGCAGCATCAACAACGCCCCCTGCAACCCTCGTGAACGCCGTCGAGCAGGCTGCTGCCCGCCAGCCCAATTTGGTGCTTGTTACGGAGCAATGGGGCCGCAAAATGGCAGCACCATGAAAACCACCGCTTCGCGCACAAAGACAACTTCGCGCAAGAACGCGTCTTCGCGCACGACTAAGAGTTCGCGGGCGCGCGGTTCCCAAACCAATGCGGTTCATGCCGGCGAAGGAAACAAGCACGGCGTTGGCGTGGGGGTGGGCACGCCGATTGCGCGCACCAGCACATTTACATTTTCCTCCACCGCAGAGATGAAGTTGTGGGCGGAGGGAAAGAGCAAAGCATACATCTACACACGTTACGGCAATCCCACGCTGGCAATCGCGCAACAAAAGATCGCCGCGCTCGAAGGCGCGGAAGCCGCGGTAGTCACTGCTTCCGGAATGGCTGCAATCTCGAGCGTGCTGTTGGGCGCGCTAAAATGCGGCGACGAATTAATTTCCACCGCGCAACTCTACGGCGGAACCTATCGCCTGATGCGCGATGTGTTCTCCGACTTGGGAATCAAAGTCCATCACGTCGGGACCGATCTCGACGGAATCGAAAATCTGGTGAATTCGCGCACGCGCGTTTTGTACGTGGAAAGTCCAACGAATCCCACCGTGCGCCTGGTGGATGTTGAAAAGGCCGCGCAATTCGCGAAGAAGCACAAACTGATTTCCATTATCGACAACACTTTCGCCACTCCTGTTCTGCAACAACCCATCAAACTCGGCTACGACATGGTCGTGCACAGCGCCACAAAAGCGCTGGCCGGCCATTCCGATGTGATCGCAGGCGTGGCCGTGGGAAATAAAAAATGGATGGAGCGCGTGCAGCACATGGTGATTTATCTGGGCGGCTCCATGGATCCGGAAGCGGCGTATTTGCTGAATCGCGGAATCAAGACGCTGGGACTGCGCGTGCAAAAACAATGTGAAAACGCAATGGCCGTCGCGAAATTTCTGGAGAAGCATGCGAAAGTGGCGCGCGTTTTTTATCCTGGGCTCCCTTCGCATCCGGATCACAAATTGGCGAAGAAGCACATGCGCGGATTCGGCTCCATGCTCGCGTTTGATTTAAAAGGCGGATTGCCGGCGGCGCGGCGCGTTTGCGACCGCGTGCAATTATTTTTGCTGGCGGCGAGCCTTGGCGGTGTGGAGTCGCTGGTGGTTTTGCCGGCATATACCTCGCACTACGACATGAGCGAAGAAGAATTGGCGCGCGGCGGCGTGACTCCGGGGATGGTGCGCGTGTCTATTGGCATCGAGGACGCCGAAGATCTCATCGCTGATTTGCAGCAAGCGCTCGCTTAGTTTTTACCTCGAGATTTCAAATCAAAAGCGCCCGCGAAAATCCGCGGCCGCTACATTTACATCGAATCGGCCGCCTCAGAAGGCGGCCGCTGCAAAACCATCGCTACGCTTTCGCCGGGACGGGAACGGGGGCGGCGTATTCCTCTTTTGCCGGGAGCATGGACTTCACGATGTCTTCGAGTTCGTGGGAGCTTTGCACGTGTTCTGGATAATTGTGGACGGTGGTCTCGAAGGTGCCGCCGTGTTTGGCGCGGACGCTTTGCAGCTCTTCCTGCAAACGGACGGCGATACGCTTGGCGCTGAGCGTGTCGGTTTCGGGGAGGACGAGGCCGAAGAGATCGGGAGCGAGGTGATAAATGGAGTCGGTGGGGCGCAGCTTGTGGGACATGGCTTTGGCGGCGTCGCCGAGGGCGGAGGCGTTGTCGCTGGCTGCGGAGGTCGTGCCAACCTTGGCGCGGACGAGCAGCAGAGTGAGATTTTTCTGCATGGTCATGGCGCGGCGATACTCCATGGTGAGGCGATCCCAGAAATGGTTGATGTCCGGCATGGTCTGGAGCAGGTCGGCACTGGCTTGCAGGCGCAGCTCGATATTGCGCTCGAGCTCTTCGAGAATTTGCTGCTTGAGCTTGCGGACGGTGCTTTGGCGCTCGAGCAAATAGCCGATGAAGAGAAGGGTGAGCGCACAAAAACCGAAAAAGGCGACGCGAAGGGTCCACTTGTTGGCGATGTCCGGGTGGAGAAAAACGAGCGGATACATGAAGACGGCCAGGCCGCTGGCGAGCACGAAGACGAAGACAGCTGCGATGATGGTGAGCTGAAGCTCGCGGCGTTCGAGGCGATCGAGTTCTTGCCGATTGATGGTTGCCATTGCTGTTTCCACCTGGCGAATTGAGAGACGGGCAACGCCCGAAAAAGCGATTCGGTGCGTCCCGGCAATGGTGGCGGGGAGAGATGCTCGGCGCAATAGACTCGCGGTACTGGCGTTGCGGAAGCGATAACGGGAAATGACCCTCGAAACTCGGGGTAAACGAGTGGCCCTTCGCAAAAGACGCTCTGGGTAAACGAGTGAAGGCGCGCATCTGGACTGCGGAAGGTTGGGAAGGAAACGCGGATACCCCGCCGGGTGTTTTGCGAAAAGAGGCTGCAAGCTGTTGGAAACAAAGGGAACGAGTGTGGAAAAAGCGCAAAGAGACGACAAAGAGGCTGCAAGCAAATGAAAGGGCGTGACTTGTGACTCGTGACCTGTGACTCGTGAACAGCCAGACAGAAATACCCCGACACCCCCGGGGGTTTTGTATGGATGTGAAAACAAGGGAGTTACGGAAAAAGGGGTTCGTAAGCTCGTGAAGGCAAAG
>Ga0307475_10000450_pt1 | contig 24448 bp, 25 predicted proteins | sample atmos_gasesECM1C_FD_203317 | JGI IMG/M metagenome (GOLD analysis project Ga0307475, IMG submission 203317) | Hardwood forest soil microbial communities from Morgan-Monroe State Forest, Indiana, United States - atmos_gasesECM1C_515 | ecosystem: Environmental > Terrestrial > Soil > Temperate... | reverse complement strand
TTTCCTTGCCGCAATTGTCGCAATATTCCGTCTTGGCTTCGCTTTCCACTTCCTCGCTGCCGGTCTCCGCAAGGTCGCGTATAAAATCGCACTCCGGGTAACGCGAGCAGCCGAGGAAAAATCCGTGGCGGCTGATGCGCTCGAGCAGCTCTCCCTGGCCGCATTTCTCGCACTTCTCGCCTGTCGGAATGCCGGCCTTATACGACTGCATTTCCCCCCCGGCCTTATCCAGGTCTTCTTCGAAGCGATCCCAGAATTCCTTCACCGCTTTCTTCCACGGGAGCTTGCCCTCTTCGATTTCGTCGAGCTCTTCTTCCATGCGCGCCGTGAAACCCACGTCGAAAATGTCTTCGAAGCTCTTCACCAGCAGGTCGCTCACTCTTTCCCCCAGGAGCGTGGGCGTGAAGCGGCCCTGGTCCTTATTCACGTACTCGCGCTCGACGATCGTGGAAATAATCGCCGCGTATGTGGACGGCCGGCCGATGCCCTTTTCCTCGAGCTCCTTCACCAGCGTCGCTTCCGTGTAGCGCGGTGGAGGCTCCGTGAAGTGCTGCTCGGGGCGGATGCTCTCGAGGCGTAGCTTCTCGCCTTCGCTGACGCGCGGAAGCGCGCGGCTTTCCGTGTCGCCCTCGTCTTCCTTTTCTTCCTCGTCCTTCACCGCTTGATAGGCGGCGAGATAGCCGTCGAACTTGATCACCGATCCGCTGGCCCGGAACGTGTAATCGTTCGCCGCAACGTCGATTGTGGTCTGATCGAAGACGGCGGGAACCATCTGCGAGGCGACGAAGCGCTGCCAGATCATCTGGTAGAGCTTGAACATGTCGTCGTCCAGATACTTCCTCACGCTGTCCGGCGTTCGCGCCACGTCCGTTGGCCGTATCGCTTCGTGCGCGTCTTGCGCGTCTTTCTTCGACTTGAAGAAATTCGGCTTTTCCGGGAGATAGTTCGGGCCGTAGGTCGAGCCGATGTGGTCGCGAACCTGCGCGAGCGCGTCGTTCGAGACGCGGACGGAATCGGTGCGCATGTAGGTGATCAGCGCCACCGATCCCTCATCTCCTAGCTCAACACCTTCATAGAGCCGTTGTGCAAGCATCATCGTGCGCTTGGCCGTGTAGCGCAGGCGGTTGTAGCCGGCCTGCTGAAGCTTCGATGTGGTGAACGGCGGCGGCGCGTAACGGCGCTTTTCTTTCTGTGTGACATTGGCCACCTGCCACGTGGCGCGCTCAACGGCCGCAAGAACGCGCTGCGCTTCCGCTTCGTTCGCGACTTCAATATCTTCACCCTTGTACTTGGTGAGCTTCGCTTCGAAAACCGGAGGATCGCCCGCGGCAAGAAGGGCGTGGATCGTCCAGTATTCCTTCGGCACAAACGCGCGAATTTCGCGTTCGCGCTCGACGATCACCCGCAGTGCCACAGTTTGAACTCGCCCCGCCGAAAGCCCCCGGCGAACCTTGTCCCACAGGAGCGGCGAAATCTTGTAACCCACCAACCGGTCGAGAACGCGGCGCGCCTGCTGCGCGTCCACCAGATTCTCATTTACTTGCGTGGGATGCTCGAAGGCTTCTCGGATCGCCTTCTGCGTGATTTCGTTGAACATCACGCGATAAATCTTGGGACCCTTTCTTGCCGGCTCGATTGTTTCAGCTTTCGAAGCTTTCTTCTCGGGCTTGTCCGTCTCGGCGTTGCCATTGGCTTTCGACTCGGTTTTGGCTTTGGCCTCCGCCTCAGCTTCGGCCTGTGCCTCTTTCGCATCTTCCACGACCTTCACATACTTCCGCGGCTTGCCTAGTATCTCCGCGAGATGCGCGCAGATCGCTTCGCCTTCGCGGTCCGGGTCGCCTGCCAGATAGACGGCCTCGGCCGTGGACGCAGCCCGCTGCAGGTCACCGATCACTTTTAGCTTGCTGGGGATCACTTCATAGGTCGGGTCAAAGATATTCTCGGAGGTGACCACAACCTGCTTCGCTGCTTTCTTCTCCGCGCTCTTGCCTTTGGCCTTGGACTTCCTTTTCTTCTTGCCCCTGCCATTCGGCTCCCCGGGCAGAAGTATGCCGATCGTCTTCTTCGGCAGGTCCATCACGTGGCCGTACGACGCCTTCACCGTATAGTTCCGGCCGAGATACTTGTTGATCGTTTTCGCCTTTGCCGGCGATTCGACTATAACCAGTGATCTTGCCATGCCCTCTTATGTTCCTTGTCAAACACTACATCACATTCCGCGTTTCGCGAAATGCCCTACCATCCTAACCCTGGAATGCCTGCGGGGATTACAACAGGACTTTCAGGAATTGCTTACCCGGCAACTGCCGCACGACGCCCTTGAGTTCTAGTTCGAACAGCGCAGCGAGTACCTCTGACGAGCTTAACCCGGAAAGCTCAACCATCTCATCCACATGCCTGGCTTCGTCCATGCTGAGAAGCGCATAGAGAGGCCGCACGGTGGGCGCCAGACTTTCCTCCACCAGCGAAGCCCGCTCTTCGGAAGTTGCCACGTCCACCGGCAGCAGCTCCGCCCGGACCGGCGTCGGCAATTCCTCGACCACGTCTTCCCACCCCGTGACCAGCTTGGCTCCTTGTTTAATGAGCTGATTCGGTCCGAAGCTGGCGGGTTGCGTGGCGTTGCCGGGCACGCCATACACCTCGCGTCCGAATTCCATGGCTAGGCGCGCTGTAATTAAAGACCCGGAATACTGCGCTCCCTCGACCACAACCACCCCCAGTGCCATTCCCGCGATAACGCGGTTGCGAATAGGGAAATTTTGAGGCGCGGGAAAAGTCCCCAGGGGGAACTCGGAAATAATTGCGCCGCGGCGCGCGACTTCCCCAAAAATTTTTTTGTTCTCCTTTGGGTAGACCACGTCAATCCCGCATCCCAGCACCCCAATGGTGCCTCCCTGCACCGCAGCGAGCGCTCCTTTGTGCGCGCTCGAGTCAATCCCTCTCGCCAAGCCGCTTCCGATGATCAGGTTTCGGTCGGCCAAGTCCTTTGCGAGGCGCTCAGCCATTTGATTCCCGTAGGGGGTCGGGCGTCGCGACCCTACTATCGCAATCATGTTTCTGTTTAGAAGCTCAATGTTTCCAATAACATACAGGATGGGTGGAGGGTCGTAGATTTCGCGCAGCCGCGACGGATACTCCAGTTCGTCCCATGTCAGCAGCCGACAGCCGGCCGTCTGCGCTTGCGCCAGCTCTTTCGCCGCGGCGCTCAGCGGCTGTCGCGTGTGAATTGCCTGCGCCACTGCGGCGGGCAAACGCTGTGCCTCCAGCGCTGTTAGGGACGCGTTGAAGATTGCCTCGGGGCTGCCGAACTCGCGCAGCAATTTGCCCGCATTGCGCGCGCCGAGACCCGGCGTCAATGCAAGCGCCAACCATCCCAAGTACTGGTCGGAATCCATCGAAGGGGAGCCTGGGGGGCGAGCCTACGCAGGGTGTCGCAGCGCTGTCAAGCGACGGCTCGACGAAGAAATACTTAGACGGGGCCGTAGTCCCCGCAATCAGGGTTCACCCACCTACTGCTTCCGCGACGCTTTGAGGATCTTGATTGGCGGCTTCAGCGATTGGCCATCCGCGGGCGCATTCTGGATCGCGCGCACCACGTCCATGCCACGCACGACGCGCCCAAATGCAGCGAATCCCTGGCCGTCCGGGTTGCGTTGGCCGCCGAAGTCGAGCGCGGGCTGGTCGCCGACGCAGATGAAGAAGTCGGACGTAGCGGTGTCCGGGCCATCGCGTGCCATCGAGATTGTGTCGTCAAGGTGCCTGAGTCCCGTCACGCTCGTGCGCTCCAGAGGAATCGCCGGCCCATCTTCCTTGGCGCGCGCGGCATTGATCCCACCCTGAATCACTTCAATCTTGATTTTATTCTTGGGCTGGTTGTCAGGATCGAGTTTCACGGTACGGTGAAAGACGCCGCCATCGTAGAACCCGCGATCCACGTAGCGAAGGAAATTCGCAGTCGTGGCCGGTGCGTGCCTGGCGTCGAGCGCGATCTCGATTTCGCCACGCTCGGTTTCGAGGACAACCCGTACCATCCCATCGCCCGTTTGCGCGCAAGCCACGGGCGGGACGATGGCAAGTGCCGCAACGAAAACCATCGCAAAGCGCGTCACGTGAAATTCTCCGTTCAGGGCTCAGCGTATGCAGCCCTTCGGTTGATTGTCAAGCACAGCGTCAAGCCGGCGCGCTTTTCGCCGCTAACTGAGTTATATTCCCTCGCGTTATCCATAGGGGCGGACAAGAGGGCGCATGGCCGAAGCTGACCGCAACAAAGCAACACTTTCGATCGTCGTCTACTTGGCCCTCACGTTCGCGCTCAGTTCGATCTTTTACGTCCTGGTGATCCGCCGAACAGGTCTTGGCCAGGGCATCGGGCACCTGGCTCTCGGTTTGATGTGGTGCCCCGGAATTTCGGGGCTGCTGACCCGCTTCATTTTTCAGCACAATTTGCACGGCCACGGCTTCAGTTGGGGCAAGGCGAAATACCAGTTCGCGAGCTATTGGATCCCGCTCGTCTACGCTTCCGCGGTTTACTTGCCGGTTTGGTTTGCCGGTTATTTCAATTCCACGAGCCCCATCTTCACTGGATTCGCGCTGCGCTTTCCCCGAATACCACACGCGGCCGCGCTTCCTCTGTTCTTTCTAATTCTCGCCACCGTGGGAGTTCTGTCGTCGTGTGTCTCAGCGCTCGGCGAAGAGCTGGGCTGGCGCGGCTTTCTTGTCCCGCAGCTTGCCAAGGTCATACCGTTCCCGCGCGTCGCCTTTGTGAGCGGCATCATCTGGGCGCTGTGGCACTATCCAATCATTCTATTCTCGACCGCCTACCGCGGCGCCGGGCCGCTGTGGTACACCGTGGCCTGCTTCACGGTCATGGTCGTCGGCTTGAGTTTCCTGTTTGCGTGGATGCGGCTGAAATCCGGCAGCGTCTGGACCGGCATGATTTTGCACGCCAGCCACAATCTTTTCATTCAGGCCTTTTTCGATCCGCTCACTCGCCGCGCCAAAGTCACGGATTTATGGACCACCGAATTCGGTGCCGGGCTCGCGATTGCCGCCGTCATCATCGGCGTGATTTTCCATGCGAAAGCTGGCGAATTGCCGGACACGGCAGAGGCTGCCACGCCGTCTTTCACCGATGCACTGAAGTAGCGCCTACGCTTTGCCGAATGCCCAGATAGACCCGACGGCCAGCTCGAGCGAGTTTCCGTCGGGATCGCGAAAGTAAATCGACGGCGGATTGTTCCCGAATGCGAACTCCGCCTCGATTTTCACTTTCTGCTCGCGTAAGCGCTCGCGCCATGCAGAGATTTCTTCCGCTTCGATTCGGAAAGCTGCGTGACCCGCGCCGGTTGTCCCGTGCGCCGGAAGCATTCCGCCCCGACGCGTTATGTCACCTCGAAAAAGGAGCAGCACGCTCGGTCCGGCTCCCACCTGCAGCGCGGCGCCGCGCCCTCCGGCGAAGTATCCGTCCTCGATTTTTCGCAGCCCGAGAACATTCTGATAGAACTCCACCGCTCGCTCGACGTCGCACACGTAGAGCGAAGTTTCGAGCACCGCTTTCGGTTGCAGCGTCACGCCTGCATCTTAATCTCCCGGTTTTTCCGAAGCAAACGGCTTCGGCCCACTACCCGCGTTTGCTTCCGGTGGACAACATGGCGCCCTCACGGTCAAAATACCAGCGCCGGAGATTCCACCTCGATGATGAAGAACCTTTCACTCGCAGCGTTCGCTGGTGCCGCCATTTTGTTCGCCGTGTTTTCCTTTGGTCGCGTTCCTGCGCAGGAGCGCGGCGAAAAAGGAATCGAAGGAACGTGGGAAGGCGCGCTCGGCGGACGCCTGCGTATGGTCATCACACTCGCGCCCTCCGGAGAGGGCGCATACACCGGCAGCCTCGCTGCCCCCGACCAGCACGTCACTCACACGATCGAGAATGCCACGCTCAAAGGCGACCGCGTCCGATTCGAAGTCCCCAGCGTCGGCGGCGTTTACGAAGGTTACCTGATCAAGGAAAACGAAATGCGCGGCACCTGGACGCAGACCGCTGCTCCCGCGCCCCAGCAGCTCAATTTCAAGCGCACGAGCAAGCCCTCCGACATGCAAGCTCCCGCTGCCTCGACCGCCACGCCAGCTGCTCACACGCCGAAGCCGCTCGCCGCGCCACTCGATGTAACCGTTCCCATCGCCCCCACCGCATTTCACGCCGGTGGCAAATGGCACCTCGCCTACGAGCTCCATGTCGCGAACTTCGGCCGTTGGGATTGTTCGCTCACTCGTCTGGAAGTCGTCTCCGCGGACGCAGCGCACAAATCGCTCGCCAATTTTGCCGACGCCGATCTTGTTGCACTGATCGCGCATCCCGGGCTCGACGCACCCGCGAACGCGACAATTGTTCCGGGTGGATTCGTAGTCGCCTACCTCTGGCTTGATTTCGACCACCGCGAAGACATCCCATCCGCGCTCGTCGAACGCATCAGCATGAAGATCGGCGACTACCCCGAAGGCTTGCGCATTGACGCGCCGCAGGTTGCTATGGACCGTGATCCCGTCGCTGTCATCGCATCTCCGCTTCGTGGCGACGCTTGGGTTGCCGCGAACGGCCCGTCGAATTCGTCTCATCACCGCCGCACCGGTTTAACAATTGACGGCCGCTACTACCTCGCGCAGCGCTTCGCCATTGATTGGGTCGAGCTCTATCCGGACGGAAAGACCTTCCAGGGCGACGCCGGCAACAACAAGAACTACCGCGCGTACGGCGCGGAAATTCACTCCGTCGCCGATGGCGTCGTCGCCGAAATCAAGGACGGCATTCCGCAGAACGCTCCGGGCGCCGATTCCCGCGCCGTTCCCATGACGCTCGAAACCCTCGGCGGCAATTACGTCGTCGTGGACATCGGCAACGGCCGCTTCGCGCTCTACGCGCACATCCAGCCGGGTTCCCTGCGCGTGAAACTTGGCGACAAAGTCCGCGCCGGCGACGTTCTTGGCCTCGTCGGCAACTCCGGCAATTCCACCGAGCCGCATCTCCACTTCCACATCTGCAATGCCAGCTCATCGCTCGCCTGCGAGGGCCTGCCCTACGCGCTGTCATCGTTCGACGAGGAGGATTGGGAAGAAAAACCGGCCCCGCATCGCACGGCCAAGCCGCCTGTGCCCCACAAAATGGAAATCCCCCTCGAAAACGACGTTGTGAAGTTCTAACCTTACCGCTCGTTTGTCATCTCCGCTTTCTTCCGCCCTCTGTAGGGGCGCAGCATACTGCGCCCGGCATCCATGCCGCCTTCAGGCGGGCTCACGCTGCCGCGCATCCTCTCGGGATTGCTATGCGCCCTTCTTGAGCTCCCGGACCTTGGGCGGTTGGTAGGTGCCCGGAACGGTTCGCGCGGCAATCGACAAGCGGTTCCACGCGTTTATCGCGCCGATGGCGAAAGTCAGGTCCGACAATTCTTTCTCGGTAAAGTGCGGGCGAACTTCTTCATAGACGGAATCCGCCACGTGGCCGGCCGTCACCAGCGTGAGCGCCTCGGTCCACGCCAGTGCCGCGCGTTCGCGCTCCGTGTAATACGGGCACTCCCGCCACGCATCGAGCGAGTACAGCCGCTGTTCGCTTTCTCCGATTGCGCGGAGGTCCTTCCAATGCATATCCAGGCAGAACGCGCAGCCGTTGATCTGCGAAGCGCGCAGCCGGATCAGATGGAGCAGTGATTCCTCCAGTCCGCACTTACGCAGGTACAGTTCCAGGCCAAGCATTGCTTTGTAGCCGTCGGGAGCCGCTTTCGCATAATTCAAACGTGGTTCCATAACTCCTCCTTTCAATCGCTCAGGAAACTGAATTATCCGTCTTCCAGCCCGCCTTCTCCACCGCCTTTCGTCAATGGCCGGAGTGACCGGGGCCCTGGTCTCTTCCAGCGTAACTCCAGCACCTCTCGACGCATCAATTCGCCCGCTTAAGGTGCGGCTCAGCCCGTTCGGCCCAAAACGCTTGCCTCGGTGTGCTAGGCTAACAATGGAGGCGCATGCTCTGGCTCGCGCGTGCCCTCTGAGGGTCCTCGGCGACCGAACGGAGGAGGACGTAACGGCGTGCTCAAGCGCACGACAAGTTTTGACCCAATCCAAGCGCTCCCAACCCCGCCTCGAAGAAATTCTAATCGCAACATTCCATTATTATTAGAAGCCTTGCTAACCATCGCAAAATCAATGACATCCAAATTTCTAATCGCAACAAGAACGCCATGCGGCGGTTACGTGGCGTTAGCTTTGAGCCGCGCTGTTTGCGTCCCGGTCGGTTCTTCGGGACTGGAGGGATGGATCGGCGCCCCGCCGGGCCCGAGCCAAGGGAAGGGCTGCCTCGCAGGGGGCCAAGTGCGGCTATGTTATAGTCTCAGCGAGAACACAAATGGCTAAACTTCGCATCTCCATTGTCGAGTATCTGAACACGGCGCCGCTGGTCTGGGGCTTCACCGAAGGACCGCTGATGGGCAAGTACGACCTCTCGTTCACTGTGCCGTCGCAGTGCGCCGAAGCGCTCCGCCGCGGCGACGTGGACGTGGCCATCATCCCCGCGATTGAATATCAGCGCATGGACAACCTCGTCGCGTTGCCGGGAATGGCGGTGGCGGCCAAGGGCGAAGTCCGCAGCATTTTGGTCGTCGCGAAGAAGCCCATCGATATGGCAAAGCGCATCGCGCTCGACACCAGTTCGCGCAGCTCGGCCGCGCTCGTGAAGCTTCTTGCCGAAGGCTACTGGAGGATTCAGCCGGAATGGGTTGAAGCCGATCCCGATCCGACGGAGATGTTGAACCAGGCAGATGCAGCGCTCGTGATCGGCGATCCCGCGCTGCGCATCTCGCTCAAGATGGAGGCGCTCGCCGCCAAACCCGTCAGAGAAAACACCGGCGACGGCCAGTGCTGTCAGGGCGATCCCGAAGACATGCCCGTCCCTGGATTTGAGACTCTGTTTGTCTATGACGTGGCGCACCAGTGGCGCGAGATGACTGGAAAGCCTTGCGTCCTCGCCATCTGGGCGGGACATCGCGACGCCGTCACTCCGGAAGTTCTCGCCGATTTTCAGGCCTCAAAGCAGTACGGCCTCGAGCGTATCCGCGAAATTTCCGAGGCGGCTTCGATCAAGCTCGACTTGCCGCCGCGCGCTCTTGAGTGCTACCTCGCGGACAATATCGATTACAATCTCGATGAAGAAAATCTCGCAGGTCTGCGGCTCTATTACGAGAAAGCCGCCGCGGCCGGATTGATCCCGCGCGTTCACCCGCTCGAATTCGCCGCCGCGCCGGCGGCGTCCAGCGTGCGCCGCGGTGCCTGAGCACGTGAGCGGCTCCCCGAACCTCGGGACGGTGACCCGCGTGCGCCGCTATCCGGTGAAAAGCATGGCCGGCGAAGATTTGCAGGAAGCCCGGGTCACCTTCGCCGGGCTTGTGGGGGATCGCGTGTACGCGTTCGTGCAGAAGGACAATCACTCGGACTTTCCCTGGATGACAGGGCGGCAGGGCCACGAGCTGATTCTTTTCCAGGCGCGATTTCTCGAAGCCCCCACGACAGCGGAAGAATTTCTCCCTGCCGAACAATTTGCCGCCGAAGTTACCACGCCGGAGGGCCAGATGTTCCGCATGGACGACGCAAAGTTCACCGCGCACATCGAGAAGCGCTTCGGCAAAGCCGTGTGGCTGCGGTTTTCCGAGCGCAGCCAGACCGACGCGTGTCCCGTTTCGATCTTCGGCTTGAGCACGGTCAGTGCTCTCTCGGACGAGACGGGCATGCAGCTCGATGCGCGCCGCTTTCGCGCTAATTTCTACGTTCGCTGGAACGACGACCGCCCCTACTTGGAAGACTCGCTCGTCGGCAGCCAGGTGCGTATCGGCGAAGAAGTGGTAGTGCATCTGGTGAAGAAGGATTCGCGGTGTATCATGATTACGCTTGACCCGGAGACCGCCGCGCCCGCGCCCGTGGTGCTCGAAAAAGTGATGCGAGCTCACGATGGCTGCGCCGGGGTTTACGGCGCCGTGTTGCACGAAGGAATTGTGCGCACGAACGATCCAGTGTGCCTGGTGAATTGACAATGACCATCTCACAACAGGAAGCGCTTGAACTTTTCAACTCCGACGACCTGATCGGCATCGGCATGGCGGCCAACGAAGTTCGCCGCAGGAAGACCGATCCGCGCATCGCCACCTATCAGATTGACCGCAACATCAACTACACGAATTTCTGCACGGAATACTGTTCTTTCTGCGCGTTCTATCGTCCCCTCGGCGCCAAAGACGGCTACATCCTGCCGCTTGAAACGATCTACGAAAAAATCGAGGAGATGCTCGAGCTCGGCGGCACGGGCGTGCTGATGCAGGGCGGCCTGCACCCGGATTTGCGGATCGGCTTCTACGAAAACATGCTGAGCTCGCTTAAGAAGAAATTCCCGCAGGTCCACCTGCACTGCTTCTCCGCGCCGGAGATCACCTGCATCGCGGAAGTTTCCGAGCTCACGCTACACGACACGATTGCGCGCCTGCGCGATGCCGGACTCGATTCGATTCCCGGCGGCGGCGCGGAAATTCTCGACGACGAAGTCCGCGCGCGCATTTCGCGGCTGAAGTGCACGTCCAAGGAATGGGAAGAGGTCCATCGCACGGCGCACGCCCTCGGCATGCGCACCACCGCGACGATGATGTTCGGCTGCGGCGAGGAATACCGCCACCGCGTGAACCATCTCGAGCTTCTGCGCCGCATCCAGGAAGATACCGGCGGCTTCACTGCGTTCATCCCCTGGATTTTCGCGCCCGAGAATACGCCGCTCGGAAAGAAAATCCCCGAGGCGACCGCCTTCGACTACCTGAAGACGCTCGCCATCAGCCGCATGTATCTCGACAACATCGACCACATCCAGTCGAGCTGGCTGACGCCGGGAATCAAAATTTGCCAGGTTGGATTGCAGTTCGGCGCGGACGATGTGGGCAGCATCCTGATTGAAGAGAACGTGGTGTACGCCGCCGGCGTCCGCAACCGCACGAACGAAGAAGAGCTTCGCCGCATCATCTCCGACGCAGGCTACATCCCCGCGCAGCGCGACACCCTCTACCGCTCGTATTCCTTGAAAGCCCTGGCTGCTGGTAGTTAGGCGCCAAGAGTTAAGCAGAGATTGCAAGGGCCGGTTGCGTCGCGGAAACTGAAACAGGAAGTTCGATGCTGACGACGGCGCCGTAGGGCTGCTGATTCGCGAGCGTGATTTCGCCGCCGCATTCCTGCGCGATGCCGTAGCAGATGCTGAGGCCGAGGCCGGTGCCCTTGCCCACCGGCTTCGTCGTATAGAACGGGTCGAACGCGCGGTTCAAATCGTTAAAGCCCGGACCTGAATCCTCGAATCGGATCAGGACGCGATCGTCGCGCCGTGACGCATGGATCCGGATGATCCGCTTGGCGCTTTCCTCCACGGCGTCAATCGCGTTGTTCAGGATGTTCAGCAGCACCTGCTTCAATTCATCTTCGCCGATCGCAAGAGGCGGCAGAACCGGCGGAACATCGGTCTCGAGATGAATCCCGAACTTGCGGAGATGGTATTCACGAAGCTGAACGACGTCGCGCAACGCCGCGTCGAAATCGGCGGCGCGCGCGGCGGGATTGTTCTGCCGCGCGAACCGGAGCAGGCCGTCCACGATGCGCTTCATGCGGCGCGCTTCCTGGCCGAGCTTTTCGACGCGCTTCGCGGTTTTCTCGTTTTCCACTTCCTCGCCCAGCAACTCGGAATAGCCGATGATACCGGTGAGGGGATTGTTGAGTTCGTGCGCGACGCCGGCAACGAGCTGGCCGAGAGCCGCGAGTTTTTCCGAGCGCACCAACTGATGGTGCAAGCGCGAGTTGTCGATCGTCACCGCGAGATCGGAGGCGAGCACTTCGAGTTTCACCATCTCGGACGTGCCCGCGAATAATTCATCTTGTGGAGCGGAGAGGCACAAACAACCCAGGTGCGAGCCGCGCGAGGATACGAGCGGAACCAGCACGAGGTCCTCGGCGGTGACGCGGAACGAATTGTTTCCGAGCTGTGTCCCGCTGGCGCAGAGTTGTTTCACGTCGTCCATCGTCCAGCGGCTTGTGTGGTCTTCAAAATCAGCCATTTCTGCGCGCGAAAAACCGCTTGAACCTCCCAGGCGCAGCGAGCCACCCTCCGCGACGAGGAAGAGCGCCGCGCGGCGGAAGCTGCTGGCACCGGTGACGGCCACGGCGATCTCTCCGCACAGCGCGGCCGGATCCTTCCCTCCGAGCAGGCGCGACGTGATCTGAGAAAGACTCAGGAGCAGCCGGTTTTCCGCATGCTCGCGTTCATGTGCTTGCTCGATGATGCGCGATTTATCTTCCAACAAAGCGAGCACCATGCCGAACGCCACGAAAAATTTCGGAACGTTCCACAGCTCCGGATTCAAGTGGAGATTCGGAGCAAGGTAATCGACCAGCGAACCCGCCGGAAAGACAGCGCCCCAGCACAGGAAGCCGCCTGTGACGGCAATCACGCCGGGCGACCGCCGCGGGTAGCGCCTCCAGAACAGGAAGCCGCACAGGCCGAAGGTGATCGTCAGGATCGCGTTGACGGTGAAATCAGAGTTGAGCAAAAGCTCGTCGTGAATCGCCCAAATCCCCGTGCCCACCAGAATCGCGGCGAGGGTAAAGGTGAACGGCACTCTGTTCCCGGCCGGAAAAAGTGCGAACGCCGCGCTTCCAAAAAAGAAGACAGCGACTGCGGCCGCCATCGTCCAAGGAATATGCCAGCCAAAAGTAGCGGCGACGGCGTGAAATGCCGTAGGCAGGCCCATCAATGCGAGCAGGGCGAAACGTTTTGCGCGGTTCTCAACCGCGAGAATCAGCGACACCACGAAGACAACGCCTGCGAGTTCGAGCGCGCCCAAATCAATTGATTCGAATATCTTCTCGATCGTGCCGGTGCGGGTTTCGAACGCTTCAATGAAGAAGTGAAGGAAAATCAGCGCCCACGCGTAGGTCCAAAGACGCATCCGCGCGGACGGGGCATGCTTCCGCAGCGATAGAAATATGCCAACGAGCACAGCGAGAACCAGGATTGTCGGCAACTTGTCGAGCAAGGTGGTCACAACATCCCCTCAACTCTACCGAGAGTAATGGCCCGCACAGAGAGGCAACAATAGAGCGGAGGTACCAGAAATCAACCAATTCGGGACAAGGTGAAAAGAGTTTACATACTTACTAAGCCCTATGGTTTCAGAGGGATGCGAATGTCAATCGAAACTTCGCTGTTCTCGGGCAGATCGAGCGGTTCGACTGGAACAAGTACGCCCTTCACAAAATGCGCGCGGATGCGGAGTGAGGCGGACGCGGAGGATGCGTCCGGCTTCGCGATCCGCTTCTCGAATTTCGGCACACCCGCCTGGTCGAGCGCGACATTGGCGAGCGCATCGGCATCGCGGTTCATTTCCCGGCGAACGTGCTCGATGGCGAAGTATCCAAGCTGACGGGCCAGTTTCGACGCGCGCTCATGAAGCTGTTTCAGATCCGGACTCTTCACTTTGTAACGGCCCTGCATCTGGCGGACGAGCAGCTCAGAATCGCTGCGAATTCGAAGCGCGGTGATTCCGTGGGTGGTGGCGTAATCGAGCGCGGCGACCAAAGCGTAGTATTCGGCGACGTTGTTTGTCTCGCGGCCAAGATTCTTTGCGAGCTCGAGAATGATTCTTCCCGCGGGATCGCGCACGACAATCGCGTAAGAAGCGGGGCCCGGATTGCCTCTTGAGGCGCCGTCTATATTCACGATATGGACGCCGGCGGGAGGCGGCGTGACGGCGTGGGATTCGCCGAACGATTTTCCGGACAATTTGCCAAACAGCGGCGCACTCCCTGGCGGTGGAGTTTTTGACCGATGCTTCATGCTTTGAGAGCGAGGCGATTTCGCCTCGCGAGGAAAAGAGCGCTAACTCTCACTGGTCGGAGAACCAGCGGCGGAAGCCTGCGCCGCGGCAGTCGGCGGAGGCGCCGGCTCGATGTAGTAAAGGATGCGCGTGCAGGTCTCGCAGTGAAACATCTCCTCGCTGCCGGAGCGGCGCATCTCCTGAAATACGTGAGGCCGGACGCGCATGCCGCAGGCCGTGCATTTTTCATCGCGGACTTCGGCGAGCGCGACGCTATTGTGCTTCCTCGCAATGCGAGTGTAATGGTCCAACATATCTTCGGGAACGTTGGCGACCACGTGCGCGCGCTCGGCGTTTAGCGCCGCCAGATCTTTTTCGGCCGCGGCTTTCGCGGTTTCGATCTTTGAGCGCTCGCCACGCATGGCTTCCTCGACTTCCTTCAACGATTTCTCGGAAGCTTTGATTCGCCGGTCATATTCTTCACCAGCGACCATTTGTTCAAGCAGGCGGTCTTCGGCCTTCGCGATTTCCTCTTCCGCCATTTGCACTTCGTGCTGGAGGGCTTTGTAGGCTTCGTTCGTCTTTATCTGCGCTGTCTGGTCCTTGTACTTGCGAACCTTTTCCTTCCAGATTTCGACGTCCAGTTCGTATTTTTTCCGGTCTTTCGTGGTGGCGATCTGCGCGGCCTTGCTCTTTTCGACTTCCGCGCGCGCCGCTGCGACGCGCGCATCCACTTCCGCGAGCTTCCTGGGGAACGTGGCGAGCTGGGCGTTCACGTCGAGCAAGCGGAGGTCCACGCTTTGCAGCTCGAGAAGGTCCTGAACAATCCTTAGCACTGGCTCATTCTAACACACCGGCTCACTCTTGGATTGGAGCGCGGCGTTGTCCGAACGTCACCCGTCCGCGACTCGATGGCCGAACTTCTCTCAGAATTGGACTCCCAAGTGGACGTTAAGAATCACATTTGGTTGCAGGCTTTCTTGCAATGAAGTGAAAACGCGTGCCGCGCGAGGAACGGCAGAATCTATCGGGCACTCGCATAAGTCGCGAACGTACTGCCGAACATTGGCTGACCACTCTTTGATTGTTCTTGTGTGGCCTCGTCTTCGATCACATCCCAATGCTCGACCAAAACGCCGTCCTTGATGCGAACGATGTCCGCCGCAATCCAGTTGACGGGCTGGCCGAAGCCCGAAAATCGCCCGTGCACGATCACGAAGTCTCCCTCAGCCACGATCGTTCCCGGTTCGTACTTCAACGTTGGTGGGATGCTCTTGACCAGATTGAACAGTCCTTCGCGTCCGGGCGCGATGTGAGCGCTGTGTTGGATGTACTTAGGAGACCAAAAATGCTCCGCCGCCGCGTAGTCGCGCTTATTGAACAGCATGTCGAACGCTTCGAGGACCAGCGCTTTGTTTTTCGATTCGATCTTCTGACTCACCACTTTCTTTTTTGCCATTTGCCGTACCTCCATTTTATCCAGGCAATTCCGGCTGACGCTGAACAGGCGCCAGGTCCTCAAAGCTTCGAGCCACCGTCGACCGGGATACTCGCTCCTGTGATCCAGCGCGCCGCGTCTGAAGCCAGAAATGCGACTACGTCGGCAACATCTCCCGGTTTGCCGATTCGCTTCAAGGCCTGCATTCCGAGCGCGACGTTTCGTCCTGCCTCGGTTTTCGTGAAGTTCGACATGTCAGTCTCGATTACGCCTGGCGCGACTGCATTGACGCGAATGCCCCGTGGACCGAGAATCGCCGCCCAGTTCTTGACAAGTGTCTCGATTGCTCCCTTGGTTGCCGCGTAAGCAAGGATCGAAGGCTTGTCCAAATCGGGCGTGCCAACCACGGCGCGCGCTCCGAGAGAAGAGATCACAATAATGTTCGAGCCCTCTCCGAGGACGGGCAGGAGTTGCTGCACCAGAAAAAACGGACTGCGCACGTTCGTTGCAAAGAGATTGTCAAAGTCCTCGAACGTATGATCTTTGATGGTTGCGGCCTTGGTGATTCCGGCGTTGGACACGAGCACATCCAATCGCTCGCCGACGATCGAGCGAACCTGCTTGGCCAGCAGTGTTGCGCCGTCTGGAGTCCCCAAGTCTGCGCGGACCGCGTCTGCGCGGCCCCCGTTGGAGCGGATGGCGGCGACGAGGGATTCCGCTTCCTGTGCGGAGCGGCCATAGTGGACCAGGACGTGTGCCCCGGCCTCGGCAAGAGCCGCTCCCGTCGCGCGGCCTATTCCTCGAGATGCGCCCGTCACAAGCGCAGTTTTGTTTTGTAGTGTGGTCATAATCCTCTCTCCTGCGCGTCAGTCAGCGATGGTCGGCCAATATTTCCGCGGCAGCCGAACCGGCGATCGCTCCGCCAACAATAGCTGCAAAATGATACGGTCTGTCGGTCATAACAATTCTCGACGGTACTCTTCGACGTGGGCTGGCCAGGTGGTTGCTATCAGCCCGCAATCGGCGTTTCCTCCGAAAAGAGGAATTCCACTCGCTTGGGATCAGTGAACTTCTGTTCGTCAACCTTGATGACATCTCGATAGTTCTGTGAACTGAACACTCCATGAAAGCCATTCATGTCATCGAACCAAAGCTGGGCAATTCCGTCATAATCTGCCAGGCACACTCCGTTCGGAGGGTTCGGGATAGTTCTGGACTGTACATATCGACGTACATGTTGCTTCACGACCGGTTGACTTGAGAATAGCTGTGCGTGAACATCTCGCCAGTATTCAACGAACTGCTCATGACTCAAGTCGGGTCTGCGGTGGACAAGTATGTCAACTTTTAACACTGGCTTTCTCCTATGATGTTTTTCTACTCCGTCTTAACGGAAGTTCTTTTCAAGCTATCGCTTTCTTCAAAACGAAATTGGCAAATTCCTGAAGGAGGGCCGACGCTGTCAGGCCGTCGGCTCTCAACCATGTCCGCACGGATACATCTTTCTTCCCTGATTGTGTGCGTCGGTTCAGGCATTCATTCCGCCATCCACGGTAAGGTTCGCCCCGGTAATGTACGAGGACTCCGGACCGGCGACGAACGCCACCAGCGCAGCGACTTCATCAACGTGCCCGAAGCGGTTGAGTGCTGTGACAGCCTTCTGCGGTGCCGCCCACTCGGCCGCAGCGGGATTCAAATCCGTGTCGATCGGACCCGGCTGCACGTTGTTGACCGTGATGCCCCGGCTCCCGACCTCTCTGGACAGCCCCTGAGTAAATATTTTCACGGCTCCCTTCGTGGCCGAGTAGGGCACAAGGCCGGGAACCAGGACACGCTCGCCCACGGACGAGCCGATCATGATGATGCGACCGCCGCTCTTCATGTGCTTCAGCGCCGCCTGCGTCGCGACGAATACGCCGCGGACGTTGATGTCGATCACGCGATCCATCTCTTCCAGCGTCGTCTCCTCGAACGTTTTCGGAATGGCCGTGCCGGCATTGTTCACAAGGACATCGAGCCGGCCGAACGTCGCGACGGTCTTTTCGACCGCGGCTTCGACGGCGCCGGCATCGGTGGCGTCGGCCTGAATTGCGATCGCCTTTCCGCCGGCGCGTTCAATCTCCTTGATGACCGACGCGGCCGCGTCGGCACCTTTCGTGTAGGTGATGGCCACGTTCGCTCCGTCCGCGGCCAGACGCTTAGCAATTGCCGCACCAATACCGCGCGAGCCGCCCGTAATGAGTGCAATCTTTCCTTCCAATTTCTTTGACATTGTCCTTCTCCTTTGCGCCCAGTCATGCCGAACTCTCAGGTTCAGCGAAGCTTGCTTGCCACGGGAGGCTCCCCACTAGAGCGAGAGCCTCCCGCTCTGTAAGACCAAATGGAGCACGATCAATAACCCGCAGCCTTGCCGGCTGCAGAAGTATCGCGCGTGAGTTCGAGCTTCAACGCGATGTTAACATTGTCGCGGACGCGTGGCGTGTCAAGGTCCGCCCAGGCGTAACCCTCACCCACCGTCACCGAAGCGGACGGGCGAGAAGAGATGACGACCTGCGTGCCGGTGCATCCTGTTCCGTGATATTCCTCGCCGATGGTGGCGGGCTCCTGGCAGTTCTGGTCCTCGACGACAATTGGCCAATTCGCATCGGTCACTGCTTCGAAGAAACCAGGGAAGTCCTCGGTCTTGATGGTGGCGGATGCGGAGAGCTTCAATTTCCGGCCGTTTCCGACGTGGGCCGCTGCGGCAGCTGCATGGTCAAACACAAACGTGACTTCGCGAGTCGCGCTGTGAACCTCGGGTTCGCCGTAGACCGGCCCAGCGTAGGCTTCATTGACGGTGATTGTGAAGGGCCGCTCGAGGTGCGTGAGCGTGAGATTGCCGGTGACCGCAAGATCGCCGTCGCCATCGAGTTTTACTTCTCTGGAGCGGAAGGTGACGACGGTCGAGCGAGCAACATTCGAGAACTCGGCGGCATTCAAGCTGCCGTCCTCGTTGATTGAGGCCGGGTCCTGATCGGCGGGATAGATTATGAAATCGAACGAGGAATTCGAAAGCGAACGGGCATCCAAATTCACGGATCCCTTTGCACGTGCAATGCCGACATCGAGTGTAGCGTTCGGGTCGGCAGTGGAGCTGAGAGAGAGCCGGCCGATGGAATGACCGGAATTCAACTTCCAATTTGAGTTCTGCGCAAGCGCCGGTGCCGCGAATCCTGCTGCGAGCACGGCGGCCAGCACGATTTGAGTGACTTTGTTATTCATTTTCTCCTCCTGTTACGGCAAACCACATAAGGTGCACGATCCCTTGGCTCACGAAGAGACTGACCGGTCTCCGCTAGTCCGGACAGCTCATGACCGCTTTCTTGGATGTTGCCGCGGCGCATTTGAAAGATACTTTGTTAAGAGGGGAGCAATGCTTCACAGGCATGGGAGTAAAATGGAATTACGACATCTTCGCTATTTCATCGCGGTCGCCGCTGAGCTTCCCCATCGTGGTAAGAAAGCCTCACCCATGCAAGCACAGCGAATGCACCCATGGTGAAGATCGAGACCAAAGCACAGGTTTGGGTGATGCTGTTTACGTTCCACTGTGTCCCTGTGGGATCGGAAACCACAGAGATGAGTCTCCTTTGCGGAATCGCAAGGAGAAGGTTTCCGGCCGCGGAAACTCCGTAGAACAGTATCGCGAGATGCCAATAGCCAACCGGCAAGGGACCGGCATTGGCTGAGCGAGCCCGCAGATAAACCGCGAACAATTGGAAGAAAGTATAGACCGTGAGATACCAGCCGAAGAAGTTGACAGCGGGAACGCCGAAATAAACCCCTCCATCGAGCCAGATCCAACAGTGTCCGATAGTCGACCAGATGGGATCCATGGACAGGTCCCAAGCGACCATGATGAAGCTCGCCAGCACAGGCAGAACCGCAATGCGCCAGCCCGCAAGAGAACTTCGCATCCCTCCCAGAATCAGCCGACCAAGCGTCCACGACAAATAGCCCATTCCCAGATACGCAAATCCGAGCAAGACAGGAACAAGGAACAGCTTTGGCCCCATCACATCGGTAAAGTAGTAGCGGCCGAAGGGAAAACCGGTGAGAACGCCGAGATTCTCAATCGCGTTCCCGACAACCAGAAAGAGAACAACGAAGACAACCATGCCGCGGAGGCGGTACGACATGGCTCCGTGAATCAGCGCAAATATCAGGGGAGGAAAAACATGTAGCGCCACAATTACCAGGATAGGAACCTTTTCGGGAAAGACCTGCAATACCCGCGCAGCGGCATACACCACCATAAGTGCCCAGAGGACGAAATTAATTCTCTTCTGGTCTTTTGCAAGCTTGCCGGCGGACTTGTTCATTCACAAGCCCCTTGAGCTCACAGGTTGGCTCGGAGGAAAGCGATGGCCCGATGCCACGATTTTTCCTGCGCTTCGGCATCGGCTTCGGGAGTGCCGCCGAAAGAAAAACGCGCATTGCGAAGATGCGGGTTGCGCGACTGGCGCGAAGTGGCGGGAAGATACGGATAGCGGAGCATGTGCCCCGCGCGCGGATAATGAAGGTGCTCGACCGGATGCGGAAAGGAGTGGTGCTTCAAACGAGCCACGATGGCTTCGCTCATTTCAGCCGCCGGCCAGACGTGGTCGTCTCCGCCCGAAATTAGAAGCACCGGGCCGCGAATCTGCTCGACGGGAATCGCGGCGCGCGCGACCGCTTCGCGGTTGCGCAAAGCCATGCGGAAAAGATTCCGAAACATAACCGGGCGGCGCAGCGCGACCACGGGCATGGCTGAGCGCAGCATGAATCCGCGCAATGGAAGCGGAGCGAACGGAAGGGGCTCGCCCTTCCACGTCCAGCACGGAACGATCTCGCCGGTGGAATTGTCGCGTCCTCCCGCAGCCCACGCGACAGAGCCAGGCGCATAAGCGACGACCGCGCGAATCCGAGAAAATCGCGAGGCGCACAGAAGAGCAAATTCGGCGCCGCGGGAAACACCGAGCACGCCGACCCTTCGTGGATCGATTTCCGGTTGAGCGGCAAGCCATGTAAGCGCTGCCTCGAAATACTCGAGGGGAATGCGATGCAGCCATGGCGGCAACGGCGGAATGCCGAAATACGCGAGAGCCAGCGCCGCAAAGCCGTGACGCGAGAGCACGGCTGCCTTGTCCAGATCGAATCCGCCGCCGGACCCGCTGAGAATGATGACAACGGGCAGCGGTCTTGCGTGGACTTCGCGCGGGATGAACAGGCGCCCTACGGTGCAGCTTTGCCCTGCGTCACCCGGGATCGTGAGATCCCGCGATTCCGTGCCCGCGGCGATGAAGTTTCTATCAAGCGACATGGATGCAACAACGCGCCCGCCGGTTATTACTGGCGCAACGGCGTCGAAATGCACTCGATGTGGCGAGGGACCCGTCTTGGCAAACGCCGCGCGGCCAGCCCCGTCCTGTTCCGCCCGCTGCATAGCCCAAAAGAGGCCCATCGGCGAAATGCCGCGAAAGCTGCCGCCGCGAGACTCCTGCGCGGCTACGTCCACGCAGCCTGAAGCGTCCGCGCGAAACTCTGCGTGTGAAGTCCAGGGGCGATTTTCGTCGTCTTCCGTGGCGGCGCGGATTGTGACGTGCGAGTGGGGCGGAAGACCGATGAGGCGAATGCGGAGTTCTTCGTCTATAAACGCGGGATTGGGCGAGATTTCAAGCTGGGTTTTAGCGGTCTGGGCGAGCGTGATGGCGATGGGATTCCTCAGGACAACGTCCGCAACTTCTTATAGCACAACGCAGCGGGGCGGTCTGGCCCTCTTCTTGAGTCTTTTTCCCGGCCTCACCCGTAGTGCAGATATGGTAGTGCAGATATGATAGGTGGCTTAGCCATGAACTGGGAGGCGCTAGTGGGGCTGGAAAGCGAAGTGGCCCAGCTTCGACGAGGAGACCTGGAGGCGCTTTCGGCGCTCCTCACGCGCTATCAGAATCGCCTCTACCGTTATTTGTTGCGGCTGGTGCGCGACCGGGCGGAGGCCGAAGACCTGTTCCAGCAAACCTGGGTGCGCGTGGCGGAAAAGATTCTGCAATTTGATCCGCGCCGGAGTTTTGAGCCGTGGCTTTTTGCGCTGGCGCGGAATCTGGCAATTGACCATCTGCGGCGCATCCGGCCGGGAAGCCTCGATGAACCTATCGCGGGGGATGAGCCGGGAGAAACGAAGGCCGAGCGGCTCGCGTCGCACGAACGCCCCGTGCTGGATGGGATCCTTGAGCGCGAGCGGTCCGGGCGGCTCGCGGTAGCGCTCGAAACATTGCCGATTTTCTATCGCGAAGTTCTGACGCTACGATTCGAGGAAGAAATGAAGCTCGAGGAAATTGCAGAAGTGCTTGCCATTCCGCTTTCAACGGTGAAGACGCGGCTGCGGCGCGCGCTCGACCGAATGCGGGACGCGCTGGAAACACACTATCCCGGCGAGGACTGGAGAAGCCGGAATTAACGGGGCGGCAAAAATGGACGCACACGACAAAATTCGCGAATTGCTCGGGCTTGCGGCAGCGGGTGCGCTCGACACGGGAGAAGAACAGCGCGTCGAACGCCACGCCGCCTCCTGTGCGGCATGCGCCGCAGAACTCGAGAATTGGCGGCTGCTGGCCGGCGGGTTGCGGCGGCTACCGACGCCGCAGCCGGGAAACCTGGTGGTGGAGCGGGCACGCGCACTGGCCGAAATGCGGCTGGCGGAAGAAATCGAATATCGCGGGCACCGCAAAGTGATGATTTTTCTTGTGGCGTTTGCATGGGTGGTAACGCTCGCAAGCTGGCCGCTTTTCCGGATTTTCACGGGCGGGCTGCTGGTTTGGTTTGACCCGCGGTTCAATCAGACATGGCTGGTGTTTGCAGGCTTTACAGGATTGATTTGGGCGACGGGTGGGCTGGCGGCGGTGCTGCTTGGGCAGCGCCGGCAGCAGGAAAGGAGAATCGCATGAGCCGCTTTGGTGAAGGATTGCGGATTGTTCCGCGAACGGCGTGGGCAATCGCCGTCTTCTTTTATGTGGTGATGTCAAACTTGGCGTTCTTCGTGCTGACGGCGAGCGACAAGGAAATGCGGCAGTGGCCGGTCTATGGACGGGCCCTGTTTTCATACGGTATTTTCCTGCTGCTTGTCGCGTGGATTTTGCTGGTAGGCTTTGTCTACGCCGATGCCAAGCGGCGTGGAATGCGCTACGTCATGTGGACGTGGCTGGCCGCGCTTATTCCGGACGGGATCGGGATCATTCTCTACTTCATCCTGCGCGATCCAATGCCGAAGGCATGTCCGGGTTGCTCGTCCATGGTGCCGAAACGGTTCGCATTTTGTCCTCAGTGTGGTACGGCAATGCAACCGACTTGCTCGAACTGTGGGCGCAGTGTCGAGTCCGGCTGGGCCAACTGCCCGTACTGCGGAACCAAGCTGCCGTCTGAGACGAATCGCGCAGCCTGACAAAGCGGCGGTCTCGATATTACACGCTGGACGGCACGTTCGATCACCGCGTGTTTCCCATCTCCTGGCGAATCCCGGTAGAATCCAGATGAATTTTCGAGGAGGGCGGATGCCGTACGTGCAGATCACCTGGGTGGCCGGGCGAACACCCGAGCAAAAGAAGAAACTTGCCGAGCGCGTGACGCAGGCGCTCGTCGAAGATGGCCGCGCGAAACGCGAAAACATTCACGTGGCGTTCGTGGACCTGCCACCGACGGATTACGCCGAGGCGGGCGTGACCGTTGCGGAGCAGAAGCGCACGCCGTAACCACCGCTTGCGCGGTATTCGGGAGCGTTACGGAGCAGGCTGGACTTCCATGTTCTGGTCAATTGCGTAGTTCGAGCAGCCGGGATTTGTCACCACAGGACAGTGCGCAACCACGTGGAAGCCTTCCGAAGACGTTTCGATTTCGTAGGTGTAACCGTCTCGCCCCCTTTTGGTCACGGTCATCGCGCCGCTCGAGATGAGTTCGTCCATCGAAGCGTACGAGGCGTGCTCGACTTGATAGGCGCGTTCGGCCTGGGCGATGGCCACCAGGTCATTCTTTACGCCGACAACGTTGATGGATTGCACGGGCGTGGCGGTTCCGGATGATTGCGATTGGGAGAAGTAGAATTTGTAGGCCAGCAGAGCGATCGCCGCGACGATCAGAAGCCCCACAATACTGCCCATGCTGCGCATGCTTGAACCTCCCGAATCAATAAATGCGCGGGAGAAAACGGGCGGTGCGAGCGGCGTATGCTTCGTATTCGGCGCCGAAGAGATTGCGCAGGTGCGCGTCTTCCAGGCGCACGCGCCGCAGATTCACCAATAGCCACCCGAGCGCGAAGCCCCACGCGAGAATGCTGGCGAGCGTCAGCGAAAAAGCGATATGCGAGGCGAGGAGCCCGGCATAGCGGGGATGGCGCACGAACCGGTACGGTCCGCTGGTGAGCATTTTTCGGTTGGACAAGTCACCTTGAAACTGGCGAGAGAGATGGCGGTCGGTCCAGATGAGCCAGACGGCGCCGAGGAAGTACATGACGAGGCCGATGGCTTGCAGAACGGGTTTCTCGAGCTGAGGGACAAGATGCCAGTGGCCGTAGTCGGCGAAAACGCTTAGCTCGGCGATGCCGAATGCGTTGATCCAGGTGAGCATTTCGGAATCGAAGGTCAATCCCGCGGCTTCGCGCATCACTTCGCGCGACCGGAAAATCGTGCGATGAAACTGCATCGTTGCGTAAACCCACATCAGGCTAATCAGGAGAAAACCGCCGGAGAAAATATCCACACGCGACCAGGGCCGGGGCGTTCCCCACTGCCACAGAAATGCGAGTGCAACGACAAAATGCAGCGCGATGAACAAGAGCGTGCCCCAGAAGACCCTTGCAGGTAAGTGATCCCTCCTCGAGTGTGCTCGGGGTCGAAAAAGCGCCTTGATTCCGAACGGTGGGTTAGGAGCCGGAATGGAACCAGGATTCCGCATGTACAGTGGGATGCTATTTCGCAGGGAGGTGTGCGTCAACGAAGAAATTTAAATTCGAGCTTAAATTCGCCAAACAGCAAACAGCCGTTCAGGAGGACGAGCGCCGGAGCGAGCAATCTTTTGCGGGGCGGACGCGTCTAAGAAATAGTGCCCGTTCGGCTCGACGATTACCATGCGC
>Ga0307475_10000447_pt1 | contig 24554 bp, 30 predicted proteins | sample atmos_gasesECM1C_FD_203317 | JGI IMG/M metagenome (GOLD analysis project Ga0307475, IMG submission 203317) | Hardwood forest soil microbial communities from Morgan-Monroe State Forest, Indiana, United States - atmos_gasesECM1C_515 | ecosystem: Environmental > Terrestrial > Soil > Temperate... | reverse complement strand
ACCATCTGTGGAGATTTTTGGTGTAATCCTTCTCGGGGTCTATACGGGTTTCACTATAGCGATGTATTGCGCCAACAGGGATGCGGCCAACGCTGCGACAAAGGCAGGGAAACCGTTTGAAGTAGCCTGTCACGCTTCCATGTCTTGCGTGGAAGAAACCCAAACAATAAAAGATTACAAAAAGAATCAAAGTTTTCACGAAGGTGGCCTCCAAATTGGAGGCTTTTCTTCCGGCGGCTCGGCATCATCCGGCGTGATGATGACGTGCATGTGCAGCATCACCGCGCACCAGGGACACTGCGCTGTCGGCAGCAAGAGTTTCCCGATTTGGTAGGGATAGAGCACCACCATCGGCATGAATTCCTTGCAATTAGGGCACTTCGGAGGACGGGCGTCGGGATGTGGTTGCGGTGTGCTCATTGTTCGTTCTCCTGGTCCATAAGCCTTTCGACTCTGGCCACTTCTTCCTTGATGTATTCATCCCATGCCGTTGCCGGGTCCAGTTCCAGGATTCTGTCCGCAATTTCAAGTACTTGCGCTGGAGAGCCTTTATAAAAATAGTCTGCTGGAATTTCAATTTTCATCCGGCGGCTACCTTCCAGTGCCCGTTGCCACAGCGTGGGCAGATTTTCACGTACCGGGCATCGATCACCGGGCAAGTACAGGTTTTGCCAGCGACTAGACCGTGCATGGTGGTCACTTTAACTTTTGCGATTGCATCTGGCGGCGAGAGATTCAAGCCAGGCTCTTGAACTACAATGTTCGTGAGTGCTTCGCAGTTCTCGCGGTGGGCCTGCTCCCGAATCACGTAGGTGTCGGGCGTGAACTCCCCGAGGTAGCCGCACTTACAGAAGAACGTGCTGCGCCAGCTCGCCCACTCTTGCCACGACGTGCGCGGCGTCTTTCGCACTGAACCCATGCCACGGAAACGTCGCAGATACCAGCGTTTTACGCCTTGGAGAAAGGCTTTCATCGGCGGCCCTCATCAGGAAAATCTCGCCGACCAACTTCAGATATCATCCAAGTAAAAGTCGCAAACGCTGCAAAGGCTTTCCAGAGGCCCACTGTTGCAAGGGCGATACACACTCCCGTGAAACATCCGAGCACAATACTGTGAAAGGTGCGCGCTTTCATCGGCGGCCCTCGAGAAAGAAGTGCCACACGAAACCAGCATCCTGCACGGTGCCCAGATATTGCAGTGCGCCTACCTTGCTGGGAACGGGATGGCCTGTTCCAACCAGATGCACGGTGAGAATTTCGTTAGGCTGCGCGGGGTCCACGATGGCCCACATACAAGGGTGCCCTTGTTGCATTTGCACAGTCAGGCACTCTGCGAGTTTCGGCAGTTTGACCTGCTGCGTGTCAACCAAGTTCAGCGGGTATTTGTAGATGGTTCTCATGCTTCCACGATGTTGATCTTCACGCCAGGCACCATTTGGTAGCCATCGGCTTCCCGGTAGAGGAAACCCTGACCCGTGAGAGTATCGAGGTGCGCGGCGACGCGCATCACTGGAGTTTTCGGATGGCACCAGCCGCGGCGCACCGCTTCTGCGGTGGCGGTCTTCGCTGGCTGTGATTGCTTGAAAAATCCCTCTGCCGTGAGCACACACATCCGGCCGTAGAGCCCTTCGTTCGCATTGACTGTGACCACTGGGCGCTCGGTTTTGACATTCATATCTGGGCTTGCTAATAACACAAGCGTCTGAGGGTCCTCTCGAACACGCTTCCGAACATACTGATAAATGGCTTCCAGTGATGAATCGGGGAATTTTTTCAGCCACTCGGCCATGTCGCCTGTGATTGGCGCTTTCCCAACATCCTTCGGATTCACGCCATGCTTTAGGTCTGTCAGCACTTGGCGGCCAGTCTCCTCAACCATCAGGTCAAAATCACGCTTTAACGCTTCGTACTTTTCTTTCCACATGGCTTCCTCTTTATCGGGGTTATCTGTTGCGGCGGATTGGTCAGCAACACGGCTTCGTCGGCTTTCGCTAGCGTTTCGAACATCCTCGCCAGCGCGCGGCACTCCGTCGGACTCAGATTGAACTCCCACCCCTCGGTGGTTCCGGCTAATGGGTTTCGGTGCTTTTTCTTTGTGCTCATGGTCGTATTCCTTCAAAATGTCGCGAGCGGAGTCTACCTCCTCCTCACCTCGCGCGATGGCCTCGGCATGCGCGGCCGTCATCCACGCCGGCTGCACGTACACCTTGTACATCTCCCGGCCAAAGCACACGTAAAACTGGCCCTTCTGCAGCGTCGCAATGTCCGCCGGCCGTGGGCGCCTCGCCGGCAACCCTTCCGGCATGTGATCGAGCGCCCGCTCAATCTCATGCTTGGCCCGCTGTACACCAAACAGCCACACGCCCACCTGGCGCATGAGCACATCCGCCACGCCGGCCAAGTCCTGCGAATCGATCCACAGGAAATTCTTCATGGCTGCAGCTTCGCGCACGTACTCTTCGGCCGCGAGACGCACGGGAGAGCCGCGCTGCTTCGGCGCAAACTTCCATGCTTCCGGCACGATGTTGATCGTGTCTTCGAGCCGCTCCCTGATGAAGTCCGTGACGGAGCGGATCACGAGGGCCTGCAGGGGGAATTCGTAGTCGCGGAGGTCCATCACGTTCAAGCCGTCCGTCAGCTCGAGTTTCGTGGTGTACGGCATCTCCGCGAGTTGCGGCATGATGTTGTCGAGGTATTTGTCGAGCACGTAATACACGTCCGCGTTCAGGCCGCGCGCGGGCTTTTGCAACCACCGTTCTTTTACTTCGGCGCCGCGCTTGTGTTTGACCGGTTTAGGATCACGCACACCGTGTAAGAATTTGTGGATATTCTCGCGCACGTCGCCGAGCGTCTTTGCGCCTTCACTGGCCCGCATGATCCAGGACTGCTTGAAATCTTGCTTGGTGTTGGTGGCCGCCTCGAGCAGGGATTGCACAAACTCCCAGTCGGCGCGCTCCTGGAAGTATGGGGCGATGGGGTGCATGACGTGGAAACTGGATTCGCCGCGCTTGGTGACATAGGCCACGGCTTGCAGCCCGGACCTCGAGATAAGCCCCTCGAGCGTGGTGGTTTTGCCGGATTCCTGGGTCTGCCCGGTTACGGCGGTGTGGCGCAGGGGGATTTCCACGGGTTCGCCCGTGCCGACTACGTAGCCGAGATGGATCACATTGGTCAAGACGTGAGTGCCTTGCGCCTCACTTTGTGCCTTTCGTTTTCAGGACTTCAAAGAACTCATGTAGCTTTACCAGGATATTGGCCGCATCCGATAACGTGGTCATCTCGATGGTCTGAGTTTCACGGAGTTCTAGTTGCCCGCTTGAATAGCCTGCCTCTGCTGGGCGGATGTAGACTTGCACATTCATTTCGTATTTCATCGATTTGGAAACCTCAGATCGAATGCTGAAGCGGTGCAACCGCGTTTGCGCCCCCTGGCCGGGCGGGGATGCTGGTGAAGCATGTCCTCGCTGTCAACCCGTTTCTCAGGCGTAGATGCTGCTAGGCCCGGTACTTGTTCCCGGCCAGAGAGGTCGTTGCGTAGTTTGACTTCTGCCGCGTGCAGGCGGTCTTCGAGCCAGTCGAAGAGTTTGCGCAGCCAGCGCAGGGCTAGCCGGCGGTTATTCAACGTCATACATCACCTGTTCACGCATGGCGTGCAGCCCAGCCCGAATCTTCTGCTGGCAAGACACGCAGAGAAAGCCAGCCTTGCCGCCGAAGAGCATCACGGCTTCGGTCGTTTCGTGGCATTCGACGCACGGGCCTTCCACGTGCGCCTTCGGGCAATCCGTCACAAACTGGCGGACGGTTTGGATGGCCGTGACAATCGCCGAATCGTCTTCAGGTCGAACGGCAAAATTTCGCCGTTCAATAGCTCGATTTTGAAGCGTCGTGTCCATAGTGGATCCCTCCATCCGAGTAGCCCTAAAGAGTGCACTTGAGCCAAATCAGTGCTTCGAAACAGCTCAAGTTGTGCTGGCCGTTTCTTTGGCATCGTTTTGCCGCCGCGTCGTAATGTCGCCGAACACGCAAAGACGCACGTACTCAGACAACCGCAAATCCAACTTTTTAGCTTGCTGCTCAATCAGTTTCCACTCACTCGACGTGACGCGGAAACCTGCTGTGCGTACTCTGTTCTCACGCGGCATGAAGAGAGTGTGCACTACTGTTAAGCAAATGTCAAGCACTATTTTCGATGAAAATAGTGCCACAGTGAGAGAGAAGAAAGAAAAGAAAAAGGGTTCAAGTATATATCTCCAGAGACGCTTCGTTAGGAGCCGCGAAGTGTCTCAATTTGAAACATTCCGCGCCGCCGCTCTCTGGAGAGGGAGGGGGGGGCGAACCTTGATATAGTTAGCGCCTAGAAAGCACAGCACTTAAAATAGGTTCAGGGGGGGTGAACCTATTTCGAACCTATTAAGTGCTGTGCGCTCTGTAGGTTGCTAAGACACTGCCAGGAAAAGAGATAATAGGTTCGAAATAGGTTCATGGGGGGGTGAACCTATTTATATTCTACATAGCACAGGGGTTGCACGCTCAAGGTTCGCTTTTTCTCTCCCTACGCGCGCGCGAGGTGGTGCCATGTAAAGATGACACTTTTTTGATGGTGTGCGGGAGCGAACCTATTTCTGAAGAAAAGGCGAAAGTTCTTCGTAGGACTCGCGCGATATGTGTTTGCCAATGGCGGCGGCTACGAGGACGTAGGTTGTGATTCGCGCATTGAGCACTCTGCGGAGTTTGTCATAACTGATATAGCCGCACTCACAGCGAATCGTTTCGAGTTTCTCGATTTGTTCTGCGGTGAGGTTCATTCGCCGTCGCCAACGAAGCGGTAGCGGGCCAGTCCGCCTAGCCGTCCTTTTTTCCCGCCTACGATTTTTTCCACCAGCCCGGCGTTTATGAATTTTCCGAGTCTTCGCTTGGCGCTCGATTTGTGGACGTTCATGGCTTCGGCCATATCGCGCAGATTCCAATCAGTGCCGAGGTCGCGGCGCAACTCCTGAAGCCCGGCTTGCTCCTCGAGATTTTCCAGTCGCACCGGGGTTTCGGATTTCAGGTCCAAGAGCAGGCGCATGGGCTCGGGATTTTGCGCCAGCTTGTGGTCGACTTCCATTTCGACGCTGGTCACGAAGTTCGGGTGATCCTGCTTGCGCTTGAATTGGATCATCACGTTGGCCCACCCTGGCAGGTTATAGCTGCCGGCCGTGGCGTACATGATGTCGGCTTCTTTGCGGTTTTCGTGGTGCACCAGCATAACCGCCGGATTCGTCGGGGCCTCGCGCAGTTGGTCGACGTGCTCCAGAAGACTCGAGGAATCCTTCGGGCTGTTCAAATCAAGCGACGTGGCCCGCCGCAGCACATCGACGATTACCAGTTGTGCCTGGAAATGCTCGATTTCCCGCAGCAACATCTGGATGCAAAGGTCGCTCTCGAGCTTCACATCGATGCGGTTGCCGTTGTGATCCCAGCGCGGGATGAAATAGACATTCGAAGGATCGAAATCGTTGGGATCAGTCAATGCCTGGAGACGCCCTTGCAGTTCTCCGGGCGGGTCTTCCATCTGCACGACCAGCGTGCGAATAGGTTTCTTGACCAGGAGCCGGCCAAGTTTCCGCCCTGCCGTCGTGCAAGAAAGCGCCAGTGCCGTTGTGAAATAACTCTTCAAATGGTGGGGCATCGAGAACACGATGACCGTGCCGCCGGCCGGAATCAGCCCGCCGATCGGCTCGCCTTTATCGTTCGAAACTTCGACAAGCTGCTCGCGCATGGGGAATTGCGCGGCCATGAATTCCATGTAGGAATAAGCCACATGGCCGTTGGCGCCGACGCTCGGTCTTGCCTTGGGACCAATCGCCAGGCTCTTCATCGTTTCGGACAGACTGGCGACTACCTCATCGGGTTCAGCCTTGTCATCCCAGGCCGTGGCCTGAATTCTTTCTGCGAGCTTGATGGCTTGACGGAGCCGCGATTTTTTCAAAACAATCTGCGCGTACTGTGCGACATTCGTTGCCGAGGGCATGCCGTCGACCAGCGAAGCCATGTACACCGAACCGCCGGCTTCTTCGAGTTCTCCCGAGGATTGCAATTCATCGAGCAGCAAAGTTAAGTCGATCGGCTTCGCGGCAGCGGTCATCGTGACCATGCGGCGGAAAAGCCTTTCGTGCCTGGCGTCGAAGAAATCGCCGGAATGGAGCGTTTCGGCGGCCTCAGCGACGGCGTGCGCTGCTCGCTGGGCGTCGTGGATACCAGCGACCAAGATACCGCCGAGAAGTGCGCGCTCGGCATCGGGGTTGTGCGGAAGGGTTTTGGCTAAAGGGGACGAGTCGCGTTGTGGTCGCGCAGAGGACATAGGGCGTGCCGCATTCCCTGAAAAACTGGGGAAGGCCAACCGCGCAGCACGCCTAATACCGTACAGTTGGCCCAACCCTAGAAGTTTCAGGGACGCGAGGCAAAGTACTGTACTAACGGACAGGTGTCAAGTGGACTGTGGAAAAGCCTGTGGATTGTGTGGAAAAGGTTACCTAGGCGCTTGCGCCTTTCGTTTGCTGTGGCGAAGCGTTGGGTGCGGCGGCGCGGAGCCTGGCTTCCGCGGCTTCCGATTCCGTGGCCGCCACGATGAATTTGTCGATGAAATCCGATACCCGCGGGATGTTTACCATGCACGGCTGCAGGGCCGGTTCGTACTGGAAGAGTTGCAACAGTCCATCCTTCCCCGGCTTCAATCGCGCATCGATCGACGGCGGATTGAGCAGCGCCCCTACTAGGCGCGGGTCCGTGTCGTAGAGGAAAGACAAAACGCGGTCCACGGCTTCGTCCACCGGATATTCCACATTTTTAACAATCTGCGCGATGTGCGCCTCGATTTGCGGAAACGTCAACGGCGGCGCTGCGGGCGGCGGTGGATTCGGCGTTGCATCGATCACTGCCGCGGCGGCGGGAATCTGTGCGGGCGGCGCTGCCGGCATCGGTTGTGCTGGCTGTTGCATGCCGCGCTGCAGCTCGGCAATGCGCACGTCCGCTTCGCGAGACAAACGGTATTCATGCATCGTCTCGCGTACGGTGGTGCCGAGAACCGGAATGAATTCGCGGCCGAGGTCGAGGAGCGTAGTGCGGCCGGTGACCGGCGCAACGGGATTCAGAAGTTTGTCCAAGGCTGTCGAAAGAACTTTTTCGACCAGCGCATTCGAATTGTTGGCTCCGCCGTCGCCGATGGCCGTGCGCATGCGCACGAAAGTTTCGACAGGATCCGCCGTCATGCGCGCAATCATGGCCGCTTTGAAGGCGCGGTCAAGATCATTCTCGAGCGATGTGGCTGGCGGCGGTGCCAGCACTGCTGGGACTGCGGCAGAACGCGCGATCATTTCTGCCGACGCGCGCAGCGCGTTAATGGCAATGTTCATCACTTCCTGCGGCTGATTCGCAACCGTGTCGATGGCTTTTGATGCGATGGCGTTTGCTTCGCTCTGTGGGCTCGTTGGCGGCGGTTGCACCGCAGTGTTCGGATAATAATTCGCCGGGTTCATCTCGGGGTATTTGGGCGGCGCTTCGTTCATGCATTTGCCTTCGGTGATGCGCTCGCGGCCCTTCTTCAAAATCAAACGGTAAGACCTGCCGCCGTATTTTTGTTTGATGGCGAGCTGAATCGCTTCGCGGTCATCGAGGGGAATGCTCACGCCGGGGCGCACCTCGAGAACTCCCTGGCATTGCTCGAGCGTGTTTTGCCCGCCGTAACTCGAAGGTTTCGGGTCTTCGCGGACAATCGCGAGCCGCCAGTCTTCATCGCTCCATCGCTGCGGGCTCAATCCTTCTAGTAAATCCCAAAACTCTGGCGTTTTTTTGCCGGATTGTTCTGCGGCAAGTTCTTCGACCGGGACGTTGCGTTCGCGGATGATTTTTTCTTTGACGCCGCTTACTGCGGGGCTTGATGCCACGTTTTTTTCCAGTTAGGAGCCGAAAAAGCCACGTGAGGAGCCTTCCCGAAGTCCAGGAACGGGAGTTTATAGGCATGCCGCCAAAGCGTCAACAGGGGGTTACGTAACAGTATCTCGGGATACACAGGTATCAGTACTGTGGGTACAGTACCACAAAACTTGACTAAGTTATTGCAAAAGAGAGACATTCGGCGCTGTCCGCACGCGAATCTGTCGATTCGTATTTCGCGGGATGGAGCGGACGAAGCTGCAGCACGCAACGGTGCGCAGCACGTGAACCATCCCGCAGTTTTTTCGAGAGAAAAATTTGCCAATCGCTTTCCCTCCCGTCGCGTTTCGCGAGCCGCTGCTCTCTGGCGATGCTGGCGTCGAGCAAACCATCAACCAGATGCGTGTGCTCGCCGATGAAGCCCTGCATGATCCCTCCATCATTCGCCTGGCCACGGACATTGTGCGCAGTGCGCCGGCGTTCGACGATGTAGCGGAAGCCCGCGCCCTCTACGACTGGGTGCACTCGAATATCCGGTTTACGAAAGACCCCATCAACAAAGAAAAACTTTATCCGCCGGCGGAACTCCTGAAGATTCGCGCGGGCGATTGCGATGACATCTCGATGCTGCTCGGAGTTTTGCTTATGGCCGTGGGCTATCCCGCGCGGCTCGTGACCGTCGCCGTGCCCGGTCAGGCCGACCAGTTTTCTCACGTCTACATCGAAGGCGAAGTGCCGGCCGGTTCCGGGCAATGGCTGCCGATGGATCCCGCGCGCTACGATTCAGAGTTTGGCGTGCCGCCGCCGGTCGTGACACGCTCTCGCTGGTGGTCGCTCTCCGATAGTTCTTACGGAGACCTCGGAAGACTTGGCCACTATCCGCGTTACCGTTCGCACGTGAGCGGCATGGGTTCCTATGGCCGCGTTCGCGGACGCACGATGGGCCAGGCAGCGGCCGTCGACCCCACTTCTTCCTACATTGCCACGACGGGGCAGAGCATCGCCGACATCATCCGGGCCGGCGAAGGGCAGCCAGCCAGCCCCTTCAGTTACTCTTCCGGTCCTTACGCTTCGTTCCAAACGCCGTATTCGCCTGGATTGATCACCGCCGGCTACCAAGGGCCGGGCGTTGCGCTGACTTCCACTTCGAACACGGGGCTGTGGCTGATACTCGGCATCGGGGCGCTTTTGATGTTTGGTGGACGCCGATGACTACTCTCTGCGTAGGGCGACTATGATCGGCGCGTATCGAGAAACGCCCGCGTTCGCTTATCCCGGTTGGCGGTTGACCGTGCCTGGCGGGCCTGCCGGCGGCCACTACAAAGGTTTTACGCACAGCGAAGCCACGGGCACGGACCTCGATCCGCAAGATCAGTACGAAGAGGACCGCAGCGACGGCATGAGTTCGCACGATGCGGTGCACTCTTCGCGCCGCAATCCTCGCGGCGTGTATCGTTCATCCGGCGAAGTGCCGCCGCGGCCGAACGCTTCCGGCTCGGCAATGACTTACCGCGGCCACCAGACGGAGCGCCATCCCGGCACTTCTGTTGCGCCTGGTTCGTTCCCCGCCGAGTTCATTGAAACGCTCGAGGATGTTTTTCTTTCCGGCGGCGGGGGGCTTGGCGACCTCGGTTTAGCGGTGATGGCCAATGGCGGCGGCGGCAGCAGCTATTCAGGCCGCGCAGAAATGATTCTACGGCCAAACGTTGTTGGCGTAGCTGCATGCAGCGACCTGATGCACGCCATGCCGCCCCCTGGCTATCACTACGTGACTGTGGGCACGCTCGCGAACGGCTGCCCCAACGTTCAGCTCATGCCGGACAACACTTTGGTTGTGCCGCCGCCTCCGCAAACCGGCGCGACCAGCGTCGTGAATCAGCCGCCCGCTTCGCCCGCGCCTCTTCCGCCATCGCCCACCATTCCCGTGCTGACCGCGCCGCCCGTTTCACCAGCTCCAGCGCCGACGGTGGCGACGAATGAAGTGGTTCCGCTGAACGATGGTAGCGGCAATTACGTGAACATTTCAACGGGCGCCGTCGTGCCGGCTTCGGCTGTCGCGCAGAATCCCGCCACCGGCCAGTTGTTTCAAAGTGCGCTGACCTGGCTCGAGCAGCCGAGTTCGCTGTGGGCCGCGATTCCGAACTGGGGTTTGCTCGCTGGCGCGGCCGTGCTCGCTTCCATGTTTCTTGGTGGTGGCAAACACCGATGACTACTCTCTGCGTAGGGCGACTATGAGACATTTCGCGCCATCGCCGACCGTGCGCAGCTCTGCGGTGCCTCTCTACATGCGCGGATTTCCTCCGGTGCGGCCTCTCGGGCAGGTGGATACGATTTTCGACCCTGGCGTGGCCGTCGATCCAACCATGATCGACACGACTTCGATGTTCGCGACGGACCCGCTGCTCTCCCAAGGTTTCACGCAGCAAGAAGCGGACATGATCGACGCCGCAGCCGCTAACGGCGTGATCTCGGATGCGCAGTTCCAGTCAATTCTTTCTGGAACCCACTCCTACGAAGAAGTGAGCAACATGATTTTCGGCACGGTGACGCCGAGCGGCCCGACCGTGGCTCAGGCAGCCCTGCCAGGGCAAACCGCTGCGCAAGCGGCAGCGGCCGCTGCCGCAGCGTTGAAAGTAGGCACGACGGCACTTGCGCCCGGCGTTGCGCCGCGCATTGCTGTGCGGCCGCCAGGCGTGGCTGCGCCGGGAAGTTTGACTTCGATGTTGACGCAGGCTTCGGTGCTTCCAGGCGTGCCGAATTTTCTGCTGATTGGCGGGGGATTGCTTCTCGCGATGGCGATGGGTGGGGGGAGACGCTAGTGGCCTACATGAATGCAGATACGTCGCCGAAAGTGGGCTTCCGTCCATACGGGCAAACCGATGCGTTTGGCGCTTCACATTTCATGTGCGTGCCCGATGAAGGGCAGGCGGATCCCAGCGTTGGCGATGGCTCGAGCGGCATGGGCGTGTACTACCTGAATCGCCCGTTTGATCCGTGGGAACTTTACGACGATGTGAAGCACACGGACGGACTTAGTGGGTTAGGTCAAAATCATCCGTTCAAGCCGACGGCGTGGAAGTTGCATGGGCTCGGTCAAGGCAGCGATCCCACCGCAGCGGCCGCCGACGAACTTCTCTCCGCAGGGCAAATCACGCAGGCGGAACACGACGCCATCCTCGAAGGCTCGATGGGTTTTGTCGATGTGCTCGGTTACGACCCCACGGACCAGTCTTCCTGGAACTCGCTCACGAATCTTTTTGCGGAAGTGAATGCCGACCTGAAGAATCTCGAAGCGGAGTACGCGGCGAATGCGCCAGCACCAGGCTCTATTGCGAATCCGACTTATGGGGCGCTCGGCCAGCAACTCATTCAACAGCGCCAGCAGTACACGAACCTGGCCAGCCAGTTTGTGAGGTACTACACGCTGGTGATGGGCACGCCGCCGGCGGGCCTTTCCGGCCTGGGCATCGTGTGGATTTACTGGGCTGCGGGTGCCGCCGTATTCATCGTGGGAGCCTTCATCACGCTGTATGCCATTCGCACCTGGGCGCAGGGCATAGATGTCAGCAAGATTGCCGCGCAGACTGCTTCCGGCCAACAGCAAACCACGGCAACGAATACGCAAGCTCTTCTGCAGGTACTAGCAAAGCAACAGGCAAGCGGCGATACCGTCGGTGCGCAAGCGACTTTGAAAGCTCTTGCAGCTATCGGTGCGGCTCCGCAGCCGCCAAGCACGCTCGAAACCTGGCTGATGAACAACGCCACGTGGCTGGCGGTCGGCGGGGCCGTGCTGATTGCCATCGGGCCGATTTCGCAGGGACTTTTCGGCAGGAGACGATAACTTTCAAATTGGAGGAAATATGGCGAAAACAAAAACAGCAAAGAAGTCTGACCAATTCCAGGAAGGGGACCGCGTGAAGTTTGCGCCATCTCACAACAAAGCCCTGGAACTGACTGGCAAGATCGTGAAGATCCACGAGGGCGCGGACTTGCTGGACATCGAAGCCGATGTGGATGGCAAAATTATCGAGGTTGAGGGACATGTTCAGACTGTCAGTGCCGCAGATGTAAAACCGGCCAGTGAAGGCGACAAGCATCGGCACGTTGGCGACCGCTAAGCCAATCTGGATTTATGACAGCCGTGATCAAAGCCGACGTGCTCCAGGCACTCGATGCCTGGAAATCCGGCAAGCCCGTGCGCTCGATCGAGCTGGGGCACGTCCACCGGATGATCGAGCATCCCGGCATGTCGCCGCGCATCGACCTATCGAAGCGCATCGACCGCGACCAGGAGCGTGCGCACGCCTACTGCTTCCAGATCATCGAAAGAATTTCGCTGATGGTTCAACCGCCGGAAGATCACGCGACTTTTCTGGGGTGGTGCGACGGATGGGAGATTGATTTCCGCAAAGAGAATCCCGACTTGACGGCCGAGGAAGCGGATGCTGCGGAGTCATTGGCCTGGAAGGCGCTGCTGGTCGGCTGGAAACGCGCCACTGATGGACACCCCGAAGCGAGTTACATAGAAGTTTCGCGCCCGAAGGTGACGAAGAAATGATGAGCACCAACCCCATGATTCGAGTCGGAAATCTTGAAACTATCGACCAAGCCATTTTCGACACTATCTATCTTCCTCCAAAAGGTAATCGGGCAATCGGTTTTACGATCCCTTTTGGGATGAATGTCGAAACCTCAGAAGGCTGGAAGATTAAAGACTGGACGGATACGAACATGCTCCAGGGCGGTTGTTTGGATGCGCCTAAGACTTTAGCCGTTGATTTGATCGATTGCTACCTTGTTTCACGTAAGGGCGTAATTACTGCGACTTCTCGATGGTATGCGGAAATCTCGATGGAGTTGGCAGTCAATCGTAAAACGATGTGGCACGGGCCTTTGACGAAGTGCATTAACCCCGTTGCTCTATTCAGCAAAGAGTTGCTGCGCAACACGCAGTTGACCAGAGACGACTTGCTTGAGTTGAAAGAGCAATTCCACGAGAAACTTTCGGAACCTATTCCAATCCACCACCAAGAGCCCTTCAACGTTGTGCTTACGTTAAGCGCCTGGGCCTGTGCGCAATATAAAACCCGGTGGGACTGGTGGCACCAAGCACCTGATAAATGCGTCATCTCACTGAACGGCTTACTGGAAAGAGCGTCACTCTGATGGCAGAACGTTTCAGACACGAAGACGTGGCTTCCGTCCCTGGCGGATGGAAAGTCCGCACGGTGATCGCTGGTTCGCATCGTGTGCGCGTGGCGTTCCCTCCAGGCCGCAAAGTGAAAGGTTCCGGGCGGCTCGTGAGCATCCTGCATCCGCTGGTGGGCTCGAATCCTTGCGCTAATCCTTGCAACCTGCGTTCAACGAATCCCAGCGAACTGATGGTGATGAGCGCCAACAATCCGCCGCGGCGGCGGAACGCGGAAGCAAAGCAGCAACGTGAATTTACACGGCATCAGATTCGCATCGCCAAAGACACCTTGCGGATGCCTGACCAGGTAGCATCTGCGATGGGTGGAATGACGAAAGACCAGGCCCGCGGGATTCTCCATCAGTATGGGATCAAGTTCAAAGAAAACAGTCCCAAACTTGACAAGCAGCGCGCAGCTCGTGAGCGAGCAGCGGCAATCCGTGGCCGCCGCAATCCGCACCTGACCCGTGAGCAAAAGGATTACTGGCTGGCGCAGAAAGACTACTGGGAAAACGTCGAAGGCGCGATCACGCGAAAAGCGAAGAAGTATGCCTGGGAGGATTTGTACAAAAAGTATCCTGAGCTGCGGCGCTCGAGTGCGAATCCCGTCTCCGAACTCATGGTGATGGGCGCGAACCCGCGCGTGGAAGTGGTATCGAGCCCGAATCCGCCGACGGAGGAAATCGTCGAAGAGTTTACCGGCAGGGAAGTCGAATACCTCGATGTCTACAACGAACCGCACATGCCGCGCGGCCGCTACGCGAAACTTGGCCCGCTGATTGCCCTCTACATCAAGCCGGCGAAGGGCGGACAGGTGCAGCGCATCGGGGCTTCGGAAGCCAAGGGGCACGACTTCCCGAAAGCGTGGGGCGGAAAGCCGCCGCTGGTGGTGTGTGACTCGAGCGCCAAGCAAATCTATTTTGTAGACGGTTCGCAGGATATTTCCGATTGCCTCGAGGTGTTTTTGGGCGCGGGGGCGCGTGAAGGGCTAGTCACGCTCGGCCAGGCGCGCCGAATCGACTACCAGTGCCGCAAGGAACACGTGGCCTCGCCGGATGAAGACCTCTGGAAGCACGATCATGGCGAAGAAAACGGCGTGCTGCCAACGGTTTTGTTCGACACGAAAAACAAACGGCTGCTCTACGAAGGCGGCGACTACCGCATCGAAGGGCCTTGGATTAGGAATTGAAAATGGCTACTGCTGCCCCATCTGTTATTACCAAACCGACCTTCACGCTGACGGATCGCATCCGCATCCAGCAGCAGCGCATTCAGGACCGCGATTACACGCGCATCGGGAAACTCACGGCTGTCGTTTGGGAAGGACAACGCTCAACCGCTGGCTCGAGCCAGGCGAATCCGCTTCCCGGCATGTTTTCAAAGTGGCAGCGCAAGACCTGGGCTTCGCTCACGCTCGACTGGCTCTCACACCGGAACGCGCCCATTCTCGCGATCAGCCGCGACCGCAACGATTTGCTGTTGCCGTTCCGGCTGCCGACCTTGCCGGACATCCCGGATCCGCGCTGGACGGGCCACAAGGTAGCGCCTGCGCCGAATTCGAAGGAAGACCATGTACCGCGCATACCGCAACTTCTCGCCGGCTGCCCCGTGGTTGGCGATCGCGCCAGCGGCCGCATCACTGACCGCATCAGCGGGAAAACGTTTTTGATTTTCAGGCCACTCACGGAATTGCAGGTGATGTGCGGCAGCAAGGGACAGGATTCAGGCTTCGGGCGAATTCTTTGTTGCACGGATCCGGCCGACCGGACGCTCGCGGCGCTACTGATCAACGCCGAGCCGGACAGGGATGGCTTGATGGAAGCATATTTCGTGGGAGGTTCCTTCCACGCTGGATAGCGTGAAAAGATTTCGGGGCGGAACGTTTTCGAGGAACGTATCCGCCCCATGTGAAAGAAGCCCGGAACCTATCGACGGTCATAGGCTTTTTCGCATTCAGGTATAGCACAAAATTCTTACGCTGCGGTAAGCAGCGTTGGTAACTAGCCAGGGAGGGGGGTGAAAAGAAATGGCATATCACAGAAAGCATCATCACCGGCACCATCGGAGAAATCCTTTTGGGATTTCCGGGGGGCTGGTGAAGGAAGCGGCCTTCGTTGCTGCAGGAGCTGTGGGCGCGGCTGCGCTTCCCGGAATGATTGCGCCGACCATGAGTTCAGGATGGACCGGCGTGGCCACTTCGGCGGCGGCGGCAGTGGCTACAGGCTTCGTCACCAAAATGCTCGGCGACCACGCGAACGACGCCCTCAAGGGCGGGCTCGCCATCACCGTGCTGAAGGCGCTGAAGCAACTGGGCATCAATACGCCAGGACTCGGGCTGTACGCTCCGAGCTGGTTCGGGATTCCCACGGCTTCGAGTCAGTACCTCCAGGCAGCGGCCGGCAATCAACCGGGCTTCAATCGCGGCGGTGGAACGATTATCTTCCCCGGCCCGCAGGGTGCGGTGGCAATTCCAGCGGCCGCAGGCGGCGGCCGGCTCGGGTATCACCGTTTCCGCAGCCGCTACGCAGGCGGCTACGGCGGGTGAGTCTCTCCCGGTGCATGTAGTTTGGTGCACCGGGATGGGCTAAGACAAAAACCAAGGATTTGATTTGAAAGATGTGACCTTACGTTCAGAGAGCGGGGTGATTTCAAAATGAACAGCAGATATTCTTCACGGTACGAATCGCGTTACGCGCATTTGCCCGTGATGGAAGAGAAAGAAATCTGTCGGCCCAGGGTTTTCCACGGAGGATTCCGCAAGAACCCCATCGTGGCGGGGCAGCTCGAGTATCTCGTGCAGCCCATCTACGACTTTTACGGGGTGGCGGTGGCCACGCAGGTGACGAAGCAGCAACTCTTCGCTACCGCGATCGGCACATCCTACACGCCCACGGGCGGTGCGGCATTCAACAAAACCGAATACCACACCAACCTCGTGCAGAACGGCATGCTCGACGCCCCCAAGAAGTTCTTGGTCAAGGCGACGGCCGTCGTGCTGCGCTCGGACGTGGCTCCGACCGACCTAAACTCTTTCATCGGCACCACGCAGGTAATCTTGACCATCTCGGGGAAATCCTACTGGACTTCTCTCGTGAGCAAGGCACCGGCGGGAGCGGGCGGGTTCTATTCGGGCTTCTCGACGCAGACGCTGGCGGCGGGCGGCACGGTAGGAAACACCGCATCGAACGGCTGGCCCACGGCGCAAAACGTCGCGACCATCACCGATCCGATGCCGCAGATTCCCGGCCTCGATCCGATGGAACCGATTCTCGGGCAGTTGATCGAGCAAAACCAGAACTTCGCGGTGGTGCTTGATCCAACGATTAGCGGCGTGGCGGCCTTCACGACACTGGCGGCAGCACCGGCGACCAATTTTGTTGGAACCGGAATTAATGCGCACGTCTACCTCGAAGGGGTACTCGCAAGGGCCATTCTGTAAATTGAAGATCGAAACCGGCGCGCGGCAGCATCGGGCGCACGTTAAGGTAATGCGTAGAAATTACGGTAGCTAGGTGCCGGATCTTCAATCTTCAGTTTTTTGGAGTGATGTAAATGATGAAGGCTATTCCCAAAATTGATTTTGCCCGATTGGCTGCGTACATCGACGGCGAAGGGTCGATATGGATTAGCACTTACCGATACCGGAACCCGGAAACAGGCAAAATATACGAAGGCTTCAGGATGGAGATAACCCTGGGGAACACAGATCCTAGACTAGCTCTCTGGACTCGCAAAACTTTCGGCGGTTGGCTCTCGATGGAACGTATTAAAGGCGGTAAATATCGTCCTATCTTCAAATGGCGTATTGCTGCGCTCAAGGCGCGTACCATTTTAGAAAAATGCATGCCTTACTTTGTGATCAAGGCTAAAGAGGCAAGCGTTGCGATTGCGTTCCAGAAAACGATGTCAAAAGCAAATGCTCGCCCTGGTGTTCCGAAAGAAACATTGATTCAACGACATCGCCTGAGAGCAGAGCTAAAGAATCTTAAGCATCTTGATCACGGTATTCCTTCGGCCTTTATCAACTAAAATTGGAGCGCACAACATGAACTCGATGTTAGATGACCAGTTTGAAAGACAGTTTTTTTCATACGTAATTGACCGCACCGTGCCGGCGAACGCCGTGCAGGATCCGAACGCGCTGCAGATTCTCTCCGATGCGGATTTTGAGTGGTGGTGGGTGCTGGCTTCCCGCACATCGAATTTGCTGAAGGTGCTGATGAAAGAGCAGGCCACTGGCCGAGACTTCATCGGAACTTCGCCGCAGGCGCAGGCGGGCGGCACCGTCTTCAACGGCATCAACATCGACAACTGGTGCGGCACGGCGCAAGGCAACGCGGCGTTTCCGCTGGCGGTGCCCTATGTGATGCCGGCCACGCGCGTGTATTCGCTCTTCTTTACGGACACGAGCGGCGCGCCGAACGTCACGGAAATCGTTTTCAGCGGCTTCAAGCTCTGGCCAAGACCCAGCGTGCAATGAGGCACGCGAGAAGCAGGGGCTCGGGGGTTTGTACTTACAAACCCCCGCAAGGAAAAAGTCAAATGATTTGTCTTGGAAAAATGTGATGGCTCAAAACCCCACAGGCTATTCGCAGGACGCGGCCGCCGCACGGTCGGCGTCCTTCCATCAACCGATGAATCCGAGTTGCGGAACGAAAGTCCTCTTCCACACGCTGGCGAGGCTCCTGACGCTGCATGGCTATCAGGATCAGGTATATCACCTCGGGCAGAAGCATCCTCCCGGCTTTGAAGATGGCTACTGCCCCGTGTGGGAAGTGGCCACGGCCCTTCTGCCAGCGCGGACAACCACGCAACTGCGCATCAACTTCCAGCGCGAATTCCACTTGTTCGCCCTGTCGGCGAGTTCATCGGCGGCGGGCGGGTTCCGTGCGCAGCTCTACGACATGAAGAAACAGTATTGCCCTGGCGCGAAGCCCGGCGTGCGCTTGACGGCCCGCGGTGTCAACTTCTCGAATCTGTTTGGCGCTGCGTTCAATCCCGCGTCCCCGCCATCAAATGGCGGTGCGGCCTGGTTTCTGCGGGAGCCGCATCCGTTCACGGAGAAGAACGCGCAGGCTTTGGTGGTGGTGCAGAATCAGGACACTGGCGGCGCGAGCAATCAGATTCAGGTGTCGCTCTACGGCCAAGTGCGAAGGTTTAATTATCCAGACTAGTTTTATTTAAGCAAAAGGATTTTTGTTGAGAAATATGTGATGGGTTGCGGCTGCCAAACCGAAGAATGTCACTGCCCCACAGGGTTGCATGGGTACTTTCTCGGAGCACTTACCGCCGAACAAGCAACCGAGGAAGTTTTTCCCGCTTCGCGTGTCACCTCGAGTGCCGGGCACAACGCTGCAGCTCGCGCACAGATACTCGAATCCGCCGGCGCTGGCGAAATCATGGGCGCATCCGGCGCGGACTACGTTCCCGGCACATCGCAATGCTCTGCCGCTGCCGGCAGCGGCCCAGGCAACGTGCAACTGGCGCAGACGGCTTCGGGGCTGGCGCTGCAGGGAACCTCCATCGGCTTAGTGGCCTCGGGCACCGTCGCCGCCGCAGCCCTCGCGCCCTGGACGATGGGCATCTCGGCAATCATCGGGCTCTTCCCCTTGCTCTTCGGGCACCACGCGCAAGCAGTGAAGAAAGAACAGAGCGTGCTGTGCACGGCCGTGCCGGCGGCCAACAACTATTTGCAGATCATCGACCAGGCGGTGAAGAGTGGGAAAGCCACGCCGCAGCAAGGCATCGATGCGCTGAATTCGCTCCTGTCGGATTTCGAAAGCCAAGTTTCGAGCATTCGCCAGGGGAATGACCCGACCTCGAGCGGCCAGTGCAATGCCGCGTGCATCGAGCAGACAAAACTGCATGCCGTAGTGCTGGTAATGCAGAGCGAATATCAGGACATGATTTCCGCTGCAGCGGCACAGCCTGCTCCTGCGCCTGCTCCTATGCCAGTGACCGCGCCGCCAACGCCGGCGGCCCCTCCGGTTGTGACCACGCGGCCGAACGTAGTTGCCGCTCCCGGCACTCCCACGGCAAGTTCGTATGCTTCGTTCTACACGCCTCCTGGTGCCGCCGTTCCGGCGGCTGCCGCGCCCTCGACCTCGAGCTGGCTGCCGATTGCGGCCGTGGCCATCGGCGCGTTGTTTTTGATAAAAGGAATTTGACTTGAGGTAATGTGATGACTACCCCTCCGCTTCCCCCGCTCCGTTTACGCCCCGCAGGCGTGCGTCATTTGCGCGGGCTAGGTGGCACCGGCCCGATACCTGGCGGCCCTGGACTTGTCCAGCCGCCGATTCTTGCGCCGTTTGATTTGGCTGATTCGTTCGATACTCCCGACCTGCCGGGAGAGGACGCTTGCGCGGATAACCCTACGATCCCGAGCAACCGCCCGGATCTTCCGCCGTGGATTTATCCGCCAACGAACTGGGAGAACATCGACCAGGACAACTACGCGCTCGTGCCCGCGATCGGCTCGACCGTCATCATCATTTCCTATGTCGTGCCGCCTGGCCGCAACGGCGTGATCAAAGCCATCGCCAATAATTTCGTAGGGGGTGGATGGGTGGAAGGCACGGGTGACTTCATCTGGCGCATACTGGTGGACGGCACACCGCCCCCTGGAGCCACCTCCTACGATTCGATTGTCGCATCGCTCGGCAATCCCGCTTCGCCGACGGGGATTGCTGGTTTCCGCATCTTCGAAAATCAAGTACTCACTCTCGTGGGTTTTAATAATCCCGCTGGCCCATCGGGTGGCGTGGTGGTGGCGGGCCAGCGTGTGGGCGCGAGGTTTGTCGGGTGGAACTACCCCACGGACATCGAGGAAAGCGATATCTGGATTTGATTTTTATAGGCAAAAGGTGATGTGATGCTATTCTCGAATCTGGATAACTCCAAGAGGGTTATTACCCTACCGCCCGGATGCCGTCGGTGGTTCGACCATCGCGTTCGGGCGGTTTTTATTTTGGCTATCGTTTTTCTGGCGGCGCTTGCCGCGCCGACTCGCGCGCAGTATCTCGGCAGCGTCAATATCCAAACCGTCAGCCAGATTCTTTTCCCCGCGGGCACGGCGTGTACGGGAGCACCGCAAACCGCCACGGTCAACAACCTCGGTCAGACCAGCCATCAACTCTATCTGACGGTTGGCGGCGCATCCATGACTTCCGTACAATATTTCCTCGAAGGCTCGAACGATGGCGTGGTTTTCACCAGGCTTTCGGACGAAACCGATGGCTCCGTCAATGGGAATCTTTCGGCGTCGAATTATTTCACCGTGGTGCGCGCGAACATCACTTGCTTGCCAGCATCGACTGCCACTTTCGCGCTGAGCTATTCCGGTTCTGGCGTTCCAGCGGCGCAGCCGCAAGGTGACGCTTTGCGCGCGCAGATGGAAAAAGTTTTGGTGGTGAACACCAACGCGGCCACGGACCAGAATGGTGCTTTTCGGACGCCTTACGGCAATCTCGCTGGATTGCTAAAGGTGAATGTGGGGGCAGCGGCCGGTTCGCCTATACTCACGATCACCTGCCAGTTCGCCGCGCTGGTTTTCAATTCAGTGCAAACCTTCAATCTCTCGACGGGAGTCAATAGCATTTCCGTGGCTGCGACGCCCTGCGCGGTCGCCACTTGGTCGTACTCGCACGGCACTTCGTCGGGAACTTTTAGCCTCGAATACGTTTTCAGCGCAGGATTTTCTGGCGCGGCTGGCACGGGCGCTACAGGGACTGGCGGCTGCGTGGCGGATGGAACCGCTCCCTGCAACCCGCTGGTTGTGGCGGGCGTCACCTCGCCGGGGAGTTCCGTGCCTGGCGTGACGCGCTACGTGACGGCGCTGGCGGAAAACGCGAACGACTTGAGCGTGGGGAATTTGAATGTCCGCGGCCTGGCCATCGGAGCGGGGAATCTGAATCCGCAAAATTCGACCACAGGAGTCACTTTTCCTAATGTCGGCCCGATGGCCTCAGCACTTTTTGCCACACGTGCCGATTCCAGTACGCCCACCGACTTGAACTTATGGACTTCCTTTATAAATGGTTTCAACCCTGGGGTGAACAGCGGCGGTAGTTCGAATTTTTCACCGAATGGCCTGATTGTCACTAACAACGGCGTATCGTTCCTTTCCACTTCGGCCACGGTCAACGCCAATACCTCCACAACGGTGACGGGACCTGGTTGGAATTCCGGCACGTTCGACGGTTGCGTAGCTACGGTTACGACAGGCACGCCGACAGGGACCACGCCCACGCTGGACGTGACGCTGCAAAGTTCAACCGATGGGCTGAATTGGTTTGATCGGATCCACTTCAATCAAATAACCACCACGGCCGCCACGCAAAAACAGTTCGCGGGAATTGTTAGTGGAACTACGGGGATCACGCCCACGAATTTTGGCACTGCGCTTGGTGTGGGTACAATTTTGAACGGGCCGATCGGCGCGTGGCTGCGGTTTCAGTTGGTGGTCGGCGGCTCGGCCAGCCCCACGTTTCCCACGACGCAGTTCGGGGTAGTCTGTCACTGACACGCGGTTAGTCGCGTGCGCGTTAAAAAAGAAAAAGAGGGCTTCGAAAAAATGAAAAACAAACTTTTACCATGGCTTGTCGTTACCTTAGTTGTGGGCGCACTTCTTGGCACGGCGTTTGCCCGTTTAACTCCCGGCCAATCCGTCAACTACGGCACTTCTTCTTTTCAGCTTGGAGCCGACCCGTGCGCAACCTCGGGCATTGCGAAATCCAGTGCTGTGATAGCCCTGTCTTCTGCAACTACGACTCAGCTTGTGGCCATCAGCGGCACGACGAAGATTTATGTTTGCGGATACAACTTCACCATGGTGGGAGCTACGGAAACCATTGCATTCGAGTACGGTACTGGTTCGAGTTGCGGAACCGGCACCACGGCGCTGACCGGAGCGATGGCCGACGGCACGGCTTCGGATATTGCCGTTTCCTATGGTGGTACGGCGGGCACAATCATGTCCACACCGGCTGGCCAAGCCTTATGCGCCGTCACCACGGGAACGGTAGGCATCCAAGGCATAGTAACCTTCGTTCAGCAATGAAAGAACAACTCTAATGAAAAAACTTTGGCTTTACTTCGCTAGTTTCCCGGTCTTTTTCCTGTGCTCACTTACCGTTTGCGCACAGGGTGGTTTCACGACGGTGACCGGCACGGTCAAAGACCCAAACGGCATCACCTGGGCCTGCGGCACGATTTCCGCGCAACTGGTCACCGCCGGCGGCGCTGCTCCAACGCTCAACGGCGGCGGATTCACCACGCAGACCTCGCCCGTGCAGCTCGGCTGCCCTACGATCCCCGGCAGTGGAGCAAGCGGCAGCTTCGTGATGAGGCTAGCGGATTCCGGTGTCATTTCCCCATCGAACACCACATGGAGATTCACGGTAGGAACTACGGGAACGCCGCCTCCGCTCGGCACCGGGCCGCAGAGTTTCACTTACACGACGGCGATCAACTGCTCGACGAACACTCCGACAACGTGCACCAGCAACCAGTTGGACATCTCGACGCCCATCAATGCCTTGGCTCCCGCCATCGGCGCAGGCGGCGGCGTCAGCCCCACGCCTGGAGTGTTTCAATCCAGTCTTGACCCGCCACTTTACCAGAATTATTCACTCACGACGACTGGCGCTCAGGCTGGCATCAACCTTACTGCCACACCTATCGACACGCACACAATTAGCTGGCGACCATCTGGCACGGTTTCGACTTGCGCCGTGCAAGTTGACACTTCACCGGATGGAACCACTTGGGCGTCGGCGGGTGCTATTCCCAGTCTGACCTGCACGAGTCCAGGCCAGTTTTCTACTGCCTCTCCTGTGGTTGCCAATTACGTTCGCGTAAATCTGACGACGCTCACGGGAGGGGGAACGCTGACCGTCGTCTATTCTGGTCGCCTAGCTCAAAGCCCATTCAGCGAAGGTGGCGGTGGGCCAACGATACCTTGTGCAGGTTCTCCAACTGGCTTTGTCATTAAGCAGGGAGACTACATCATACAGAACGATACTGGGTACGTGGGCGGCGCGACTTTCACTCTAACCTATCGAATGATCCTTGCAACAGGCGAACGCAAAGAGTTTCAGCAAGCAGTTCTTCCCGGAGCCGCTGGCAATGGACCCGCTTATAACTCTTTTCAATTACCAGAGGGATGTCTTACCGCAGTTTCGCTCACGCTGATAGGTGGGTCAGTGGACTCCGGTCAAACAGTCGCGCAGGTCTTCGTTGGTCGCAACTTTTCCCCGGTTCCAAATGCCAGCTCAACACAGATTCTCGCGTGTCAACTCAGCTCTAACTACAGTTGCGGCTGGCCTGGAACGTGGCGAGCACCAACGGACGGGCAGGGTTTGAATCAGAGTTGCACGATAACCAATCCTGCGGCGGGAGCAAACCTTAGTCAAAATATTAACACTGGAACCTTGACCTGCAATGGTGTGAGCGGAATGATCGGCCAGAAACACTGGTTGTCAAACATCCGATTTACCTTAACGACAGATGCCAACGCAGCGGCGCGACAGGTGTGTATCAAACTTACCAATGGTAACGGGAATGGTGATTACGGCTACTGTATGCAGGCTACACAGGCAGCCAGCACCATCGTTACCTATGACTTCACGGCGGGAGTTGGTCCAACGTTTCTCGGTGGTGCTTCGCTAACGGTCATTCCCACCACGAACGTCGCGGGCACTGCTAATGAAGTCCAGGGCACGCTGCCATCAAATTTCCAATACTTTGATGCGACTGTACTCTCGACCCGCATCACGAACATCCAAGTCGGGGACCAACTCAGCGCAATCGTAGTCAGAACTTTCTGGAGCCATCATGCCACAGATTAAAAAGTTTTCAGCAATCCTGACCGTTCTAGTTCTTGCCTCGCTGCCTTTATTTGCTGCGAACACCTTAACTTCCTTGCAGAGCGATACGTTCACGCGAGCGAACGCCTCCAACCTGGGGACGAACTGGGCAGCAGTCAACAACAACGGCGGTTGTCAAATCGCCAGTAATTTTGCAAAACCGACGAGTACGGCGCAGACAGGATTTTGTTTTTTCAGTTCGGCTGATTGGCCAAACGATCAGGCGGCCCAAACCACTCTTGGGCTTATTACCACCCTGGGGACTGATTTGGCTGATGTGGTCGTACGAGGCCAGTTCTCGTCAAACGGTCCTAGTGGTTACATTGCCGGTTCGTATAATACGAATACCAACGTCCATCTTCTCCGAGCCAACGGTAGCTGTTGTACTGACTTGACCTCGGCGGGAACCGTGGCTCAAGGAGATGTAATCCAACTTGTAGCCGTTGGCTGCAATCCGGTGAACCTAACCGTATTCCAAAATGGCGTTTCTCGAATCACATTTGCCGACAGCAGTGCTACCCAATTTTGTTCCGGTTCTCCAGGTATTTTGGTCTTCTCTCCAACTAACGTGGCCAATGTCGGGA
>Ga0307475_10000445_pt1 | contig 24603 bp, 23 predicted proteins | sample atmos_gasesECM1C_FD_203317 | JGI IMG/M metagenome (GOLD analysis project Ga0307475, IMG submission 203317) | Hardwood forest soil microbial communities from Morgan-Monroe State Forest, Indiana, United States - atmos_gasesECM1C_515 | ecosystem: Environmental > Terrestrial > Soil > Temperate... | reverse complement strand
GGAAGCGGGAATACTTGCGGGAATGTATTCGCCGAAGGAATTCCTTGAGTCAACCGAGCCGACGACAGCCGCCTACGTGGCGCATCTGAGGATGCATGAGGGCATCGAGGGGGGCGAATGAGCCTGGTTGAATATTTTCTCCGCCACCAGAGAGAGATTTTGCAGGCGACTGTCGAGCACATCTGGCTGGTAGGCGTGACGATGCTCCTGTCGGTTGCGATTGGCGTTCCGCTGGGGGTGCTGGTGACACGCCGGCCCTGGCTATCGAAACCAATCCTTGGTGGCGCCAATATCGCCGAGACGATTCCGAGCCTCGCGCTGTTCGGTTTCCTGCTGCCGGTCCCCTGGCTCGGCGGGCGCGCCGACCGGTTGGCGATCGCGGCATTGACGCTGTATGCGCTGCTGCCCATCATTCGCAACACGTCAGCGGGGATCGCCGGAGTAGATGTCGCCGTGCGCGAGGCCGCGCGAGGGATGGGGATGACTGAGCGGCAAATTTTATTCCAAGTAGAGCTGCCGCTTTCACTCTCGACGGTTCTCGCAGGCGTGCGTGTTGCGACGGTGCTGACCATCGGCATCGCTACGATCGCGGCAGCTGTGGGAGCAGGTGGCTTAGGCGAGTTCATCTTCCGCGGGCTGGCGATGGTGAACAATCAATTGATTCTCGCTGGAGCGATCCCCGCTGCCCTGCTCGCGCTGGGTGCAGATTTCCTGCTCAGCGTGCTTGAGCGGCGGCTGCGACCCGCGCGATGAAGATTTCACGCACACGCTGCATCTGCCTGCTGCTGTGCTTCGTGGCGCAGCTTGCTGGCTGCGGTCCGGCCCGGCGGGACGCGATCGTTGTGGGCTCGAAGAATTTTTCGGAGCAAGCTCTTCTTGGCGAAATCTTGGCACAGCACCTGGAAGCGCGAACAAAGCTGCCTGTGTCACGCAGGTTTTACCTTGCCGGCTCCTACATTTGCCAGCAAGCGTTGCTGGCGGGACGGATTGATGCCTATGTCGAATACACCGGCACGGCACTAACGGCGATCTTGCACAATCCAATCGAGAGTAATCCTGCGGCCGTATTCGGCCGGGTGCGGGAAGAATACAAGTCGCGATTTGGGCTGGAGGTGATGCCATCACTCGGATTCAATAATACATTTGCAATCGTTGTCCGCGGAGAAGATGCACGCCGCATGAATTTGAAGAAACTGTCGGAGGCGTCACGCTTCCCGCGGCAGTGGCGGGCCGGGTTCGGCTACGAGTTTATGGAGCGCCCCGACGGCTACGCGGGGTTGGCGCGCGCCTACAGCCTGGAGTTCGATTCGCCGCCGCGGATTCTGGATCTGGGACTGCTGTACAGGGCGCTGCTGGAAAAGCAAATGGACATCGTCGCGGGAAATTCGACGGATGGGCTGCTGGCGGCGCGCGATCTGGTGATTCTGGAGGACGACAAACATTATTTTCCACCTTATGAGGCCGTTCCGATCGTGAGGCGTGAGACACTCGAACGCTTTCCAGGAGTACGCGGGGCGATCGCAGAGCTCGCCGGAAAAATCTCAGATGCGGAAATGCAAAAGCTGAATTACGTCGTGGACGGGGAACATCGCGACATCGCCGAAGTGGCGCGCGAATTTCTTCGCTCAAAAGGGCTTGATTGAGACGGGGCGCTGGCGCTGTCTCGCGGGATTTCAGTCCGAGGTCGAAACTTTCGTGGGCGTCCCTTTGGGTTTCGGGTCGTCCCGGAACGAAAACTCATTCTTCAGCCCTTCGAAGGGTTTTCCATCGAGCTCAGCGTAGGGATAGACAAAATAATTCAGCGAGTCCCCTTTTTGGCCGGGCTTCAGTCGAATGTCGCGCCCGAGCGTGAACATCACGCGATTCTGGTCCGTGGCGCCGAAAAAATAATCCGTCATGTCTTTGTTCTTCGAAGCCTCGGAAGCATCCACAGGAATCCAGCCGATGCCCTGCACATAAAACTCCGCCCAGCAGTGGTAGCCGCCGATAGCGTTCTGCGAGACGCCGATGGGCAGCGAAAATCCGATTTCAAAGCGCGCGGGAATTCCGGCGGCGCGGACCATGGCGATGAAGAGCGAGTGAAAATCGGTGCAGTTCCCGTGCTTATTTTCGCAAGCCCAGACAGCGTCGCCGCGGCCCCAGCCGGTGCCGTCATGATCGTAATGCATGGTCGAGACCACGTAGTTGTAGAGGCGGCGTGCCTTGTCAACCGGGTCCGTGACTCCTTCCGTCTGCTGTCCGGATAGCTGAGCGATCTCTCCGCTGATGGGCACAAGCCGGTCGGGAAGCAGGAAACGGGCCGGAGAGACCAGGGGTTGAGCCGACGGATCGTTGGTCATAATGAGCGCGACGCGATGCTCGAACCTCTGCGCATGAAACGTCAAACGAACGTCGAAGGGGCCTTTGACATCATCCGAGTCCAATGCGAAGTAGGCGTAGCGGTTGCCGTATTCCTTTTCATGCTCGATCTTGAACCGAGCGGGGCTTTCGACCTTCAAATCTGAAACCGCCTGGGAGTGCTCTTCGTAGGGCAGCGGCAGCCAGATCCGAAGCTGGTGGGTTCCGGAGGGAATGGCAGGAACATGAGTGACGTAGGTAAACGTAAAGCTCCGCGAAGGGGTTAGCTGTATATCCGACGCATGCGTGCCGCCGGCAAAATTTCCGGACGAAACGAGCGCAAGGCTGAGAGCTAGAACAAGAATGATTGCCATTCGCTTCATTTTAAATCGTCCTCACTCGAATGCTCCGCCTGCGGGCCGGACGTTGGAATTCTGCCACTCTGAACGGTGAATGCCAAGCGCGATGGAGCGGTGAGTGTTGCGAGCCGATTTTGTGCGGGAAAGAAGTGGAGCTGGCTTCAGGACTTCGCGGTTAGCAGTTTCCGAAGCACTCCAGCGACTTCGATCCGGCCGAGGATACCCTTCCGAAAAAGGACGCGGAGTATGGCTTCGAGCGCATCGGCAGTTGACGGCGGTCTCGAGACTACGGATTTCGTCGCAACCGCGGGGGTCGGCCGCGTTCGCTCCTGGTGCTAATCGCCTTCCTGGACTTTTTTGAAATGGACTTCCAGCGCGGCGCAATATTGATGCTCTGCCTCGAGTTCTGCTTGCAGCTTCTTTATGAGTAGTTCGAGGCGACGAATTTCGTGGCGTAGCTTCTGAACCTCTGCCGGCGGTGGCGCTGTGGGAGGCGGCGCGGTGGGCGCGACTGTGCGTGGCGTTGGCGCGACAACACCTGGTTCAAGCCGCCCTGAGGGGAAGGCTGGTCCAGCTGGCGAGAACAGAGTCGACAAAGGATTTGAAGGGGCCGACGATCCATTGGGACATGCTGCGCGCGAAGTATCACCCGTATCAATTCCAACTGTCCGGGCAGGCGCCCTTGGATACAGCAGATTCTTCACGCGAATAATCAGGTCCTGCGGCTGAAAGGGTTTTCGGATTAGCTCGTCAGCCTTCACGGCCATCGCTTTTTCGGCAACCGCGCGATTTACAACGCCGGACATCAGAATTACGGGCGTTTTCCCAAGCTGTTCGTGCTGCTTGATGAATTCGCAAACTTCGTAGCCGTCTTTGTCGGGCATAATTACGTCGGTAATCACGGCATCGGGCGCGGCTTCGCCAAACTGGGCGAGCGCGGAGGCCGCGTCGGGGCAGGTGATGACGTGGATGTTCTCCTTGCGGAAAGCAATTTTGATGACTTCGCGCATGGTTGCACTGTCGTCAATAAAATAAACCGTCGGAGTGCGGGCAGCCGTAAGGGTCTGCGAATCGGTCATGACGACTCCTTCTCCACTTTGTCGCGTTCGCCTTCGTCGAATTCGCGCATGGCATCGAGGAGCAGATCGGTGGCCGACCGCAACACGGTCCGCTGCGCGGCCGTTGCGCCATACACAAATTTATAAACGCCCTTGCCCGTACCCTGGCAGCTCTTCACGATTTGCGTCACCGCCTCGTCACCAAAGAGCGTCCCGCTTTCGGCGTGCAGAATCTCGCCGCCTTCGAAGAAAATGATTCCGTCGGTGTCGCCGGCGTTGATGTGCATCGCCCCGGTCTGGCGCGCCTGTCCCAGCATCTGGATCACACCGGGGAGATCTAGGTGCGAGAGGCTGCCGCTGAGCGCCGTGTCCGTGGGGATCAGCATCTGCGTCGGCTGAAAACCTTCCTGGCGGCTGACCAGAAAGTTCCGGACGTGCGCGGCGATGTCTGACGGTTGGCGGCGGCGGTCCACATAGTCATCGCATCCGGCGCGATACGCTTCGAGCAGCGCCTGGTCGCCTCCGCTGCCGACGGCAATCAGCGGGAGATTCGCGGTCTTCGGATCGGCACGCAGAATGGGGGCAATTTCGAGGGCACCTATCTCGCGAAGATTCGTGGCGCAGAGAACGGCTGCGGGAGTGCTCCATTCGAGCATCGTGAGCGCGTATGCTGCCTGTGTGCTGGGAACGACTTCGAAACCCTGTTGCTGTAGGGCCTCGCTGAGCCGCTTGGTGAAATACACGTTGCTGTCGATCAGCAAGATGCGCGGGAGATTTCCTGGCGCGTTCATGATCGCGTTCCGAGCTGAGAAGTGTCTTCGGATTCAGCGGGTTGATGCGTCACCAGCGCTTCGAAGTTCAGCAGTTCCACGGTCTCTTCGCCGATTTCCAGTGTTCCGGAAATATATGCGGGGCGGCCTTCACCCGGCGGCTGTACTTCCGCGGAGGCAAGTTCGCATTCGCCGTTCAGCGGAATCGCGCTGGCTTCGCTCGATTTCCCGAACGCGCGTTGGGCAATCAAATAGAACCGGTGGGCGGGAGACTCCTTGCCGAGGAGCGTCGGTGCAACATCGTAGACCGGCACGATGTGGCCGCGCCTGACGATTACACCTGCTACCAGCGCGGAGGTGTGCGGAAATGTGTGCAAGCGCACGGGCGGCGCAAGCTCATCCACAATTTCGGAGGGCAAAGCAAATCGGCGCTCGCCCACCTGGAGCAGGACGAATGAGCCGCGGTCCGCGTTTTCCGTCGCGGTCATGCCTGGACGGCTCCTTCCATCTCTCGCTGCGACTCGGCAGCTTTTGTGACTCGGTCGAGCGCCTGGAATTCTTCTCGCGTCAGGAAGCCTGTCGGCTCGATGACCGGGATCACGTGGTCCTCTACGTATGCCAGGCCGCGGTACCAGCGGCGCTCGTCGCCGATGAACGCGCGCGGCAGCGCATGCACCGCATTGATTTCGGCCATGCGCTCAATCTTGTCCACCAGCACGGCGACACGCAGTTGGCGGAGGATAAGAACCAGAGTGGGACGGGTGACCGGCAAATTGAAATGTGTGCAGGCATTAACCACGTAGTATCTTCTGTGCGCGCGCTCGATGGTGTGGCGTACTTTCTCGAGCAATGGTCTTTCGATTTCGTTGGCTGCTCCGGCTATGCTGTCGGTGCTGCGAATTTCCTGCACCGAATCCGCCGAAACAGCGAACATTTGATGCGCAACAGAAAACAAGATCACAGGTTCTGACCGGCGCACGCGCCGCGACTTTCCCGCATCCTGACTCGCGATTTTCATCGTACACCCACGGGCGCCAGGCGCAGCAGTTTCGTGACGCGTTTTTCGATTGCTCCACTGATTTCATCCAAGCCCAGAACTTCGTTAACGGTTCCCGTCTTGATGGCCTCGGCAGGCATGCCAAAGATCGTGGAGGTCGCCTCATCCTGCGCGATGATGTAGCCTCCCGCCGCTTTCACGGCTTTCACGCCCTTCGCGGCGTCAGAGCCCATGCCCGTCAGCACCACGCCCACTGTCAGCGTGCGCGCATAAGCACCGATGGATTCAAAGGCCACGTCGGCGCAGGGGCGGTAGCCATCTATGCGCACGCCGGCGTCGAGCGCGATTTTGCCCGTGGAGGAAAGCCGCAGATGATGCGAGCCCGGGCAGAGATAAATCATCCCAGGTTGGGCGGCTTCATTCGATTCGGCTTCTTTCACGGAGACCGAGGCAATCTCGGCCAGTTGCACGGTGAATTGCCCAGTGAATGCGGGCGGCATATGCAACACCAGAAATACCGCTGCCGGAAATTCTTTGGGCAGTCCCGCCACAACGCGCATCACCGCTGCTGGCCCACCGGTGGACGCGGCGATCACCACCATCGGAAATTTTCCGCCGTTCTGCGCCGCAAACTCAGCTCCCGTTGCCGGATTGCTCGGTGCGGGAATGGGCGCATGAGGAGCTGGCAATTTGGAGCGAGTCGCGGTGCGCACCACGCGCACTTTCGCGGCCATCTTCAACTTTCGCGTCAGCTCTTCGCGCGTGTTCCTCATATCCAAATCAATGCCGCTTGTTGGCTTGGGAACGAAATCTATCGCGCCGAGCTCCAACGCACGCAGCGTGCTCGAAGCGCCCTCGCGTGATTCAGAGCTGACAATCACGATCGGACGCGGATTTTGGGACATGATCAGCTCAGTGGCCTGCAGGCCATTGATGTGCGGCATGTTGATATCCATGGTGATCACGTCGGGACGCAGCGATTCTGCCAGCGCCACGGCATCGCGGCCATCGCGCGCCTGGCCTGCTACTTCCAGCTGCGGGTCCGCGTTGATGATCTCCTGCAACACCTTGCACATGAAGGCGGAATCGTCCACCACGAGCACGCGAACCTTTTTTTCTGGCCCCTTTGTCATTTCAATCTCGCCGTGGCGGCACTCCTACCGTCGGGCGCCCCTTCGGCGTCTCCGAGCCGATCAGGCTCTCGACGGTCGCGATCAATTGATCTTCTTGCACCGGCTTGGTCAGGAAGCCGGAAGCGCCTTCCTTCATGGCGCGTTCGCGATGCTTTGCGCCCGCGCGAGAGGTGACAACCAGGACGGGAATTCTTTTCGTTGCCGGAGTCTGGCGCAAATGGGCCATCAGCTCGTAACCGTTCATCCGTGGCATTTCCAAGTCGGTGATCACCAGGTGGCAGCCCATCTGCGCAACGATTTCCGAGGCTTCGAGCCCGTCGGAAGCAAGCTTCACGCGATAGCCTGCCTTTTCAAGCATTCGTCCTACGAATTTGCGGATGCTGATGGAGTCGTCTGCGACCACCACCACTCGGTCGTTTTCCACCGGGTCCACCGCTTCAGCCGGAATGCTTCCGGCCGCGACGGCCTCCGCGCCTGGTGCGAACACTCGCGCGGCAGGAGAGGATGCAGGCAAGGCATGGCGCTCAGCCGTGTCGGTGGAAACCAATCGATTCAAGTCGATCAGCAAGATCAAGCTGCCGTCGGGCGCGATGGTTGTCCCGGGGAAGAGTTTCACACGTCGCATGTAATCGCCCAGATTCTTGATGACGATTTCATCCTTGCCGAGAACCTCTTCCACCACTACGCCCACTTGCCTGCCCGCCACTTTCACGATGACCATGTGGAAGTAGCCGTTCAGAGGCTCGAGCGCGGGCAACGAGAGCTGGAGGTCCAGCCGGATCACTTCTGTCACCACATCACGGACGCGCGTGAGCAGCTTTCCGCCCACGTCCTCAATTTCTTCCGGCCGCAGCCGCCGAATTTCTTCCACCACGGCGAGCGGGAGCGCAAACACGGAAGTGCCGCAGCGCACGAAGAGCGCCTGCGAAATGATCAGCGTCAGCGGCACTTTCACCGTAAAGCAAGCGCCGCGGCCCAGCTCCGTTCGAACTTCGATTTCACCGTTCAACGCGTGCACGTTGGCGCGTACAACGTCAAGACCGACGCCGCGTCCCGCTAACTCTGTTTTCGATGTGGCAGTCGAAAATCCAGGGCGAAACAGGAATTCACGGAGCTCGCGCTCGGATAATTCCGCCGAGGCAATGGGAGACATCGCTCCGGATTCGATGATGCTCTGGCGCACTTTTTCGTAGTCGATGCCCCGGCCATCATCTTCAACCTCGATGAAGATGTGGTTGCCGCGATGATAGGCCCGAACGGTGATGCGGCCTTTCTCGGACTTTCCGGCTTCGATTCGCGCGCTCGCCTCTTCGAGTCCGTGCGCTACGGCGTTGCGCACGAGATGGATCAGCGGGTCGGAAATGTGCTGAATGATGTTGTTGTCGAGCTCCGTCTCAGCTCCTTCGAGCGAAAGCTCTACCGGTTTTCCAGTTGCCTTCGCCGCATCGCGGACGGTGCGCGAGAGACGCGTGTACAAATTGCCGATCGGCACCATGCGGGCGGCGGTGATTTCGTCTTGCAGGTGGTGCGCGAGTTTAGTAAACTCGTCAATATCAGTATCTACTCGACCCATGAAGCCTTCGAGTTGCGTGAGTACTTCGCTGACGTCCGCAGAAATTTCCGTGAGCGAGCGCGAAAGGATGTTGAAGTCGTCGTAGCGGTCCATCTCGAGCTCGCTGAACTCGAGCAAATCATTCGAGGTGACTGAGGGCGTGGCCGTGAAATGGCTGCGGAAAGTGTCCATTTGCGGCGGCTGGCTGCCGGGGACCAGCGTCGAATTCAAATGGGTGAATTCATGCTTGTCCTGGAATTCCGAAACTTTGCCCGAGAGCCTCCCCTTCGAGAAATTCAAAACGTCCACTAGCTTCGCCAGCTCGGACAGGCGACCGAGCATCCGCGTGCGGTTGATCACCAGTTCGCCGACGGCGTTCATCATGCGGTCGAGCCGGTCGAGCGAGATGCGAACTGATTTCGCTTGCGGGAGCACTTGGGCAGGGCGGGGAGCGGCCGCGGATTGCGCCGTCCCTTGCACCGCTGTACTTGCGCTGGGAGCTTCGCCGGCCACCTCCGTGGTTTCCTCGGGCGCCAGCTCTGCAATTCGCGCGAGCAGCGGATCCACGACCGCCGCCATTTCCGCATTGCTCGACCATTGGCGATGCAGGAATTTCTTGAGGACATCCACTGCCTCGAGGCACAAATCAACAGTCTGTGGGTTCGGCTGGAGCGCGCCGTCGCGCAACTGGCCGAACAAATCCTCCACACGATGCGCGACCGCGGAAAGGCGGTGCAGGCCCACCTGTGCTGCCGAACCCTTCACAGTGTGCATCGAGCGGAAGAGGCGATGGATTTCCTCCGGATTCGAATTTGTTTCGAGAGCAAGCAGGCATTCTGTGACGGCCTGCAGATGCTCCTCAGCTTCCGGAATGAAAAATTCGAGTACTTCGTCGGGAACTTCGCCGTCCTCCGGCAGATGCTCCGCAAAGGAGGCGGCAGGAAAAACACTCGGGATGGGTTCGCCGGCGCCCGCTTCGGCGCCGTAGGATTCGTTGGCTGGTTCAGCTGAAGGCGCAGCCGGAAACGCGAATGTGTAGCGCAGCTTGAATGCGGCGATGTCGCCGGTGGTTTCAGATCCACTGGACGCGATTTGCAACAAATCGAATTCGAGCACCGAAATGGCGTCGGAAATAAATTCGGTGAGCGGGCCGTGCATGTCGGAAGTGAGCGAGGCATTCATGGCGTAATGAAATACGTGCGCCATTTTCGCGGCCACTTCGGAAAACTGTGGGAAACCGTAGCTCGCGGAAGTTCCGGCGAGCGTGTGTGCCGCAATGTACAGCTTTTCGAGATCTTCAGGCCTGGTCTGCGGCTCCTGCAAGAGGCCGGAATACTCCCGCAGATACTGGAGGTTTTCGGAAGCCTCTTGGAGGAACAGCTCGACGGATTCCTGGTTGGGCCCGTTCACAGGTTCCCCTCCACCAGCGCAGGCGCGCGCCGCGCCTCTGTCGCCACCGGCTTGCGGTAAATCCGGCAATCGCCGAGAACGATGGATTCAAATTTCATCGGCACGTTTGAAAGCGTCTCCGAATGGCCCAGCAGAAAATAGCCGCCGGGCTCGAGCGCGTCGTAAAGGCGGCGCAGAATCGTGATCCGCCGCTCGTCCGAGAAATACATCAGCACGTTCATGCAAAAGATGCAGTCGAATTTGCCGACATACACCGACTCCACCAGATTCATCTGTGCGAACGAAATCATCCGCCGAATGCGCGGCTTCACCTGAAATCCGTGTTTCGCTGCCGTGAAATATGCTTCCACCTGCCCCAGCGAAACGTCCTGCAAGCTGCGCTTCGAATAAACGCCGCGTTCGGCGTGGCGCAGCGCGCGCCGGCTGATATCCGTCGCCAAAATCTCGATCTCCCAAGCCTCTGCGAACTTCAACGACTGGGAGAGCGACACGGCAATCGAGTAAGGCTCTTCGCCGGTCGAGCAGCCCGCGCTCCAGATGCGCAGCGTTCGCGGACTCTCCCAAAACTTGCGCTCCTGCACTTCGGGCAGAATTCTTTTCTCGAGCGCGTCGTAAACTGCCGGATACCGGAAGAAGGAAGTTTCCTGCGTCAGCAGCCGCTCGAGCAGCGCTTCATACTCCGTGCTCGAGCCGCGCACATGCCGCAGCAGCTCCGTCCCGTTGCCGAGACCCTTTTCTTCCGCATACTCGCGCACGCGCGTCGAGAAAAAGCGCTCCCGCGAGGAATCGAATAGAATCGCCGAGCGCTGCTCGATCAGTGCGCTGATCTCATCGAGTTCTTCCTCGGTGAGTTTTGCAGTCGTGGCTGGATGCGATTTCATGTTCGGCACGCGTCAGCTGCCGGCCTGGCTCTGCCGACAGCGAACACCAGCCAGTTCTTACCGGTTCGCTCCCACGGGCGCTGCCGGCCGCTGGTCCGCTGCTGATTCGGTAGAACGCGATGATTGTGACGAGCGGAACTGCGCCAGCGCCTCGTTCAATTGTTCGGAGAGCTTCACCATGTTGCCGACCGTCGAAGCTGTTTGCCGCGCGCCCTGGGTGGTCTGCCGCGTGATTCCGGAAATAATCTGCATCGCGTTGGCCACGCCTTCCGTGCCGCGCACCTGCTGCTTCGAAGCGAGCGAAATTTCCTGCACCAGCTCGGCCGATTGCCGGACCACGCTTGAAATCGCTTCCAGCGCTTTGCCGGCCTGATCCGCCAGCCCCGCTCCCACTTCCACTTCGCGAGTGCCTTCTTCCATCACCACCACCGCTTCGTTCGTCTCCGCCTGAATGGCCTTGATGAGTGCGGCAATGTCTTTCGTGGCGCTGCGGGAGTGCTCGGCCAGTTTACGCACCTCGTCGGCGACGACTGCGAAACCGCGGCCTGCTTCACCGGCGCGAGCCGCTTCGATTGCGGCGTTGAGCGCGAGCAGGTTGGTCTGCTCGGTGATGTCGTTAATTACGTTGATGATTTCCGAAATTTCGAGTGAGCGGTCGCCGAGCGATTTGATTTTCTTCGCCGTGGCCTGCACCGAAGCACGGATACGCTGCATGCCTTCGAGCGTATCGCGCACTGCGCGGTTGCCCTGCTCCGCCGCATCGAGCGCGCGGCGCGCCGCTTCGGCGCTAGCTTCTGCGTTGTTCGACACTTGCTTCATCGAAACCGTCAGCTCTTCGACGGCCGAAGAAGTGTTGGTGATTTCCTGGTCCTGCTGGGTTGCGCCAGCGGTCATGTCGTCCGCGGCTTCGAGAATCTGGTTGGCGCTCGCGCTGACGTCAATGGCAGCCTTGCGCACGCGTTCGAGAACCTTGGTGAAGTTGTCGAGCATGAAGTTTACGGAGTCCACGACATTACCGAGCGCGTCGTTGGTCACCTTGCCGCGAATGGTCAAATCACCACGCGCGACCTCTTTAATCGTGTTCAGCAAGTCCGTGATGCTGCGCTGCAGTGAATCCTGCGCTTGCTGGCTTGTGACGGCATGAGCCACTTTCGCTGCGCTGCGGTTGAAATTCTCGGCGATGAACTCGAACTCGTCGCCGGACTCAATTTCCGCGCGCGCACGGGCGTCGCCGGCCACAAGCCGCTCTGAAAATTTCACCAGCTCGTCCACCGGTTTCAATACGCGCTTGCTCAGCACGAAGACGATGGAGATGGCGGCGATCAGCGCCAGCGTGGCAGCGCCGAGCAGTGCACCGCTCGCGCCCCCCGGCACGCCGGAGGTATCGGCGCCGCTCTGTGCCGCCGAGTGCGCCCCGGCGTAGTACGCGATTCCCAGCACGCCGAACAGCGCCAGGCTGATCCAGAGGACCAGCATCCAAATAGTGGAACTCAAACGAGCTTTCATGACTTCCTCCCAAAAACTTTTCCGCGCACTCACGCAGGCCTAAGATTTCATTCCAAACCGCCAAAAAATTGTTCCGGCGCGCCCTAAATCACAGGCATCGGAAACACATCAGTCAAGCGCCGCAAATCAACGACCAGCGCGAGGCGGTCGTCGTGTCGCAACATGCCTCGGCAATGCGGCACGTCGGCCGGCGCCTGATCGAGCAGGGCTTCCTCGGTTGCCGAGTACGTACCGATCACTTCGTCGGCTGCGATGCCCAGCCGCAAATCGTCGCGCTGCGTGTCGCCTTCGACTGCCGCGACCACCACATGCTTCGGCAGCAGCCCTGGCCGGCGGCCCTCCGTGAACGCGATATCCACCAACGGCACGATCGTGCCGCGGAGATTGAAAACGCCCATCAGGAATGCCGGCGCGAGCGGAACCCGCGTGACGATCGGCCAATCCACCACCTCTTCCACCTCCAGCACAGAGAGGCAAAATCGCTCGCGGCCGGCGCGAAAAACGCAGAATTGCCGCTCGGGTAGCCGCTCCTCAAAAGCTGTTTCGCTCTCGAGGAATTCGCCGCCTTCGAGATCAACAGGCCGCGCCGCGTTTTCCTGTTCATTCGCCATCAAGCAAGCCTCTTCACCGCATCCAGCAACTCTTCCGGCGTGAACGGCTTCACGACATATCCATTCGCGCCCTGCTGTTCGCCCCAGTAGCGATCGCTCGGCGTGCTTCTCGAGGTCACCAGAATTACCGGGATCTTCGAGTACAGTTCCTGGCTCTTCAGCTCACGGCAAGCCTGAAAGCCATTACGCTGTGGCATGACCACGTCGAGCAGAATCACGCTGGGCCGCTCTTCCTCGATGGTTTCCTCGATTCTTGTCGGATCGGAAATGCCCACCGAATGAAAGCCGCCCTGCTGCAAAAACGATTGAATCAGCCGGACTTCGGCTTGCGAGTCGTCCACGATCAACACTTTCTTCAACATTCCCATACCTCCACACAAATCTCCGCAAAGATAAATGCAACTGCGCAGCCACCTCTGGCACTGGTTTCGCGTCCTGCGACTACTTTGCAAACCCCTTTTGTTTGCTTCACTTACGAGCTAGACCGACGCCCCTCAAGACCGCGCGACCAGGCCTTGAGATGCTGTCTCCGTCTCAGCTTGAGATTCGTTCTCACAGGCCCTCATTTCCGTCGCCAGGGATGAGAATCGCTGCATGATTTCATTCAGCCGCAGCGCCATAGTGTGAATAGTCCGGATTTGGTCGCGGCACACGGACGAGATCTGGCCCGGCTCGAGCAGCAGCAAGTCTGCGTTGCCTAAAACGGATGTGAGGGCATTGTTGACGCTGGGGCGCATTTCTAGCATGTAGCGCCCGAGCGTCGCGAGAGATTGAGATTCAACCGCGAGGCGTTCGGCGCGCTGCCCGCGGCCGACTGCTTCCACGCGGCGCAGCGCTTCGCTTGAAATCAGAATCAACGTGCTGATCCACCCGTCCTGCCGCGGCACGACCAGGAGATGCGGATGCTCGGCGCGAACGGCGGAGACATCTTTGGTGTCTTCCGTGACGTACACTGCAGCAGTTCCACGAGACACAGCAAGAGAAGAAAGAATGGCGGGACATTTTCCGTCGCGGACCGGTCCGACGATCAAGAGCTCATAATTCAATGCGCTTGCTGCGTGCCACACGTCGCTCGTGGCCAGCGTGATTTCCGGGACGTGCCGCTCGGCTTGCCAGCGAGCTACAACGGTGCGTGCGAATTCCGTGTCGTCCGATACGATTAGGACGCTGGCTTGATTGAGAGGACGCCCAGTCATTTCCTTGCCTTAGGTCCCTGCTTCAGGGTTGGAGCTTCTCCGATTCCTCGATGAAGGAAAGCAGCCGCTTGGTGCTGATCCCAAGATTCACGGCGGCTTCCGTGTTCTTCGCGCGCTTGGCTTGCTCCACGCGGCCCTGGAAATAAGAAACCTCGCTGCGCGCATGCACCAAGGCAGATGCGAGCGCGCTTTCATCGCCCGAGCGCTTGCGCTGGTCGCCGGCCACCGCGAGCAGCGCGCGCGCAACTACAGCTCGGCGCAGGTCTTCTGCTTCTTGCCCGCCTTCAGCGACGAACGCGGCCACTTCCCAGGAGGAAAGCAGAACTTTCGCGTCTTGAAGGACGACGGTGGACATCGAACGCCCGCGAGAAGGTGGCGCTGCGATCAATTGCTCCCAGATCGCTTCGAGACACTTTTCCGTCTCAGCGGCGGCCGTGGGCTTTGCCGAAGCGTCTGCTGCGAACTTGGCCGACTTACTCGCTGATGGCGACGCCGCGGGCGCGTGCGCAGCCGGAGCACCCGAAGCTGCTTTTGTTTCAATTTTCTTGGGAGTGGGAGGAGTCACTTGCACCGCTGCTGCGGGTGGCGGCTCCTGCGCGATCGGTATGTTCTTCGACTCAGCCGCTGGCGCACCGGGTCTGGCCGCCCCTGGCGTACGTGGCGTGAAGAATGCTTCCGGGCGCGAGTGGCTGAGCGTTTCTTCAAGGTCGGCGCGCAGCGCCAGAAGCTGCTCAAACGCGTGGCTCACGGAGTTTTCCGTGTAGTCCTTGTGAAATGGCTGTCGCCAGTTTTCGCACCAGGTGCGGAGTTGCAAGGTTGTTTCCGCCGCGGAAAATCCCGCGCGGCGGCAATCAACTGATTTCACGCCACTCGCCTCGAGCGTGTCCACAGCTTGCTGCACGGCAGTCCAATCCGCATGCAACATGCGAATGAAAGCGCGCCGCAGAGAAAAATTGAATCGGCAGAAGGCAACAAGCGCCGCCGGATCATAGAACATGGGCCCGGCTGATTCTTTCACCAGGCGGCCCTGCTCGAGCAGTCCATGCTCCATCAGGTCGCGCAAGCTGTGGCATTGGTCGAGAGCCTCGAGGATTTTCTCGAGCGGCTCGCACCATTCAAGCGGCGTCGAATCCGCCTCGGTCAGTACAGGCTGCAGTACTTGCGCCACGTCTTCGAGCTTGATGGCCTCGCGGTAAAGTTCCACTGGCGCGCACAGCGCGAAGTATTGCACCAGCAGCAAGTCGATCTTGTCGCGATCCGCGTTGGTCTTGTCCGGCTTCTTCAACTGCCGCTGGATGAATGAGCGCAGCGCTTCTTCGCTCGAGTTCAGAATTTCCGAAGGAAGCTGCCGAATCTGGAAAGCGCGGACTTTTCCATCAATCGTATCCAGCCATTGCAGGTCGCGGTCGAAGACTTCACGCGTTGGCCGCTGTGGCGGCAATTCCCCCAGCGGATACAGCAAGGGCGCCAGATTGAACTGCGAAGCGAGCGCCGCGTACATCGGATACGCCTGGCGCGCCTCCGTCCACCGTGCAGCAAACTTCTCGCCACCCGCCTCGCCGGATTTTTGCGTGCGCTCGGGCGGCTTCGTGGCCGCGATAGGTGTTTTCGGTGTCATGACTTGATGATCCAATTGCCGACTTCGGCGAGGAAGCGAGCTGCAACGGCTTTGCGTCCATCGTGGTAACGCACGGCGACGACAGTGGCGCGGGCATCGAGCGAGCCGTCCGAATTCGAGACGTGCACGCGGTCTTCAAACTCCAGCGGCAACGTGGAGGCAAATAAGACTTCATGAGCGGTTCCAAATTCAATCACGGTCTGCTCCTGCAACCGGCGCCGCCCCATGCCGAGGGTAGTCACGCGCACCGGAATCCGCACCGGCGTGGCGCTTGGAAAAAGTTGCGCCAGTTTTACGACGCAGGTCTGTTCTGCTAACCCCGAGCCAATCCCAGCTTCACGTGGCACGATGTCCCCAACCCTTTTGTTGTCCTTAGCTCCCGGCCCGTGCTCACGCGGCATGGAATGGCAAGCCGCGTGGAGACATAGGGACAGCGACAGAATCCTTTCCCGCACGGAATTGCACGACCGCGGCCAAAGATCGGTTAGCTCCTATATTCGCAAGTTATTTACAGGTAGGGAGTTGCCCATGGCCCGCAGGGAGGTTTTTCTCGCGCGCGTCTCAGACTGATACTGAAAAGTCTCACACGGGAATGCACGAATGACGAGTTGCTGAATCGTGGGCCTTCAAAATCTTGCGGCTCAGGTTGATTACGAGGCGCTCTCGACCAGGTGTTTGTCCGAAGGCCGCAGCGGAATTTGATACTGCTTCAACTTTCTGTAAAGCGTCGCGCGGCTGATCCCCAGCATCCTGCCGGCAAGCGCCTTGTCTCCACCCGCCTGTTCGAATACACGGAGTATCGTCATGCGTTCCAAGTCGGCCAATGCCGTTGTGGAAAGAGCAGCAACATCAACGCTATTATTTCCCGCGCCTTCCGCTCTCCCGATTGCCGCGGGCAGGTCGGCGACGTCAACCACGTGACGGTCTCCCAGCGCCAGGGCACGGGCGATGCAATTCTCAAGCTCGCGGACATTTCCCGGCCAGTCGTATTGCAGGAAACTCTTCATCGCGGCAGGCGTCACCTGTACATTTTCACCGGGGGCGTAGCGGTCGAGAAAACAGTGCACCAGTTGCGGAATGTCCGAGCGGCGCTCCCGCAAACTGGGCAGGCGCACGGTGACCACGTCGAGCCGGAAATAAAGGTCTTTCCGGAATGTTCCCGCGCGGTAGGCTGCTTCGAGATCGCGATTGGTCGCGGCGATCACGCGAACATCCACCGGATTTTTTTCGTTGCTGCCCACGGGCCGCACTTCTTTTTCCTGCAGGACGCGCAGAAGTTTTGCCTGCAGCTCTAGCGGCAATTCCCCGATTTCGTCGAGAAAGATCGTTCCACCATTGGCCGCATGAAACAGGCCGGGCTTCGATTTCAGCGCCCCTGTGAATGCGCCCTTCTCATGGCCGAAGAGTTCACTTTCCATTAGTGTAGGCACCAACGCGCCGCAGTCCACGGCGATGAAGGGCATCGGTGCTAGCGGCCCGCGGAAATGAATCGCGCGCGCCACCAGCTCTTTTCCGGTACCGCTCTCGCCAGTCACCAACACAGGCGTCCGCGTATCCTTCAGCCGCGAGACCATGCGCATGACATCCTGAATCTTCGCCGATGTGCCGGTGATTCCGTCGAGCTGAGTTTCGGTGTTGACGCGCTCACGCAGAAAATGATTTTCGGTCACCAGGCGCACTTTTTCCGCCATGCGCTGCAGCAATTGCCGCAATCGTTCCACGCGGAAGGGCTTTTCGATATAGTCGTACGCGCCCTGGCGCATGACCTCTACGGCCGATTCGATTGAGCCATGGCCGGTCATGATGGCCACTTCGGTGCGTGGCAATTGTTCCTTGATTTTGCGGAGTAGCTCCGTGCCGGAAAGGCTGGGAAGCTTCAAATCAGTGACGACGATGTCAGGCGGACCAGTCTCAAGCGATTCCAGCGCCGCCTCTGCCGTCTCGGCTTCCGCGCAGAAAAATCCCAAGCCTTGCCCGACGGTCATACAGAGCCGCCGGATACTCTGCTCGTCGTCCACAATCATGAAACGCAGCCGCTGTTCGTCCCTCATGGTTTTCCGATCGTTTTCTCGACCGCAGCCATCAGCTGATGGACGCGGAAGGGTTTTTCGACACAAGGTGTGCCAGCTTGTGCCAGCAGCGCGGCGGTCTCTTCACTAGCCGTGTCGCCGGTGATGAATATAATTTTTGTGGCCAGCTCCGGACGGTGGCGACGCAGCCAATCCTGGACGTCCGCGCCGGAGATGCCTCCCGGCGTCCGAAAATCTGAGATCACGCCGCTGAAATCTCCCGTAGCCAGAAGTTGTAGCCCGTCGGCCGCTGAATTCGACGGCACGATTTCGTATCCGCGGCGCTCGAGCGCGATCCGCAGGAACGCAGCGACGGACGGCTCATCCTCGATGAGCAGGATTCTCGCGCGGGCTGCCGTGGCGAGGATCGGCGTGGCCGTCATCGGATGCCCTCCACGGCCGGCAATTCCGCGGCCTTTGCGAGCACGGGCAATCGCACGACAAATGTGCAACCCACGCCGTCCTCATTATTCCGCGCGGTGATTTCCCCTCGATGCGCGCGGACGATCCCGTAGCAGATGCTCAGTCCCAGGCCCGTTCCCTTGCCCACTTCCTTGGTTGTGAAGAATGGGTCGAAGATGCGGTCGGGATGCGAGATACCCGGCCCGTTGTCGCGAAAGAGAATTTCGATCTGGCCATCGCGATGCGACGTCTCGATTTTGATTTTCCCGCGGCGCCGCGTATCCTGCACCGCGTCGTAAGAGTTATTCAGAATATTCAGGAATACCTGCTGCAACTGGTGCGGATCGCCGACGACCACGGGTAGGTTCTCATCGTAGAGTTCGACGAGCTCGACACAATGATTAGAAAAGTCGTAAGCACGGAGTTTTAGCGTTTGACGCAGCACCGTGTTCACCTGCACCGGCTCGCGCTGTGCCGGCATTTGCCGCGCAAAACTCAGCAAGTTCTGGACGATCACGCGGGTGCGCTGCGCCTCTTGCAGAATTACCTGTAACTCGCCCTTTGCCGCTGCGGGGATTTCCGGGCTCTCTAACAGGAGGTCGGTGAAGCCCACAATTGCAGCAAGCGGATTATTCACTTCGTGGGCTACGCCGGAAACCAGCTGGCCCAGCGCCGCCATTTTTTCCGTGTGCATCAATTTCGCTTGGAGATCCGCGGCATCTGTGACGTCGGTCATCACCACGACGATGCTGTTGATGTCTCCCTGCTCATCGCGCATCGGACTCAGGCTGATCGAGAACTGTCCCGCAGAACCGTCGCCACGGATAACCGGAATCTCCAGATTGTCTAGCGCCGCGCCACGCAGCGTCCGCTCAAGGCCCTCCGTCAGCAACGGCCTGCGCGCCGTTGGAACCATTTCAACCAGCGGATGACCGAGCAGCTCGTCCTCGCGGTAGCCGGTTTCAAAGCAGCGCCGGTTCGCGTAGCTGATAAGTCCCGCAGTGTCGAGCACCAGAATCATGCTTTGCGTGTTGTTCAGGATGTTATTGTTGAAATCTCGCTCGCGCCGGTAGCGCCGCTCCGCCTCGCGCCGGTCGGTGACGTCTTTCAACACGTGAATGGTGCGCAGGTCGTCCTGATGACCGCTGGTGACGCGGGATGCAGTCACTAGATAGGACCGCTCGCCCGATTGGAAGATGAACTCTTCCTGCGGCGCTCTCGGATTCCGGCAGAACGGGCATCGTCCGGGCTGCGGGGGTGCCGCGAGCAATTCCATTTTCCCGATGTCACGTCCTACCGCTTCCGTTGGGCGCACCTTGAGCAATTCCGCCAGCACCCGATTCAGCCGCAGCACTCGATTTCTTACATCGTGAACCACGATGAAATCGGAAATCGCGTCGAAATCCTCCACCCACTGCTTGCGCGATTGCTCGATCCGCGAAAACAACCGTACATTCTCGAGCGCGACCGACGCGTGACCCGCCAGCGCCTCCAAAAGCTGGCGTTCCGTCGGCGAAAGCTCGCGCGTCAACTCCACCAGACACAACACGCCGAGCAATTCCCCTTCGCTCCCCGTGAGACGCGCCAGAAGCAGATCGCCCCACCCGACCGCTTCGCCCAGCTCGCGGCCCAGTAACGTCGTTGCAGGTCCGCCGCGGAAATCGACCGCGGGCACCCTGGCCTGTTCTGCCAACGCGGCTGCGACGCGATGCTGAGTCGTTGCATCCCAGCGGTGAGCCGGACCGCTGAGGGCCGCGATGGCCCATTCGGATCCACGTGCAAGGACTAGTACGGCCGCGCGCGCGTCCAACATTTCTGAGGCGCGCGCCGTAAGTCGCCGCGCGAATTCAGAGGCGCCGAGCGATGGGTTTAATTCCAGAGTTGTGGCGGAGAATTGGGCCAACAGGCTCTCGAAAGAGCCATCGAGACGAGAAGGGGTCTCCCGAGTTTTCATCAATGCACACATCGACGTTCAGGGGGCTTGTGCGCGTTGCGCCTTTACTTCTAAGACGTTACGGTCTGATCTCATTTTGAGTCAAGCGAAGTGGTCTGACGTGTTGTTGAAACGGGCAATCAGGCAGGTGTCGCAACCTGAGACCCGAGGCGAAGGCCTTCCGGGAATTTGAGACGATTCGCAGGCCAGGCGTGCCCTGGAGCACAATCGATTTAATTTTCTAAATATCTACAAATCAATCATTTACGAGAATACTTGCGGGATTCCAGGACATCCTGAAGAAGCCTTCCCGCGTGGCATTGGCCTTGCAATTTCAAAGGTTGGAAGTTTCTCGCCGGAGGGAGTGCGTTCATGAAGAGGAAACCGGGGATTGCCGGTTTTGGACTCGCGCTGCTCCTATGGGGGGCGTTGGCGTCGCCGATTTGGACTTATTCGCAGGATGCATCGTCAGAGTCCGCGAAGCGGAAAGTCAAAAGCAGAGTTATGCCTGACTATCCGTCGCTGGCAAAGCAAATGAGAGTGACGGGTAAGGTCAAGATCGAAACAACAATCGCGGCAGACGGCCATGTCTCGAGCACAAAAGTGGTTGGGGGCAGCCCGCTGTTGGTGAACGCCGCGCTCGACGCCGTCAAGAAGTGGCGGTTCGAGCCGGCAGCCAAAGAATCAGTGGAAACAATCGAATTCGAGTTCGCCGGACAGAATTAGCGGTTCTGAGCGCACCGGCGCAAGAGTTCCTTCCGGGCAGGGAGTGGAGGCGTTGCACATGACGATCAGCAAGAAGCTCTATCTTGGATTTGGGGCCATCCTGGCCATCATGCTGCTGCTGTTTATCATCAACATCTTCACCGTGGCGCGCGAATACAACGCGCGCTCGGCCTCCGCCGCCACACTGGCTGACGTGCAGACGATCGAGAGCATCCGCTACCAGATGATGGAAAACCGCCTGTTTCTTGGAAACTACCTGCTGAGCGGCGATTTGCGGGACGAGGACAAGAACAACAAGGGTGTCGCAGATCTGTTGTCGCTCGCAAAGGACGGTGCCAACAAAGCGAACGATCCGTTCCTTCGAAACGCGCTTGCCCAGGTGGAGGAGAATGAGCGCAACTGGTCGGAGAATTTTGCGAAACAGATGATCGCCAAGCGCCATCAGGTGGACGCGGGTGATGCAACCGTCTCCGACATGCAGATTTATTATCTCCAACACGATCCCGCCTCGTGGACCAACAAATCTGTCGGCGTGCTCGACGAAGCCAACCGCGCCGTTCGCAAAACGCTTGAAGATTCCAACGTCAAGGCAGCGTCCGCGACCACATGGAGCACGGGGATCACCACCATCGGGACTTTGCTGGCAATGATTCTGGGGGCTTTAATTGCCTTCCGTACGGCGAAGACAATCAAGGATCCCGTCTATCACCTGATTGAAGTGGCGCACCGGATCGGCGAAACAGGAGATTTGGATCAGACCATTGATATTCATCGCGACGACGAAGTCGGTGTGCTTGCAAACAATTTCAACAAGATGATCGTCCACCTGAAGGAGATGGCGACCGTTTCGGCGTCCATCGCCGAAGGACAGTTGTCCGTCACAATTCAACCGCGGTCGCAGCAGGACACTATGGCCAAGGCATTCGCGCGCATGACGCAGGGCCTCCGCGACCTGGTCCGTCAGGTTCGTGACAGCGCGTCGCAAGTGGCCAGTGGCGCGGGACAAATGGCGAGCGCCTCCGATGAATCGGCCAAGGTCAGCGTGCAGGCGGCTTCTGCTATCGATGAAGTCACCAGCACAATGCACGAGATGAGCATCAACGTGCAGAACGTGGTGAAAAACACGCAAGTGCAGGCATCGAGCGTCGCGGAAACCTCCGCTTCGATCGATCAGATGGTCACATCCATTCAACGTGTGGCTGATACGGCCAAACTGCTGGTGGATATTTCGCATCGCTCGCGTGAGGAAGTCCAAACCGGAATGGTCACGATGGACAAGGCCACCGAGGGCTTGAACCGCACGAGCCACGCCATCCAATCGTCCGCCGAAATTATTGACGTGCTCGGCCGCCGCGCCGACGACATCGGCAAAATCATCGAGGTGATCGACGATCTCGCCGAACAGACCAACTTGCTGGCCCTCAATGCTGCGATTGAAGCGGCTCGCGCGGGGGAACATGGCCTGGGCTTTGCAGTCGTTGCCGAGGAAGTCCGCAAGCTCGCTGAGAAGTCCACGCAGTCGACCAAGGAAATCTCCGAGTTGATTCAGGGCATTCAGAAAGAAGCGCGCGAAGCCGTCGAAAACATGGAGAAGAGCACCACCATGGTTCAGGAGGGTTTGACGCTGAACAAAGACCTCAGCCTGGCGCTCGAAAAAATTTCCGATGTGGTCTCAGAAGTTTACAAGTTCTCGCAGGAAATCGGCGGGGCCACCATGGAGCAATCGAGCGGCTCGGCGCAAATCGCCAAGGCCACGAACCGCCTCACCGAAATCACGCAGGAAATCAACTCCTCGGTCGAAGAACAGGCCTCGGGCGCGCAGGCGGTGGTCCGCGCGATGGAAAAAATGCGCGAACTCGTGCAGCAGTCGACATCGAGTTCCACACAATTGGCCGCGACGGCCGAGCAGATGTCCAAGCTTTCGCGTGGCCTGCTCAATTCCATGGACCGTTTCGTTATCGATGAGGGCCACATGGACACGCGCCGTTTTCCGGCACGCCGCCCTGCAACAATCGCTGATCAGCGTGATGCGACTGAGTACGCTGAAGTTGCGCGGTCCTGAGCGCGCACACGAGACCCATGGATAAAGACCTCCAGTTAGTCGGCATCCGCGTCGGGCGTGAAACATTCGGCCTCCCGATCTCGCTCGTCCGCGAGATTGTGCGCGTCCCGGAAATCACTTCCGTCCCGAATGCTCCGGAGTACATCGAAGGCGTCATCAACCTGCGGGGCCGCATCATCCCGGTGGTGGATCTGCGAAAGCGCTTCGGCGAAAAAATTACCGAACCGAACAAGAAAACTCGCATCGTGGTTGTGGAACTCGAGAGCCGCCGAATCGGCTTGATTGTGAATTCCGCTTCCGAGGTGCTCAAGATCGCGCCTTCCGAAATCGAAGCGCCGCACGACGTCTTCCAGGAAGGCGAATTGAACTACATCACCGGCGTTGGAAAGTTGAAAGGGCGGCTAGTGATCCTGCTCGACCTGAACAAGATCCTGCAGCGCGGGGAGCTGCGCCGTATTGACGAGTTTGCCGGATCCACCGCCGTTCCTGCTGGCGGCGCCGCACGAGATTTCTAGGCCGAGCCCGGGGGCGAGAACGTCGAGGGACGAATGTCCACACTCACAACCCAAGTTGAACTTACAGATCCCGAATTGAAGCTCCTGCAAACCCTGGTTTACCAGGAATGCGGCATGTTCTTCGACGAGCGCCGCACTCATTTCCTGCGCGACCGTCTGCAGCGCCGCCTGAAGGCTTGCCAGATGGATTCTTTCTACAGTTATTACCGCCTGCTCACCAGCCGTGAAGGCAAGCAGGAGCTCACCGCGCTGCTCGAAAATCTTACCGTCAACGAGACCAGCTTTTTCCGCATCCGCCCCCAGCTGGATCTCTTCCAGAAATTTGTTCTGGAAGAAATCCTGAAGCGCAAGCAAGAGCGGCGCGATTGGACGCTGCGCATCTGGAGTGCGGGCTGCTCCACCGGGCCTGAGCCATATACCATCGCCATCCTCGTCTGTGATGCGCTCGCTTACTACTACCTGCGCAATCCATTGCCTTTCGAGATGCCCACGCCCAAGCCGCTCATCCCGCCGCCGTGGAAGGTGGAAATCATCGCCTCAGACATCAACTACTCTGCGCTGCTCACTGCTCAGCAAGGGACATACACCGAATCGCAGATGGAACCGGTGGATTACACCTGCCGCCTGCGCTATTTCGACAAAGTCGGAGACAAATACACCGTCAAGGCCGCGCTGAAGAGTCTCGTCCAGTTCGACTTTCACAATCTGAAGACCGAATACCTGCCGCAGCGCAACGACGCTATCTTCTGCCGCAACGTGATGATCTATTTCGATGAAGCTGAGCAGAAGCGCCTGATCGAAAAGTTTCACCGCTGCTTGAATCCCGAGGGCTATCTCTTCGTCGGCCACGCTGAGAGTCTCTTCGGCCTGACCACCAAGTTCCACATGATCCATCAGAGCAACGCCACCGTTTATCAGCGTGTTGAGGAAGCACAGTGACATTCTTTCCCGACGAGCGTGCCTCCGAGCTCCGCGACCTCTTTTTTGAGAGCGCCCAGGAGATTCTCCAGGCCATGAACGAGGCCGGGCTCGCTCTGGAAGCGCGTCCGGGCGACCAGGAAAGCATTCGGCGCGTTCGCCGCGCCGTACACACCCTGAAGGGCGATTCGGCGGCGTGCGGCTATCGAGGCTTAAGCGAACTCGCGCACGAACTCGAAGATGTCTTGACGCCGGAGCTGGCAAAGGGCAATGCCGGACTGATCGCTGAAGTGGTTCTGACCGCCGCCGACACTTTTCACGAGATGCTGGCTGCGTATCGCAACAATTTGCAGCCGCCCGACGGTGGCGCCCTGCGTGACCACATCCAGCGTTTGCTGCACAAGCCCGCCGCGCCATCCCAGAGATCTGCGCGTGCAGCAAATTTCGATTGGACCGAATACGAGCGCTTGATGATCGCAGAGGCGTTTCGCCGGGGCGAAACCGTTCACCAGATTGCACTGCAACTTGACCCGGAAGCCCTGCTGCCCGC
>Ga0307475_10000444_pt1 | contig 24606 bp, 23 predicted proteins | sample atmos_gasesECM1C_FD_203317 | JGI IMG/M metagenome (GOLD analysis project Ga0307475, IMG submission 203317) | Hardwood forest soil microbial communities from Morgan-Monroe State Forest, Indiana, United States - atmos_gasesECM1C_515 | ecosystem: Environmental > Terrestrial > Soil > Temperate... | reverse complement strand
GCTTCCAACCTCTGAAAGTCTTCCCTGCCAAAGGGCTGCTGGAACAACGCATCAAACTCTTGCTCGTCCATCGCTATTCTCCCGCTCCGCGATGGAACAGTTTAACAGTCCCAAGCGCGTCGCGGCTTTCCGCTCGCGCTCGCAACGGAAAGAGCGCCACGGCCCGGGGATTGGCTTAGTCTCTGCCCTTTGGCAGACTCTCCGCCGCCCGAGCGACGCCATACTGCGCCAGGATGTCTTCGAGCGTCACCACCCCTCTCAGTTGGTGCACATTGGCCCGGCTCACTACCGGCAGCAGGTCCAGTTGGCTCGCTCCCATACGATCCAAAGCCATATGCAGCGGATGATCAATATGCACGTGAGGAAAACCGTCCGCGCCCACAAGCTCACGCAAGGCTTTGCCCGCCGAGCCTTCCCCGGCCCATTGTCGCAAGCGTGCGAGGCTTACGACCCCGATTACGCCGTTACGGTCCGAGACCGGCCACGCTCTAAATCCGCTGAATCTCGCTCTTTCCAAGGCTTCCTCGACGGTCGTGTCGACCTGAAAAACTTCCGTGGCTTCGCGCATCGCGTGCTGCACCTGCCGCTGCATTTCCTGCTGCCGGGACTCCGCCCTTGGCAGGTGAATGCCGTCTTGATAAGCCAGTTCGTCATAAATTGGTTTCGGCTGCAGTTTGGAGGAAATGAAAAAGCTCACCAGGTTGGAAATCATCAGCGGCACAATCACCGCGTAGTCCCGCGTAATCTCGAAAATCATCAGCACCGAGGTCATGGGCGCGCGCACGATCCCCGCAAACGCCGTGCCCATTCCCACCAGCGCATAGGCGGCCGGGGTTCCCACAGTATGGGGGAAGAAGTGATTCGCAACGTTGCCCACCACCCCGCCGAGCATTGCGCCAAGAAACAGGCTCGGCCCGAAAATTCCTCCGGCGTTCCCCGACGCGTAGCTCACAGCCACCGCCACCAGTTTCAGCACCAGCAACAGGGCCATCAGCCTCAGAGCCATTGCGCCGTTCAGCGCCTCGCCGACATGGTCATAGCCCACGCCCAGCAACTGCGGCACGAACCAGCCCATGGTTCCTACCACTACCCCGCCCGCCACGGGCTGAAACCAAAGCGTCTTCCTCGGAAACTTCAAAAACCGTGCGCGCATCCCCAACAACAACTTCGTGAACGCTACCGAAACCAATCCGCCTGCCACTCCCAGCACCGCGTAAATCCCGAATTCCGCCGGATTCACCAATTGATATTGCGGTACGTGGAACAGCGGATTATTTCCGAGCAGCAACCGCAACATCGCCCACGAAGTCGCCGAAGCCAGCACCACCGACCCCAATACCGGCGCGTGCAAATCGCCCACTACCTCTTCCAGCGAAAACAGCACGGCCGCGAGCGGTGTGTTGAACGCGGCCGCAATCGCCGCTGTTGCGCCCACGGGCAGCAGCGCTTTCACTTTCTCGGTACGAAGCCCGAGCCACCTTCCGAGCACCGAGGCAATTCCCGCGCCCACTTGCACCGCCGGGCCCTCGCGCCCGAGGGGAATACCGCTGGCAAGTGTGGCCGAAGTGCAAAAGAATTTTCCGATGACCGTTCCGAACGAAATATTCCCTTCGCGCGCGTACAAAGCCGCTTTTGTCTGGGGCACGCCGCTGCCGCGCGCATCCGGAAAGTGGCGGTACAACAAATAGCCCATCCCCAGCGAGCCGCCCACCGGCACCAGCAGCCGGCGCAGCCCCATTCCCCCCGCGGGGTACAACTTGTTGCCAAAGCGTTCCGTCAACAAAATGAACGCCACGACCGCCAGGCCCACCAATGCGCCAATCACCAGTGTCAAAACCAGGAACACTTGCCCTTCGCGGTCCCGCAGGATGGCCGCCCATTGTGGCGACGAAACGCCCCACCGGCTTTTGGAGGCTGGTCGACTTGCGCTCATGGCTTTTGTTTCGTCGCGAGGTCTGGGATGAAAAAACAGAGTTTCGGCAATTTCACGACGGCGCGCGCGTTCCCGCCTGATCCTGCGTTTCGGTCTCCTCCTGGCCTCCGCCTCCGGGCAGGAAAACCCGCAGGCTCAAGACTTGCTCTCGCCGCTTCTCTTCCTCCAAATGGCGCGCGCGAGCCTTTAACAAATCGTCGAGCGCGATCAGGCCAAGAAATTTCCGAGTATCGGCGTCGACCACCGGCATGCGCGTTATCCGTTTTTCCGCCATTCGATGGACGACGGAGCGCAACGGCTCAGCCGGGTACGCTTCCACGGTTTCTCGGCGGACCGCGTCACGAAGAGGCCGGCGCAGCAGCGACTCGTCGGATTGGTCGCAGAGTTTATAAATGTCGCCGCGCGTCACGACTCCGACGAGAACCCCGTCGCCGTCCACGACAGGCAGAAGCCGCTGGCTTTGTCGGTGGTCCGTCAGAGCTTTCTGGAATTCCGACAGGCTGCTCGAGGCCGGCAGCACCGCCACCTTCGTGCGCATCACATGGCGGGCGAACAGGATTTCCAGCGGATCCACTGCGTATTCCGAGCTCAAATGATACCCGCGCCGCGCCACTTTTTCGGTCAGGATCGAGCGCTTCAGCGTCAATACCGTGAAGGTATGCGAAACCACGCTTGCGATCAACAACGGGAGAAGGATACTTGAGTCTTGCGTAAGCTCGAACGCAAACATGATGCTTGTAAATGGCGCGCGCATCGTGCCGCCCAGTGTGGCACCCATGCTGACCAGCGGCCAGAAGCCCGCACCCTCGTGGGGCAGGAACATCGCTTCGAGTCCGCCGAGCGCCCCGCCCATCATCAGCAACGGCGCCAGTACGCCGCCCGAAGTGCCGGAGCCGAGCGACACCGCCCAGATAAACCATTTCACCAAGAGCACGCCGAGGATGACTTTGGTGGTCACCGCGCCTTGGAGCAGCGTGGCAATCGTGTCGTAGCCGACGCCAAGCGCTTGCGGGAAAATCATGCCTCCCAAACCAACGGCCAGCCCGCCGACGAGCGGCCACCACATCCAATGAATCGGCAGTTTCTGAAACCGGTCTTCCACCTTGTAGATCGAGAGAGTGAGGAGCACGGAAAGACAACCAGCCAGCAAACCGGCGAGCGCGCAGCCCAGCAAACTTAGGGGGCCGATGTGCAGAGGATGCCTGGGCACGGGAAACATTGGACCGAATCCCAAAATATAGCGACGCATCACGTCCGCCACGACGCTGGCCAAGGCCACGGGAACCAGGCTGCGGGGCTTCCATTCAAACAGCAGGAGTTCGACGGCAAGCAGCACCGATGCCACCGGCGCGGCAAACGTTGCCGACATTCCACCTGCGGCCCCAGCCACGAGCAGCGTCTTGCGCTCCGCGTTGGTCAAATGAAAGAGCTGCGCGATCATCGATCCAAACGCGCCGCCGGTCATGATGATCGGGCCTTCGGCGCCGAACGGCCCGCCCGATCCGATGGCAATGGCCGAAGCAACGGGTTTGAGGAAGGCGACCTTCGGCTCCACGCGGCTGCCATTGATCAAAATCGCTTCAATGGCTTCCGGGATGCCGTGGCCGCGGATGCGTTCCGAGCCGTATCGCGCCATGAGCCCGACGATCAGTCCGCCCCCAACAGGAACGAGAACGGCGTACCATCCGAGATGATTTCCCGCTGGTGAAACGAGCGCACCACCCCAATGACCGTAGTAAAACAAGTTGGTGAAGAGTCCGATTAAACGCAGAAGCGCCAGTGCCACATAGGCGCAAAGGACGCCGATGCCGACGGCCAGCGCGGAGATCGGCAGCACGCGAAGCGTGGTGGAAAAATCTCCCAGCTCTTCCTGATGGCGAGCCTCGGTTTCGACGGATTCGGGGTCGTGCCAAGAAACCTTCTTCTGAACCTTATCCACGCCTCTTTTCCAATCCTTTCTTGGGAGGAATGCTTCGAATCTTTCTTCCGTGAAGCGCATGGCTGTTTTTCAAAAGCGCCGCGATCGCGTTGGCCAGCGCCGCCCCGGACGCGCGTAATTCGCCGACGCGGTGCTGCGCCACCTGATCGAGCAATTTCGCTCCGCGCGGCAGCAGCGACACCAGAACACTCCGGCGATCCTCGCGGCTGCGGCTGCGCCGCACGTATCCGCGATTTTCCATGCGGTCAATCAGTTCCACGACGCTGTGGTGCTTCAGCACGAGCCGCTCCGCCAGGTTGCTGACGGTGGCCTCCTGTCGGTTGGGAATTCCGCGAATCATCAGCAGAAGCAGATACTGCTGGGGTTCGAGCCCGGTCTCGCTCGCCACCGTGTCTCCTTCGCGCAAGAATTTGCGAATGCGGTAGCGCAGTTCCGCGAGGGCCTGGTACTCGGCGGTAGACAGCCCCTTTGCCATGCTCTTAGTATATCGTAGTACGATATAAATATTGATTAAAACTCGCCCGCTGGTTTCAAAACAGGAATCCTAGCCGTGCGGGCGGCATTCTTCTCGACCGGGCATGCTTCCGCCAAACCGCAACGTCGCGCGCAAAAGGATGTCTCCGTAGGAGTTTGTCAACCCCAGAACGACAGACTGGGCCGCAATCTAGAGCGGCTTGCGGAAGGATTTTTGCGTTTTGTAGTGCTCGTAGCCGTTGCGTTCGTAGAACTTGTGGGCGCGCTCGCGGATCACGTTTGAACGGACCGACATGCTCTTGCATCCGTGTTTGCGGGCCCAATCCTCGGCGGCTCCCAGCAGCCGTGCGCCCGCGCCAAGGCTGCGGTGTCCCTCCTTTACGACCAGCCCGTTCACCTCCGCACGCATGTCGCTCTCGAGGAGCGCCTGTTTGCTCACATGCAGCCAGCCGACAACTCCGGAGTCCTTTGCTTCCGCAACGAACACCGCATTTTGCGTGGCGGGGCTGATCCGTCGCAGCCTCTGGCGGAGCTCGGCGGATTTAGATGGATAGCCAAGCTCGGTCGCGAGTTCTGCCAGCCGCGGCGCGTCCGCGCTCTTCGCGCGGCGAATTTTCAGTTCTGGGCCTTTTCCATTCGCTGTCATTGGCCTGCGCTTGCCCTGCGCCGCAATCGCGCCTGCACGGCCGCACTTTTAAGTTCGCGGAGCGCGTCCGCCGCAATCCACCGGGCGGAGGGCGAGTCTTGCCGGCGAATCCTTGCGGCTGTGCGGGTGGCTTCGCGGTTCAATCGCAAATTCCTTTTACCGATGTTCCGCAAGGCCCAGTTGACGGCCTTTCTCACGAAATTGCGGTCATCGTACGCCTCTCGCTCGATCAACGGCAACACTCTCCGGAACTGCGCGTCGGCCGCCTGCTTGTCCCGATACGCCAGGTAAGCCATCAGTGCAAACCCCGCCCGCTTGATGAACTCTGGGCCGCGCCGGCTCCAGGCCATCGCTTTCCTCCATGCCGGAGCAGCGAACACGAAGAGATGGCAACACGTGCCGTCGCAAACGTCCCAATTATCGAAATCGCGCACCCATCTTTCCATTTGCTCCGAGGAAACCTCCCGCGGCAGATCGATCATACCCGCCAGAATCCGCGCATCATGGACGCCGCTGGCCCACAATTCGAGCGCCAGTTGATGATCTTTCCCGATGCGGCGCGCCAGTTCATCCATTTTTGGCTTCGCCACGCCGTAGACGACTTTCGCGCGGATTCCGAAGCGCGCCATGCCGTCCACATTTCGCCGCTCGCCGAGAGCCCGCAATTCCTCGAGCGCTCTCGCACAAGTCCAGCCGCCGCCCTTTTTCCGCTCTGCCAGCGAACCCTCAGAAGGTGTTGTCCGAATCGAGGAGGATTGTGACCGGACCTTCATTGACCAGCTCCACGGACATCATGGACTGAAAAATTCCCGTGGCGACGCTAACACCCAATTGGCGGAGCGCCTCGCAAAATTCATCATAGAGCACTCTTGCAAGTTCCGGAGGCGCCGCGGTGATGAAGCTCGGCCGCCGCTGCCCGCGCGCGTCGCCGTACAGCGTGAATTGCGAGACGGCGAGGGCGCTGCCTTTCACGTCCAGCAGCGAGCGGTTCATTTTGCCCTGATCGTCTTCAAAAATGCGCAGGTTCGCGCATCGTTCCGCCATTCGCCCGACCACCGCCGAACTGTCGCTGCGGCCGACACCGAGCAAAATCATCAGCCCCGGTCCAATCTCGCCGGTGATGCGCCCACTCACGGTGACCTTCGCCCGGCTGACTCGCTGGAGAACGGCGCGCATACAGGTTAGCTCGCGCGCCGCGGCTTCGGCGAGCGCACGCGGGCGGTTCGCGGCGGCAACGGCAAAACCGTAAATCCACGCGGCGCCCGCTGGCAGCTCGGACAAAAGTAACTGCTTCGCCCCGCCACAATGCCGCGCCGAATCGCGGTTTTGCACCGCTGGCAGTTCTTTCCTTCGCGGCCGTAAGCGCGATGGCGCCGCTGGTATTCTCCCGGCTGGCCCTCGGCATCAAGAAAATCGGAGATGGAGGAACCCCGCAGTACGATGGCCTTACGCAAGATTTCTTGCAGCGCGCGCCACAGGGTTTCCGCTTGCCGGCAAGTCAACGTCGCGCCGAGCTGCGAGGGATGAATCTTCGCCCGCCACAGGCTTTCATCGGCGTAAATGTTGCCCACGCCGCGGAGCACGCTCTGGTCCAGCAGCAGCGCCTTGATGCGCGCGTGCCGCTCGCGGATTCTTTTCACAAATTCCTCTTTGCCGATTTCCAGCGGGTCGGCGCCAAAACGGCTCAATTCCTGTTCGAGCGGCGCTTCCGTCAAATAGGCAATCCGCCCGAAGCGCCGCGCATCGGTGTAGCGGAGTTCGCGGCCGTCGTCCAACAGCAGGCAGACATGCGTATGTTTTTCGCGAGGCTTTGCCGCCGGGCATGGCGCCATCTGCCCGGTCATTCCCAGGTGCACCAGCAAGGATGCCCGCTTGGCGTCACCTTCGCGGTGATTGCCGTTCGCTCCAGCTACCGCCGACAGGCGCAACAACATGAACTTCCCGTAGCGCTCGATGGCCTCGATGGCGCGCCCGGGCAAGTGCTCCTCGAGCGCTGCCGGATCGTCGATGAAATCCGTTTTTCCGAGCGCCACCGACAGAATGCGCCGGCCGAGGACGGCCTGGCGCAACCCGCGCGCTACGGTTTCGACTTCAGGAAGCTCCGGCATGGGAAAAGGAACTTTCAAAATATCACAGCGGGAATGGTAATGCTCTCGCAAGCGACAAGCTTCCGACTTCCGCACAAAGGCAGGTTCCGTTTCGTGAAACTCATGTTACAGTTTTGCGCTTGGAGGTGACTCGTGCGCGTCTCGCGGAAAAGCCTCGTGTACCTGTTGCTTTTAACCGCCATGGCCCTGGCTGTTCCGCCGGCAAAAGCCAAAAAAATCGAGACGGGTTTTCTCGATCGCACGGTAACCGTCGCGGGCACCGAGTACAAGTATCAGGTCTTCGTTCCGGACAATTGGACAAAGAAGAAAAAGTGGCCCGTCGTCTTGTTCCTTCATGGAGCCGGCGAACGCGGCGACGACGGCTTGATCGAAACCGAGGTCGGCGTTGGCACCGCGATTCGCCGGGACCGCAGCCGCTTCCCGGCCATCGTGGTGATGCCGCAGTGCCGCAAGAATGTTTGGTGGGCCGGGTCCACCATGGCAGACGTTGCCATGGCGGCGCTCGCCGAGGCGCAAAGAGAGTTCAATGGCGATCGAACTCGAATTTATCTCACCGGGCTGTCCATGGGCGGCTACGGAAGCTGGTATCTGGCGGGAAAGTATCCGGGAAAATTCGCGGCCATCGCCCCCATTTGCGGAGGCATCCTTATGCCCGATATGGCCCGTATGCAGCCGCCCGACGACAATTCGCCTTACCTAGAAGCAGCCAAAAAAATCGGCAAAACGCCGGTGTGGATCTTTCACGGCGGCGACGATCCCGTTGTCCCCGTGACCGAATCGCGCCGCATGAACGAGGCCATGAAGACGCTTGGCGGTGAAGTCCGTTACACGGAATATCCGGGCGTCGGCCACAACTCCTGGGAGAAGGCCTACGCGGAACCGGAGCTTCTCACCTGGATGCTCTCGAAAACGATCAGCGCAAATCCGGGGAGCTAGAAGCTCGCGACGGCCGGCACCCGGCATGCGCTGTCGCGCGAGAAACATTCTTTGCTATTTCTTGTGATAATTCGGATACGGCGGATGGTCCGGAATCACGACGGCATGGTTCTTCAACGCCTCCATGGTGACCTCCACGGCCCTCTCCAACTGTCGGTCGTGCCCGGCGGCCACGGACGCGGGATCATTCTCCACCTCGATATCCGGCGGGATGCCGTGGTTCTCCACTTCCCATTCGCCATGCAGGCCGTAAATCGCCACGCGCGGCGCGGTAACCAAGCCGCCATCCATGAGCGGCGGATAACCGTAGATACCCACCAGCCCGCCCCACGTTCGCGTACCGACTAACGGACCCACTTTGTCCTCCCGGAACATCCACGGCAGCGCGTCGCCGCCCGACCCCGACATTTCGTTGATGATCATGGTTTTTGGCCCGTAGATCTGCGCCAGCGGCGAGCAGAACTTCTCACCTTCGCGTGAGACGGCGCAGTTGCGCAGCGGCCGCTTCAACATATCGATAATGTAATCCGCCACTTCGCCGCCGTGGTTATAGCGCTCGTCAATCACCGCTCCCTGCTTGTCGACTTGCGCGAAATAGAAGCGGTTGAAGTTGAGCCAACCGCCCACGGCGGTGTCCGGAACATGCACGTAGGCCAGCTTCCCGCCGCTGAGCTCATCCACTTTCCGGCGGTTGTCTTCCTCCCAAGCGCGGTTGCGCAGAGCAAACTCGCTCCCGAGCGGCACGACCGTCACTTGGCGCGAGTCCTGGCCGTCGGGGCTCGCGCCCACCCTAATTTTGATTTGCTTGCCGGCAGTGTTCTCGAAAAAGCTGTAGACTTCCGCGGGCGGGCGCACGTCGCGTCCCTCCACCTCCAGCAAGTAATCGCCCACCTTCACGTCCACGCCGGGCTGTGTCAGCGGCGCGCGCAATTCCGGGTTCCAATTCTCGCCGTTGTAGATGCGCGCGAAGCGGTAACGGCCGTTTTCGATTTTGTAATCCGCGCCCAGCAGGCCGCCTCTCACTTGATTGGGCTTGGGGATATCTCCGCCGGCAATAAACATATGTCCGATGGTGATTTCGCCAAGCATTTCGTCGAACAGGTAGTTGAGATCGGCGCGGCCACCCAGGCCTTTCAGATACACCGAGTATTTCTTCTCGGTGGCAGCCAGGTTGAGCCCGTGCAGATTCGGGTCGTAGAGGAAATCGCGCTCGATGCGCCATACTTCGTGGTACATCTGGTTCCATTCCTCGCGCGGATCTACGTAAGTCTCCATGCCGTCGAGTTTCAGCGCGCCGTCCCCCTGCTTTGGTGCGGCCGCGGTTCCCGCAATAAACCATCCCTCGCCCTGCCGATAGAGAACCTTCTCGCCATTCGCAGAAACTGCGAAGGCTCGAATTCCGCTGAGAAATGGCTCGGTCTTCCGCGTTGTGAAATCAAACTTCGAAACGGTCGCAGGGTTGGGCTGTCCGAAGCGCGGCACGTCCACAATCTCGGTAAGGAAGAGCGTTCCTGCTTTCCCGGCGTCCAGGCCTTCGTACCGCGCGGCTTTCATGGGAAGCGAAACGATGCGCTGGCCGATGCCGTTCAGATCGATGACCACCTTAGCGGGCTCTTCTTTTTTCTTTTCGCCTTCTTTCCCCTTCTCTCCCGCTTTCCCCTGGTCCGCCTCCTTGGCCTTCTCCCCTCCCGCATCTTTCTTCTCTTCCGCTGTTTTCTCTTCGTCGCTCTGCGGCTCGACCGGCGAAGGATCGCCTTTCTTCAAAGCCGCCGCATAAATGTTTCTTAGGATGGGATGCTGGAAGCTCGACAAGTCGAGCCAGCCAGAAGAGAGTCCCACATCGGTGCTGGCGGCAAAGAGCAGCCACTTGCCGCCTTTGTCGAAGACGGGATAGCGGGCATCGCTGATGCCGTCGGTGATTTGCGATTCCTTGCCGGCGTCGAGCGAATACACGAACACGGTACGAAGATGATTTCCGAGGAACTTCGAGTAGGTCAGCCATTTGCTGTCCGGCGACCAGCTTTCATTCATCGTGGAAGTTGGATCGTCGAAGCGGTCCGTGGTAACTTTCACCGGCATGCCTTTTTCCAGGTCCACGTACCACAGGTTTAAGCGCTTGTCGGTATATGCAATTTTCTTGCTGTCCGGCGACCACAGTGGCGCGTAGAAAAACGATGGCGGATTCCCAAGATTGATTTTCTTGCCCGCACCCAGTCCCGATTGATCCACGATGTGCAGCTCATACTCCCCGGATTCGTCGGAAAAGAACGCGATCGACTTGCCATCCGGGGACCACGCGGGATCACGCTCGGCCACGCGGGGAGTGTGCGTCAAATTGCGGGCGTCTCCTTTGTCCGCCGGCACCGTGAAGATCTCGCCGCGCGCTTCAAACACCGCGCGGGCGCCGGATGGAGAGATCCCGGCGTTCTCAATGCGGTCGGCTACTTTTTCGTAGTGCGGCCGGGTGGACGGCAGATCGCCAGCGATGCGGACGTCCACCTTGGCCGATTTGCCGCTCGACGGATTGAAAATGTAAATTCCGCCGAACTGCTCGTAAACCAAGGCGTCGGGCCCCGCGGAAAGCGACTTGAAATCAAGACCTTTGTTGTCGATGACTTGCTTGACCGTTCTCGTTTTTCTTTCGTAGGCGAACAGCGTCACCGGCCCGCTGCGGTCGGAAAGAAAATAGACCGTGTCGCCGAACCATACAGGATGCTTGTCATTCGAATCCTCGCGCGGTACTTTTTCAAGCGCCAGATCGCTCAGCCGGACGATGTAAATCGGCGTGCTCTGTCCTCCTCGATAGCGCTTCCACGAAGTTTGCCAGATCTCGTTGGGGACATAGGCGATGCTCCCTCCGTCCGGCGAAAACCACGCAGCTTCCCCTCGCCACATCGGCAGCACTTCCGCCGGGCCGCCTTCCACCGGAACGGTGTACACACGGTCAAAATCCGCATACGATTCGCGGTTGGAATGAAACAGCACCTTTTTGCCGTCCGGCGTCCAGCCGTCCGCGATGTCCGCACCGGGATGCCAGGTCAGCCGCTTCGGTTCGCCGCCTTCGGCGGGAATCACAAACACATCGATGTTCCCGTCGTACTGCCCGGTAAACGCAATCCACTTTCCGTCTGGAGAAAACACCGGCGCCCCTTCGTGGCCGCCGGTAGTGAGTTGCCGCGCGTCACCGCCCTCCCGCGGCACGCTCCACAAATAGCCGCCGTAGGCGAAGACCACCTGCGTCTTGCTGAGCGTAGGAGAATGCGCCAGCAGGCGGCTCTCCTCCGCCCCCCGGGATGCTGCCGAGCAAGTCAACACCACCAACGCACCAAGCGGTAATGCCCTTCGAACGCGCATGTCTCCTCCAAGAAACCCGTGCAAAATTCCCCATGTCGCATGCGGGAACAAGGTGTAAAACGCGTCTGCCGCAGCCCGCCCGCGTCCGGCATCTCCCGGTTCTTGTGGGGTAGCGCTCCGACGCCGAAAGACCAGCAAACACGTATTGTCTACAAACCGGATTGCAAGCGCGAATCCGCCACACCCGTCAACTCAATAAAGACGCAAAGCCGGCAAACAGGTTGCAGAAAAGCCCTTCCTCACGGCAGCAGGGCGAAAACTCTTACCGGTCCGCCCGAGCCGCCCTCCAGCTTGATCGGCGCCACCACCAGAAACGCTCCCGTTTCCGGCAGCGCGCTCAAATCCGCAAGATTTTCCAGATGATACAGCCCTGCGCCTAGCGCCAGGTGATGCACCGCAAAATCCGCCGAAGCCCCGCAGTCAACGCTCATGCTGTCCGATCCCAGGCCGCTCACTTTCCGTTCGATCAACAGTTTCGCCGCGTCCACGGAAAAACCAGGAAAATGCATCCTTCCCTGAGCGTCCTGATTCCGGTACTTCCCGGCATCGGGCCACCGTGCCGACCATCCGGTTCTCAGCAGCACAATCGCGCCTTCGGGAATCCGCCCGTGCCGCTTCTCCCATTCCTTGACGCGCGCCCCGGGAAGCTGGTAATCGGCATCTTTCGCACCATCGGCCCGCACATCCAGCACCACGGCGGGTCCAAAAAGCTGCTTCACCGGAATCTCGTCGACGGTCGTTTTTCCCGGTGGGAAGTGCACCGGAGCATCCAGATGCGTCCCGTAATGCTCGAGCGTCCAGAAGCTTCGTGTGAAGTATCCATCTTTCTCGACCGAAGCGTTTACCTTCGCTTCAAACACTTTTTCGTCGCCCGGCCAGCGAACCAACTTGTCGTTGATCGTATAGCCGAGATCGATCACCCGTATTTTGCCGCTGGTCAGTTCCTCAAGCATGGCATCCCGCCGATGGCCAGCAACCTTGTGCGGCCGGGCGCCCGAATTCGGCGCCACGATTGGAATCAGCGAAGCAAGCCCGCCCTCGTTTTGCGTTTCTCTCGAATCTCGAGAAATGCAGAGCTAACGCGCGTCAGGGCAAAGGAATTCCCGGCGTGGGCACGATCCCGGCCATGCGCAAAATCTCCTGGTATTCCGCGTCACTGATGGGCGAAATAAGGAGCCTCACGTTCTTGAGCAGCTTCATTTTTCTGAGCGCGGCATTGCCGCGCATTTCTCCCAGCGTGACCTGGCGGGGCAGCTTTTCGAACGCCCGCAGGTCGGCCACCAGATTTTTGCCCTTGTGGTCGTGCGGGTCGGAATAAGGATCCCGGGTGACCTCCGCGATCGAATAGAGCGCCCGCTCCGGCGCCGAGTGGTAGCACAGCACGCGGTCGCCTTTGCGCACCTGTTTGAGCGCGCGGATGGCGTCCGGCTTGGCCCCCGCCCCATGCCACATCTCTTTTCCTTTTACGAAAAGCGTGTCCCAGTGATAGTGGTGAGGGTCCGCGCTGAAGATCCAATAGTGTCGTTGAACAGGCGTTATCGACATTGAGGCTTAGAGCCCGCAGAACTATACACGGTGGTGTTTGAAAAGCGAAACAAAAATGTAGGCGTCAACCCGAGAAAGGGCCGCTAAACGCTGTGGAAAGATGGCAGCGCGACGGCTTCCTTTGAAATCAGACTATCGCTTTTATTTTCATCAAGATAAGGGCAGATCAACCAGCATCGACAAAGATGTCTTCTCCCCGCACCTCGACCGGGTAGCAATCGACTCCCACGGCCGGGTTCTGCTTCACCTTCCCGGTCGTGACGTCGTATTCCCAGCCATGCCAGGGGCAGGTCACGATGGTTCCGTTCAGGACTCCCTGGCCGAGCGGCCCGCCCCGGTGCAGGCAGGTATTGTTAATGGCGTAGTATTTGCCCCCGACGTTCGCCAAGGCTATGGCCTTGCCTTCCACCTGAAACTCCCGGATCGTTCCGGGAGTGATTTCATTGGTCTTTGCCGTTCGCGCGAACGCCATCGTGATCTTCTCCCGAGGAAGTAAGTGTCCAAGAAAAGAAAACTGTGTCGAAAACCTTGCGCGCCGTCATTTCGAGCGCAGCGAGCGATCGTGGCACGATGCGAACTCGACCGACGGGAACCCGGGAACGGCGTCCGTATCCTCCACGATTCGAAGAAGGGCCTCTTCTACCTTCCTTTTCCGATTTCCTTTACTCTTTACCGCGGCTCTGGCGTCTGCGCCACCATCACGCCCTTTTTGAAATCCTCCACCATTTCCGGCTTCAGGCGTATTTCCGTGGGGCGCTTCGCCAGCGTCATCTGATCAATCTTGTCTTGCAGCTTCATCAACCCGAAGAACAGCCCTTCCGGCCGCGGCGGGCACCCCACAATGTACACATCTACGGGAACAATGCGGTCCACGCCTTGCAACACAGAATAAGTATTGAACGGGCCGCCCACGCTCGAGCATGCCCCCATCGAGATGCACCATTTCGGGTCTGGCATCTGCGCCCACACCCGCTGAATCACCGGCGACATCTTCAGGGTGACGGTTCCGGAAACGATCATCAGGTCCGCCTGCCGCGGCGACGGCCGGAAAACTTCGGCGCCGAACCGCGCCATGTCAAACCGCGAAGTGGTCGAGGCGATCATCTCGATGGCACAGCACGCCAGGCCAAACGTCAGCGGCCACAGCGCGCTCTTTCGCGCCCAGTTGAACACGTAGTCGACCGACGTAATCATGAAGTTCTTTTCGAACCGCTGGTCCAGAACACCCATAGAACGTTGCTCCAGTTAACCGGTTGCTTCGCTTCGGGGAGTATATATGTAGCAGGAACCTCCGTCAAAACCCATCGCTCGGGATAACAGCGGAGCGAACCTGCTTCGTAAAGTCCTCCGACGCTTCCTTTGGCGCTTCCTTTCTGGCCCTTTGTAGGGGAAGACTCGGCTCCAAAAGCGGGAACAAAACAGCCATCGTGGGGGCGTCAGCGCTTAGCAACCGTGCTTTGTTTACCGGCTTCTTTGGCCGCGGCTGCCTGGCTTGCCGCGACTTGTTCCAACTTCTTCGCCAGCGGCTTCCAGTACGAAGCAGGGCGCAGACGCTGCAAGACATCGATCTGGTAAGCGTCCACTCCGATAAGGATGCGCGACTCGTCCTGTTCCACGCCGCGCAAAATTCGCGCTGCGGCCGCTTCCGGAGGCGTGCGAGCCAACCGTTCGAACCGCGCGACGCTCTCTTCCTGCCTTTCCGGAGGTGTCCGCTCGCCGAGCCTCGCGTGGCGTGCTATGGACGTTCGAATCCCGCCCGGGTGAACGCAGCTCACGCCGATGCGGCTGCCTTCCAGTTCGTGGCGCAGCGCTTCGGTAAAGCCGCGCACGGCAAATTTGCTTGCGGCGTAAGCCGCCTGCCCCGGCGGCGCGACGAGTCCGAACACGCTCGACAGATTGACGATATGTGCCCGCGGCTCGCGCTCGAGCAACGGCAGAAAATACCTGACGCCGTAAACCGCGCCCCAGAAATTGACGTCCATCAGCCAGCGGAAGTCGTCGAGCGAAATTTCTTCAAAATTTCCGTGGAGCGCGACGCCCGCGTTGTTGATGAGCAGCGTAATGCGCCCGTGGCGCGCGTGCGCGTCGGCCGCAAAAGCTTTTACCCGGTCCTCCTTCGCGACGTCGACAACATGGGTTGTAACTAAGGCGCTGGTTTTGTCGAGGAATTGCGCGGTTTGCTGCAAGCCTGCTTCGTCGACGTCGGCCAGCGCCAGCGCCGAGCCCGCGGCCGCCAGCCGTTCGGCGAGCGCCCTGCCAATGCCCGAGCCCGCCCCGGTTACGACCGCGACGCCGCTGCTCAAAAATGACATACGAGAGCTGCCCGGGAGAAGCGTTTATCACGCGGCAAGTGAATTTGCTATACCTTTCCTTCTTTGGCGCCGTGGACCAGGAGCGCGCCTTCGGCTTTGAACGCGCGAAGCTCGGCCGCGTCGCGGAACCACCGGCCGGTGTAAACCTCCGGCGTTCGAGAATGGTCTCGGACTCGTTCGGGTTGCACATTTCCGAAACCGGCAGCGCGAAACCGTTCGCTCCATTCCGCTGCGGAGAGCAAGTGTGTTTCGACCGCGAGCAAACCGCCCCACTGATGAGCATGCGGATTGTCGCGATAGTAGTTGATGAGGATCCAAGCCGAGCCGCCGGGCTTCAGCACCCGGAAGATTTCACGAATGCCGGCGACAGAATCGGGCCAGTAATAAGCCGATTCGACGGAAATGACATGAGAGAAAAAATTCGGCTCCCAGGGAATCTCCTCTACTTCGCCGGTGACGAAGATTAAGTTTTCAAAATCGACGCTGGCACGGCGCGCGCGGCGAATCATTTCGTCAGAAACGTCCATTCCGACGACGCGACCTTGCGGCACCAGCTTCGCCAGCCGCCGCGAGAGCCAACCCGCACCGCACCCCACATCGAGGACATTGTCCGCCGGCGCAAGGTGCATCTTCTCGAGGACCGGCAAGGTGATGGGCAGGTGCTCCTGCTCCATGCCCTCACCGCGGCCCGCTTCCGCCCAGCGGTTGAACTCCTCGCGCAGAACCTCGCCGGATTCTGGTTTTGTCACTCGCGCTTCCCGGGAATCCGCCAATTACACCGCCCTGTCGCAGGCCGAACAGAAATGCGCGCCGTAAGGCGACAGCCTGCCGCACTGGCTGCAGAACCGGCCGGAACTTACCAGAACGGCTCGCACCGGGGCGTACCTTTGCTCAGCGCAGGCCCAAATCAGGGCAACGAACCAGCCGATGATGGTCCAGCCAAAGAGCAGGTTCACGAGGAAAATGGCCGTCGCGTCGGGTTTGTCGCGCGCGATGATCGTCGGCAGGAAATACAGCAGAACCGAGAAGATCAGAAACAACATTATGCAAACTCCCTCAGCCGGAATTCTCGCGGCCATCGCCCCTCAAGCAAGCTAGACTCCTCGGCCCTGCACCTTAACCAGCAATTCGGCGAATTTTTGTTTGCGTTCGGCCTGGTCCTGGCCGGATTCGGCTTCGGCCATCTGCGTAATGTTCATGGAGCAAAACTTCGGCCCGCACATGGAGCAGAATTTTGCTTCCTTGTAGAAATCGTCCGGCAGGTTTTCGTCGTGCATGGCGCGCGCGGTGTCGGGATCGAGAGACAGCTCAAACTGCCTGTTCCAGTCGAACAAAAAGCGCGCATAAGACAGCGCGTCGTCGCGGTCGCGTGCGCCGGGGCGATGCCGCGCCACGTCCGCGGCGTGGGCGGCAATCTTGTAGGCGATGACGCCTTGCTTCACGTCATCGGGATTCGGCAAACCGAGATGCTCCTTGGGTGTGACGTAGCAAAGCATCGCAGCACCGTGCCAGCCGATCATGGCTGCGCCAATCGCGCTGGTGATGTGGTCGTAGCCGGGCGCGATGTCGATGACCAGTGGGCCCAGCGTGTAGAAGGGCGCTTCGTGGCACCATTCCATCTCCAAGTCGACCTGCTCCTTGATCTTGTCCATGGGAATGTGGCCGGGGCCTTCGATCATCACCTGAACGTCGTGCTCCCAGGCTTTCCGGGTCAATTCGCCAAGCACTTTGAGTTCGGCGAATTGCGCTTCGTCGCTGGCGTCGGCGATCGAGCCGGGCCGCAGGCCGTCGCCGAGCGAAAAACTTACGTCGTGCTTCTTGAACACTTTGCAGATTTGGTCGAAGTTTTCGTAGAGAAAATTCTGTTTTTTGTGATGCTCCATCCAATGAGCCATAAGCGAGCCACCGCGGCTAACGATACCGGTGATGCGCTTGCGCACGAACGGCACGTGTTCGCGCATGACGCCGGCATGGATGGTCATGTAATCGACACCCTGCTCGGCTTGCTGTTCGATGACTTCGAGCATCAGCGCGAAGGTTAAGTCTTCCGGGCGCCGCACGCGGGAAATGGCTTCGTAGACCGGAACCGTGCCCACGGGCACGGGCGACGCGTCAATGATGGCTTTGCGGATTTCCGGAATATTCCCGCCGGTCGAGAGGTCCATCACCGTATCCGCGCCGTAGTGGACGGCGTGGTGCAGTTTCTTGAGTTCTTCGTCAATGTTCGAGCTGGTCGCGGAATTTCCGATGTTCGCGTTGATTTTGCATTTGCTGGCGATGCCAATGGCCATCGGCTCGAGGTTGCGGTGGTTTACGTTCGCGGGAATGATCATGCGCCCGCGCGCGACTTCGCTGCGAACCAGTTCCGGCTCCAGTTTTTCGCGCCGGGCGACGTATTCCATTTCCTCGCTGATGACGCCTTGACGCGCAAAATGCATCTGGGACATGTTCCTGCTGCCGTCGGAGGCGGCCGCAGCCGCTTCCCGTTTTTCAATCCAGCTATCGCGCAATGCCATACGCCCTCTCAAATCGCTTAGACGTGACCGGTGACCCTTTGCTCGGCGTCACCGAAACTCTCAAAGTAAACACAGCAAGCTTCCGGACGACTGCCAAGGAGTTCCGCGTCCGCGTAAAGAGGAATTATGGCACCGCGGGTGGGAGGCGGCAACCACGAGAGCCAATGACAAAGAATGACAAGGGCGTTCCGCGGAATAGAGAGGGTAGGATTCTGCCAGCATTTGGCTCGCGCGTGAGAATGAACCTGAGAATTTCTCTTCTGGCTGGCTGGTTGGTTAGCTCTTGCGTTCCTGTTGAGACTCCCCACTCCCAAACGGCGGGGCTTCTTTGGAGTTACAAGCAATTGCTTGCTCGTCTCCAACGATGGTTCCTGCTTCACGGGCGCGCGCCTAAGCTTGCGCTTAGGTCTTATCGTGCCTCCACAGGCAGATGCCGAGCGTCCCTCGGCCAGGGCAAAGTGCACGACGCGCGCTCTTGCCTTGTCAACGGAGCCTTATATCCGCATATCCCCATATTCCATGCCTCAAGGGCAGGGGCTCTACGGCTCTGCTGGTAGCGACGACCTTGCGGATGAGCGGGCGACGAGCCTGGCGGAGGCGCGGACGGCGGTGGAGGCGGACCTAAAAACGCGGGAAGGCAAGACGCGAAAAGCTGGGAAAAGAGTTCATGGGGAAACATCTCGGCACGATGAAGCAGTCGAAGCAGAGCGCGGGAAACGATCTGGAAAGCTTTTGGATACTCATGAAACTCGACAAAGAAGGCGCGGCGAAGGAAGTTCTGTTGCATCCTGCGACCAAGATGGGCGCGTGCGCCAAGGAGGCGCTACTCAAGAGTACGTTCTCACCACCGCCGCGAACAGCGTATCGGGTGAGCGGGTACATGAAATTGACGCATTGAGCTTGCCGCAGGCCTGCGCCAACCGGGATGGCCAAGGGAGCTCGAGGCAGATCGCGGCAGCAAGCCAGGCTTGATTCTTGTCGAACGAGCAGACGAGCCCCCGGTTGCTCGGCATTCTCCGGGGTTGCGCCGAGGCAGCAATCGGGTGATCACCCGATTGCCTGAAAGCAAGCTCCGCTTAGATTGATAGCGCTGGTCACCGGAGCGGCGAACTGCGGCCTTCTGATCCTCGCCGTGCTGGAGAGCAACCCGGCTCCGACTCGAAAGAGCGTGACCTGCCAACCCTGAAGCAAGAACCAGGAAGTAAGAAAAGCAAATGGGAGGATCGACCATGTCCTACGATCCGAAACTACTCTTCGAGCAGATATCGGTGTGTTTGAACGAGAACCCCCGCAAAACGCTGGAAGAGCTGGCGCAAAGCCTGCGTGTGAGCAAGAGAACCATCAAGAAAACCGTGCGGTCGTTAACTGGAGGAAATTTCAGGCACTACCGGGAAGAAGTCCTGATGGAACGGGTAAAGGGCTTCTTCGCGATGCAGCCCGGTGCGGCGATCAAAGTGCTGTCGATCGACCTGGGCTTCAAATCGCCCAGTTCCTTCGCGCGCGCGGTGCGGCGAGCGTCAGGCGCGTGCCCGGGAGAATTGCGCACCTTTGTCGCGGGCGAAGCTCCGGCAGCGGAAAAACATGCGACATTTTATTGAGAATTGAGTGTGAGCGACGCCGCTCGAGCCAAACGGCCAAGGAAATGTTGCGGCGCCGCGTAGACCTGCCCACACGGCCTTTTTCGAGCGAACTGGAGTGTTCTCAAACGGCTCACCGAGATTGCGATTCCCGGAATCTTTTGATCAACCGGCAGCACCGTCGTGCATGACCACCCGCTCTCTCTACCTGGATGGCCGATACCTGATCAAGAATCCCGCGTGGCACTCCGAAGAGTCAGCGTGGAAAGCCCTACAGATCCTTCGCATGTTGCGCCGGAACCGCATTTCACCGTCGAATGTTTGTGAAGTCGGATGTGGAGCAGGAGAAGTCCTGAAGCAGATTCAACCGCAGCTCGCCGGAAGCTATTCTCTGGGGATACGACATCTCGCCTCAAGCGATCGAGTTAGCCAAGAACCGGGCCAATGAAAGGCTGCACTCCCGCCTTGGGGATTTCAGCGACGTCAAGGATGCTTACTTTGAGCTGATTCTCGTTCTGGATGTGATCGAGCATCTTCAGAATTATTTCGGATTCCTGTGCGACTTGAAGGAGAAGGGCCGCCACAAGATTTTTCACAATTCCCCTGGATCTTCCGGTGCAAACAGTAGGGCGCAAACACGCGCTGCTCAAACGCCGCGACATGTACGGGCACTTGCACTATTTCACGAAGGAGACCGCCCTCGAAACGCTCCCGCGAAACCGGGCACGAGATTCTGGACTGCTTTTACACGCCGCGACCGAATAATCTTGGGGCGGCGCCAGGGCAGCGGCTGCTCAAGCTGCCTCGCTGGCTGTTCTTCAACCTTCACGAAGACCTAGCGGTGCGCATCCTGGGCGGTTACACCTCCTGGTTTTGGCCCGCTGAAACCACTCCATCATTCGAACAGATCGGGCTGGGCGCGGGAGATGCGCTGCCAGAGCGGCTGGAACTGGAACCAGCCGGCAAGATGCGAGCCCACGAGCGCGTACGTGTTCTTCGCGGTTTCGTGGGGAATGCGGTGCGGCTGGCCCGCGGCTTCCGCAAGCAATTGCGCCTGGCAAGAGCGGTCCATGGTGATGAACCACCAAGCGGCTTCATCGACCGTGTGGCCAACGGTAAGCAGGCCGTGATTGCGGAGAATGGCAGCTTTCTTCGCGCCAAGAGAGTGGGCGATGCGGTCGCCCTCCGAAGTTTCTTCGACGACGCCGCTGTAATCGTCGAACACCACGTGATCTTCGTAAAACGCGCAGGCATCCTGGGTGAGCGCGTCGAGCCGGCGGCCAAGCGAAGACCACGCTTTGCCATAAAGCGAATGGGCGTGGGCAGCGGCAATCACGTCCGGCCGAGCGGCGTGGATGCGGGAATGAATCGCAAAAGCGGCGAGATTGACTTCAGCATGGCCTTCGACGACTTTGCCGGAGTGATCCACCAGAATCAAATCCGAGGCGCGAATCCGGCCGAAGTGCAGGCCAAACGGATTCACCCAGAAATGATCGAGGCGCTCGGGGTCGCGTGCGGTGATGTGGCCGGCGACGCCTTCGTCAAAACCGAATTCGGCGAAGAGGCGAAAAGCGCCAGCGAGGCGCTCCTTGCGGTGGCGGCGTTCTTCGGCGGCGGTCGAAAAGACGGGCGGGCGCGGAACACGCTCCATAAAGTGACTGTGCGCCGGTTGGGCAGCGGACGATGATGGTTGCGGCATGGGAACCTCCCAGGTAAAAGGGTCGAGGGCGGCAGCAAGAATTTTGCACCAGCAAGAAGCCGTTGGGAAGAGGAATACCGGAGGGGCTACAAAGACTTCCAGAAAGGAAAACGCCCCGAGCGAGCCGGGGCGTTTCGGGAAAGCAGAAAAAAGTCAAATCAGGTCAAAACATTCGTGCTACGGCTTGGTCGGAGTTGTATTGGGTGCGGGCTTGGCGGCCGGCGGCTTCTGCTGCGCAGGGGCACCGCCCTTCACCGGATAGGCCTGGTCGTAGAGGCGGACGATGTCCTGGGTGACGTCAATCTGGGGCGAGGAGAAAAGAATGGGAGTGTTCTGGGCGGAAGAATCCAGGACCACGGTGTAGCCGTTCTCGCGCGCGTAGCGGTCGAGTACGTCGACCATCTTGCGGCCGATGCGGTCGATGACCTCGCCCAGCGCGGCATTGGAGTCTTCTTGCAATTCATTGTTCTTGCGGTCGAACTGTGTCGTGAGGCGCTGGCCTTGCGCAGTTAACCGCTGAATTTCGTCCTGACTGCACTTGCCCTCGCACGCGGCCAGGCGCTGCCGAAGATCGTTAATCTGCTTGTTCATGTTTTCAATCTCGGTCTGGCGCGGCGCGAACTGCGATTGCAGTTCGGCCTGGGCCTGCTTCCCTTCGGCGGTGCTGCCGATGGCCCCCCGAATATTAATCACGCCGACCTTGCTCGGCGCCGGGCTTGGGGCAGGTGACTGCGCCCGGACCACCGCAACAATCAGAAGGCCGGCCGCAGCGAGGGCAACCGTATGCAATTTCATCCTGGAATTCACTTTATTCTCCTTATTCTATGAGACGATTCGGAAAGCTGGAGCAAGGCAGGGCCCGCCAGCCAACCTAAACTTTTTCCCCGCTCCCCCAGCGGGGATAACGAAGGCACTCGAAACGTCGAAGTATAGCCGACGCGCTTCCCTCTCTGCAATCGCAAACGGCCAGCGCCGGCCAGGTCCTCGAACGCGGCTCTTGAAAGCGGCGTGCAACCCGTCTCGGACCCTCAGTTCGGCATGGGGAAGAGCAAAACACGCATGTTCGCCTGGTCCACAATGACCGCCAAATTCGTGAACTGATCGATGGCCACGCCAAACGTGGGCGAGCCGGGAATACCCAAGGTCTGCTGCGTTTTAAAAGGATTCGAGATGGTGTCCACGATAGAAATCGTGTTGCTTCCGGAGTTGGAGGTGAGAATTGCGCCGGTCTGGGGATTAATGGCGAGAGACGTCGGATTGATGCCAACATTAACCGAGCTGCCGCCGCCGGTGTCCGGGTTGAATTGCACGATGGTATTTGTCCCGCTGGAGTTGGCGTAAAAGACGCCAGGGTTCGGCGTGCCCGTAAACACCGTTGGGTCGAAAACGACGCCCGTGGGAGGGCTCGAGACAAGACCGGAGGCACAGGTCGTACTTGTTGTATTTTGACAAAGAATCGGCGTGGCGAAACCGATCTCGACCACGGTAAGCGAACCAGACGGCCCAATGCCGCTGCTTAACTGTACGGCACTGACCACCGCAACGCCTTGGTTGTTCGCACCGCGGTCGGGATCGATGGCGACGGCAATGGGCTGTTGAATACCGCCGACGCTCGTAACGGTCGGCGTCGTAGGAGGAGTCGTGCCGGCCGGGGGGAACAACGAGGCCAAATTGATGACACTAACGCTATTGTCGCGCGTGTTCGCAACGACCGCTACCCCAATAACGTCGTCAATGCCCACCCCAGTGGGATTCGCGCCCGTGGTCACGTCAGGAACCTTTTGAACCACAGCGCTCTGCGTCAAGTCCAGGATGGAGGCGGTGTTGGTGCCGTGGTTCGCGACCACGGCAAGGCCGAGTTTCTGGCTGATCGCGATGCCCTCGGGCGTCGTTCCCACGGAAACGGGACTGCCAAGCAATTGGCCAAACGTCGGACTGGCGGGGTTCAGGTCGAGTTTCACAATGCTGTTGCAACCGGAGACGCTTATCAGACCGAAGGGAGAAAAAGGCCCGTTGGCAATTTGATCAGCGATGGCTACCGAACTTGGCTGGGTGTTGACTGGGTTGCCGCTTGCGTCGGTGCAAACTTTGGACAGGTCCACGGACTGGATGACGAGGAAGTCCACGACGTTCGATGGCGCGCTGTTGCTCAGGACATCCAGTGCGTAGTGATGCGGCAGGGCAAGAAAGGAAGCCGGGATGGTGACGTCCACCTCGCGGCCGCTCGCAGCAATATTGTCGAGGGTACCGCCCTGTGTGGCGATGTCCACGCCGTCAAGGCGCACCTGCAAACCGGAAACGAAACCAGCCCCAAAGATCTTCACACCTGACAAATTACACGTACCCGCCGGAGAACCGGGTGGCGGAACGCAGGTCAGTGTGGCTTGCGGGACCAACGCGTTGGGAACGCCGCCGATGACACCGACGCCAGGCGTAGGACTGGGAACAACCACGCCTGAAATATGAGTCGGCTTCAGCGGAGTCGTCGTCCCCGGCCCGCCCAAATCGATGATGTCGATCGTGCCGCTACCCGACATAAGCACCAAAGCTTGATTGGTGGCCGGATCGACAGCGATGCCCCCAAACAAACTGAGAGAGCCCGTCAAAGTGGCCGTACCGGTGCCTTGCAAAGTGATTTGGGTCATGAACATTTGCTGACAGGCGGAAACCGAAGGGCACACAGTTGCGGGCGCGGTGTTCGGATTCGTGATGCACGTAGTGCCGGCATTGGTTTTCGTGGCATTGTTCAGTTCACAGGCGAAAGCGTAGCGCTCGCGGCTTACGGGATCTGAAATAGATACCTGATTGAGCTTGGGATTGTACGAGACCAGCGCATTCGTATAAGGCTGCCAGGCCACGCTGGTGGTCCCAAGTAACTCTGGTGCGCCAGCACAGGGGGTGTTGAAAGCGGTACAAGTGGCGGAAAAACCGATCGAGCTGGTGGATTGGTCGAGCGAATTAAGCAGGTTAATCTGAAGATTGGTCGAATTGGCATCGGCCATGGCCGCCGTCTGAGTGATGGGGTTGATGGCCACTCCTTGCAGCGTCGGTGTGATCTGGATGGTCTGATTAGGAAGGCCATAAAAGACCGTGGCGCACGTTTTTCCGGTCGCACTGCTCTGGCACCCTCCCTGAGCACTATCGCTGGCTGTCGTATTCACCGTGTAGGTGAAGCTGTTGCCGCTGGTCACGTTCACTGGGAAATTGCCATTGAAAAAGGCGTCGTTCGCGGAATTTCCCGGCTTCAAGCCGGTAATGAGCACGGTACCGGAGTTGCCGGGGACCATGGTGAAAGGACAAGGGTTTGTCGGCGGCGTGGCACTGGAGTTCGGGTCGGCCAACGGGGGCGGACAGTGGCTCGCGTCAATGGTCACGGTGACCAGGCCCGCCGTAAGCGTGGAGGAAAGGATCACATTCGCTGCGGAGGGTTTCGTGACATCGACCCCTCTGACCACGCCACCTGCCACGGGCCCCCCACCGGGAGTCACCACCGCCAGATGTCCATGAGGTGCGGTGGCGATTTGCGGATATTGGCCAGTATTCAGCGTGACCTGCGAAGCGAGGCAC